>Ga0182742_1005738_pt1 | contig 10288 bp, 9 predicted proteins | sample eDN5th37CBELigMG_FD_128880 | JGI IMG/M metagenome (GOLD analysis project Ga0182742, IMG submission 128880) | Enriched Miracle-Growth compost microbial communities from Emeryville, California, USA - eDNA 5th pass 37_C BE-Lig MG (version 2)... ... | reverse complement strand
CCGGAGCGCCATCTCACCTAGAACAGGCCCGAAGACGGCAATCAGCAAGGTGCCGATACAGCCGGCCACGAAGGAGGACAAGGCTGCCGCTGCGAGTGCCGGGCCCGCTCGCCCGTTGCGCGCCATCTGGTACCCGTCGAGACAGGTCACGACGGACGAGGACTCTCCGGGCAGGTTAACAAGGATAGCAGTGGTCGAGCCCCCGTAAGCTGCGCCGTAGTAGATGCCGGCAAGCATGATGAGCGCTCCTTCCGGCGGAAGGCCGAAAGTGAACGGCAGCAGCACCGCGATTGTGACGACCGGCCCGATGCCTGGGAGCACCCCGATGAACGTGCCAAGGAGGACGCCGACGAAGCAGTAGAGGAGGTTTGTCGCCGAGAGAGCGACGCTGAATCCGAGTGCGAGGTTCGAGAAGATATCCATCACCAGGCCACCAGCGGAATAGAGAGGTTCAATACATATTTGAAGACGAGGCTTGCAATTCCGACGAGCACGGCCGCAAGCACTAGCACCTCCCACCAGTGCCCCTCAGGCCGGGCCAACCGCACGACCGCAACGCTAGCAGCGACGGCTGCCATGAGCCCGACCGAGCGGATGAGCGCGCTGAAGATCAGCACGGATGCGATTACCGAAACGAGCGCTCGCCAGCCAATCGTCTCGACTCGGTCGTATCCGAAGGAACCGCGTGCCGCCCGTACGGCCATGATGCCGCCGAGGATTAGAAGAAGGACGCCGATCATCAGCGGGAACATGCCCGGACCGACTCGAGCTGTTGAGCCAAAGCGGTACCCCATCGAAGTCGCGATCGCAGTGATGCCGAACATCGCGAACATGAGTCCGGCGAGGAAATGCTTGTTGGTAAACGTGGTGTTGAACTTCATTCCCCCTCCTTCAGCCAACTGCGACAGCGGAATCGTCGGATCTCGTGCGCTTCCGGCTCAGCGCATTCCGCAGTAGCGTCGGCAGGATACCGCCGTTGCGAAGGTATTCAAGTTCCCGCTCGCCGTCAGCCCTTAGTACGAGTGGAACCTCGTCAGTGCTGCCCCCGCTGCGGCGAATAATGAGGCGAAGAGGCTGCCCCGGCCGTACATCGCCGTCGAGGCCTTCAATGGAAAATGTCTCGGTGCCATTGAGGCGCAAGGAGGCGACGTCCACGTCCCGCGGCAGTTGACAAGGCAGGACGCCCATGCCGACTAGGTTCGAACGATGAATACGCTCGAAGCTCTTTGCGACCACTGCGCGCACGCCCAAGAGTCTCGTCGCCTTTGCCGCCCAATCTCGAGCACTTCCGGTCCCGTATTCCTCGCCCGCGATGACGACGAGCGGGACCGAATCTTGCGCATAGCGCTCCGCTGCGTGGAACACGCTCATCGCCTGACCCGAGGGCTGATGGACGGTGACTCCGCCTTCGTCGTGCACAAGCAGGTTCCTGAGGCGGGGGTTCGAGAATGCCCCGCGCACCATTACGTCGTGGTTCATGCGGCGTTCGCCGAAGGTGGCGAAGCGGCCGGGCTTCTCGCCCTGTTCCGCGAGATACCTCCCTGCGGGTGAACCGGCCGTGATGGTACCTACAGGGCTGATGTGGTCCGTGGTGATCGAGTCGCCAAGAACCATCAGCGCACGCGCTCCTCGCAGCGGCCGCAAGCTGGTTTCGGCCAGCGCCGGATTGGAGAAGAAGGGCGGGCGGCGCAGAAAGGTCGAATCACTGGCCCACGGGAACAGCTTCCCCGACGGCGCGGGGATCTCGGACCACAGTGGATTCGCCTCTGAGAAGTCTGTCTGATAAGCCGCCTGGAAATCCACAGGATCGATGGCGGAAGCCACGAGCGCCTCGACCTCATCGCTGCTCGGCCAGATATCCGCCAGGTAGACAGGCTTGCCGTCCGAGCCCGTTCCGAGCGGCTCCTCTACGAGGTTGAGATCGACGCGACCCGCCAGCGCGAATGCCACCACGAGCGGAGGGCTTGCCAGGAAGGCTGCCCTGACAAGCGGGTGTATCCGAGATTCGAAGTTACGATTGCCGGACAGCACCGCGCAGGCGACGAGGTCGCGCTCACGGATTTCGGCCTCCACCTCTGGCTCGAGCGGCCCCGAATTGCCGATGCATGTCGCGCAGCCGAAGCCAACGTTGCCGAACCCCAGTTGCTCGAGCGCCTCCCGCAGGCCCGTCTTTGATAGGTAATCCGCGACGACGCGGGATCCGGGGGCGAGTGAGGTTTTGACGTGCGGCTTTACTGAGAGGCCTCGGCACACGGCGTTTCGCGCCAGGAGGCCGGCGGCGAGCATCACGCTCGGGTTCGACGTGTTGGTGCAGGACGTGATCGCGGCAATGACGACAGCGCCGTGTCCGAGGCGCCCACCACCGGTCACCGGCTCGGCGCCGAAGCCCCCTGTTGTGCGAGGAGCGCTCACGGTATCCGCGAATTTCGTCGGCAGCGCGCCGAGATCCACGATGTCCTGAGGCCGCTTCGGTCCGGCAACCGCCGGGCGGATCGCATCGAGAGATAGCTCAATTACATCGCTGTATTCCACCGCGCTCGTTTCAGAAGCGCCGAAGAGGTTTTGGGCGCGGAAGTAGGCCTCAAGCGCTTCGACCTGGGCTTCGCTGCGTCCGGTCTGGCGGTAGTAGCGCAAGGACTGCCCGTCGACGGGGAAATAGGAGATCGTGGCGCCGTATTCCGGGGCCATGTTGGCGATCGTCGACCGGTCAGGCACGCTCAGCCTCGTCAAGCCCGGCCCAAAAAATTCGAGGAACTTGCCGACCACTTTAGCCCGGCGCAGGAGTGCGGTGGTGTGGAGGACGAGATCGGTGGTCGTGACACCGGGGCGAAGCGCTCCCTTGACGTAGACGCCGACCACATCGGGCTCGAGGATGGTCACCGGTTCGCCAAGCATGGCGGACTCGGCCTCAATGCCTCCGACGCCCCATCCGACCACACCGAGGCCGGCGATCATGCACGTGTGGGAGTCGGTCCCGACCAGAGTATCGGGATAGAAAAAGCCGTCACCCGACAAGAGTCCCGGGCTCAGATGCTCCAGATTGATCTGATGCAGAATGCCGAACCCAGGGGGAATAACCCTGAGGGACGGGATCGCCTGCATCACCCATTTTACGAGGCCGAAGCGTTCCCGATTCCGCTCCATCTCGAGGCGCATGTTCAGGTCGATAGCGTCAGGGCGCCGGTGATAGTCTACGGCAAGGGTGTGATCAATCACCATGCTCACGGGCAAGCTCGGAGCGACGACGCTCGGATCACCTGCGCCTTCGCTTACCGCGTCCCGCATGGCTGCCAAGTCGCCGAGAAGTGGAATGCCGGCAATGTCCTGCAGGACAATGCGGCCCACATGGAACGGGATCTCGGTGCGCCGCCGCCCTTTGGGCGCCCAGCTCGCAAGTGCTCGAACGTCCTCCTCCCGAACCGACCCGCGGCCACTGTTGCGGACCAAGCTCTCCAGCATGATCCGCAAACAGACGGGTAGTTTGGTCACGCCTGGAGCCCCCCCTTCCGCGAGCGCGGGAAGCGAGGAAATCATGCCTTCGAAGCCCGACGCGAGACGGATCTTGCGGCGGGTGCTCTCGAATAGTGAGACTGCCATCGGTCTTGCGGTTTCCCTTGTGCGAGGTCAGTCTGCAGTCGCGCCGGAGGCCTTTACGACTTCGGCCCACTTCTTGGCTTCGCTGGCGATGTATGCCTCGAACTCCTGCGGCGTGCTAGCCACGGGCTCGGCCCCGTCATTCTCGATGCGTTTGCGCACGTCGGGAAGGGCAAGCACCTTCTTGATCTCCGCCTGGAGGTGCTGAACGATCTCCTTAGGCGTCCCTGCGGGAGCGAGGAGGCCGTACCAACCACTCACCTCGAACCCCGGGAAGCCCTGCTCCGCGATGGTCGGCACTTCGGGTATCACTGCCGAGCGCTGCAGGCTGGTAACGCCGAGGGGAACCAACTTGCCACCGGCAACCTGCGGCTGACCTGACACGATCGTTGGGAAGAACGCATCCACGCGGCCGGCCATGGTGTCGACGAGCGCGGGGCCTGCGCCCTTGTAGGGAACGTGAACGGCTTCAAAGCCGCCCTGAACACGCAGCAGTTCCATCCCGAGGTGTCCGAGCAGACCTGAGCCGGACGATGCGTAGGTGATCCCGCCGTCCTTCTTCTTCGCGTACTCGATGAACTCTGTCAGGCTCTTCGCCGGAACGTTGTTGGGAACGACCAGTAGGTAGGGCTGGCTGGTAAGCTGCGTAATAGGTGTCAGATCCTTCAGCGGATCGTACGTCATGTTCTTGTAAAGGCTCGGGTTCGTCGCGTGGCTTGCTGTAACCGCGAGGAGTGTATAACCGTCCGGCGCCGACTTCGCGACAATTTCGCCGGCGATATTGCCGCTCGCCCCTGGACGGTTATCCACTACGATTTGCTGGCCAAGCGCACCGCTCAGCTTCTCGCTGACGATGCGTACCACGGTGTCGGTGCCGCCGCCGGGCGCAACCGGCAGAACGATGGTGATGGGCTTCTTCGGATAGTCCAGTGCAACAGCTGGATAGGCCGCAGCAGCGGCAATCGCACCGACCACGGCGGCCCTTAGATAGCTAGTCCGGAACATCTTGTTTCCTCCCATAGAAATGAAGATTATAAATGGCCGCTATTGATGCACCACCCGTCGCAGAAGGGTGTGCTGCTGCAGCTTATTGTCATTGATGATCACGCCGAGCCCCGGAGTGGTGGGTGCCGAGACATGACCGTCCTGAATCAGGAAGTCGGTGTCCTCGACGAGCGGATCGGGCGCAGTCGTGTTCAGGCCAAACACAAACTCGGCTCCGCCCATCATGCGCTTGGCCGGAGTACTCGCGCAGAAATGCGCACCGGCAGAAGCTTCGAGCTGCGACTGGACGGCGAGCCCGCCGCAATTGACTCGGATTTGGGCCGCTTCGCCGATGCCGGCGATTTTCTTCGCGGTCGCGAGTCCGCCGAGCTTGTATAGCTTCATACAGAAAACGTCCGCCGCCCGTGCTTCGGCGATGGCGAAGGCGTCATCAACAGTGAAAAGTGCCTCGTCCGCCATGACCGGAATGCCAGCCGCGGCGCGTCGGATCTCGGCAAGCCCGCGCAGGTCCCGCCGGTCGTTAGGCTGTTCGAGATAGGCGAGCCCCATCTCCCGGTAAACTGGTAGGGCTGCGATGGTATCGGATACTGTCCAACCCGTGTTGGGATCGATGCCGATGTCGATATCGGGCCCGAGCGCCTGGCGCACGGCTTTGAAATTGGCGATGTCCTGACGCATGCCCCGGCGGTCGGCGGCTTTGAGGCAGAGTACACGGATGCCGAACTCCTCAACTGCTCGGCGGGCCTCGGCCACCATAGCTTGCGGTTCGTCTGCGAGACTGACGGACCACTCTAGTGGAATGCGCTCTTGCGCCCTTCCGCCTATCAGGTTGTACACCGGCTGCTGAACGGCCTTGCCCACCCAGTCGTGCAGGCAAATATCGATGAGGGCCCGCGCAGCCGGATTGCCGGGCAGGCGCTGGATCATATCATAGTTGATCGCTTCGAGGTCGAAGGGGGAGCGTCCGAGGAGGAGCGGACCGTAGACTTCGGTCACTGCGGCGACAACGCTTTGCGTTGTGTCTGCGACGAAGTGCCCGGGGCTGATCGGCCGGATTTGCGACGTGCCGACGATCCCGTCGGCGAAAACTTTGAGTAGAACAGGCTTGCCAAGTACCTCCTTCGAGTCGCCGGTATCGTAGGCGCCGCTCGAGAAGATCCGCTTCACGCGGACGGGCAACTCAGTGACGAAAACTTCAAGGCGTTCGATCATGCCGGTGCTCACGCCGTTCCGAGGAGGATAAGGATGCCAAGCGCAGCCACGATCGCAGCCCACGCTAAAGCGCCCCCCATCACTGTAGCCGCCCACTGCGTCATGTTGACGATGCGTCGGAGGCCGCTGTAGCCGTGCGCCACTACGAGTGCGAGGAGGATAGCATTGAGGAAGGCATTCCGCCCCCCTGGCGCCCAGATGTGAAAGAGCACTAACGGACCAAGGGCTACTCCAGAAAGTCGCTGCAGCACCCACATCCAAACCGGGGTTACCCGGAACTCCCGCTGATAAACGACACGCCTAGAGACCGACATAGCGCAGAGCCTCCCGTAGTGCGAAAAGGGATGCGATGCCACCGACCACGAATAGACTTGTCTTGTAATGGTAAACGTAACCGAGGTCCCCGAGGAACAGTTTCATGCCCCAGAGGGTGTGAAACGCGATGCTGAAGAACAGGATGGCGTGAACGAGCGGCACCTGCTGGAGATCGAGCAGGAACTGCGATCGCGCCACGGCCTCGCCGAACCAGCCGCTATGTACCATTGCCTGGACAAGCACATGCACGGTTACGAATCCAACGATCACAACGCCGGTGATCCGGTTGGTCAAACGTGCGATGTTTCCGTATCGGAGTGCGTCCGCCTGGCGGGTAGAGTTGCGTGGGAGAATAGCTGCCATTGTCTCTCTCAGCGCCCGAAGAGCAGGTCGTTGCGGAAATCGCGGATTGCCTGAGCAGGGCTCAGGTCCGCTGGGCACAGCTGCGTGCACAAATCACAGCCAAAGCACTCAACGAGCCCACCCTCTTTGGCCTGCGAGAGGCGATCCATATTATCTGCTGGATGGATCGCTAGCTGCCGCAGCTTCAGCATGAAGGCGGGTCCGTCGAAGGCCCGCTCCTCCACGGCCGGGCAGGCCGAAACGCAGACCATGCAGGCAAGGCAGGAGTCTAGGCGGCAGATCTCGTGGGCGAGATCCGGCGCAACCGCCTCGGGCTGCCCCTCGTGCTCGTGATCCCGGTGAGGCACGAGGGCCAAATTGGCGTAGCGCTCCTCCACCTCGGTGCGGTCGATGACGAGATCGCGCAGCACTGGAAATGGCGTGAGCGGCTCGATTCGCATCTCAGGCTTGCAGGTTTCCTGGCACGCGAGCACCGGCACACCGTTCACCTTCACGGCACAGGTGCCGCAGCGGCCGATGCGACAGGCAAACTGGTATGCGAGATCCGGCGCCTGGTGCTCGTAGATCGAACGAATCACGTCAAGCACGCGCATATTTTCGATTCCCGTCACCTCGAAGGTTTCGAAGTGAGCTTTCTCGTCGGTCTCAGGATTGAAACGACTGACCTCGGCCTTTACCGTGATCGTCTTTAACATAGCGTTCATTTAACGGGCCTCTGCTAGAACACGGGCATTGGTCTTATCGGGTGTATCCAGCGTCTGGACGTCGCGCCGCTCCACGCGCATCTCCGACCCCTCGCGCCAGACCAGGAGATTAATCGCCCAGTTGGGGTCGATCTCGGGAAAGTCGGTGCGGTAATGCGCGCCCCGAGTTTCCTTCCGCTCCAGGGCAGCAGTGGCCATTGCCTGGCCCACGTCGAGCATGTTCTCAAGTTCGAGTGCCTCCATCCATTCCCGGTTCACGACTCGCGTGCGGCTCGTGACTTTCAGGCGAGGCAGGACTTCGGAGCGCAGCTGCCGGAAGATGCGTATCGCTTCTACAAGCTTCGGGCCGCTACGCACGAGACCTACGTCGTCCCACATCAGCTTCTGGACCTGTTTCTTGACCTCAATCGGCCGCACGCCGTCGCTGCGGCCGAGATAGCCGTCGAGCGCCGCGGCCCGTTCGCGCGCCCGCTCGAACGCGGCCTTCGTCGCGCCGGGAGCTTGGCGCGCGTCTTCAGCAGCGGCCATGCCTGCTCGCCGACCGAAGACTTGAATATCGGGCATGGAGCTGCCGCCGAGCCGGTTGGCGCCGTGAACGCCGCCGGCGACTTCGCCGCCTGCGTAGAGCCCGGGAACGCTCGTGCGGCACCAGTTGTCAATTCGCACGCCACCGAGCGTGTAGAGAGCGCTTGGCATGACCTGAATCGGCGCCTCGAGGCGGGCCTGGGCTTCGCCGTAATTCTCGAGCAACCGCTTTACGTAGATTGGGCGCTCGCGCAGGAACGACTCGAATACTTTCGGATCCGGAACCATCAGTACGCCGCCTTCCGGCGTGCCACGACCCTCGAGGATCTCAAGCATGATCGCACGGGCGAGGACGTCTCGGGTGCTGCCTTCGCGCCGGACCGGGTCATGCTTCAGGACGAAGCGCTCGCCCTTGTTGTTGAGGAGGTGCGCAGCATCGGCCTTCGGATCGTAGTGCCTCGGTCCGTAATGCGCGGGTTCCGTCAGGGTGTAGCCCTTAATGCTCGGCGGATAGACGAACGAGATCGGGATGAACTGCATAAATTCGATGTCGACGACCTCGGCACCGGTGCGCATTGCGATCCCGATCCCGTCGCCTGTATTCACGGTCGGCCCAGAGCTGGTCTCGTAGAGCTGCGAGGTTCCGCCCGTGGCGAGGACGAGCGCCCGGCAAGTGAGAAAGCGCCAGGAGCCGCGGGCGAGGTCGAACACCAAGGCACCGGTGACGCGGCCGTCCGCGTCCTGAACCGCGTCCACTAGCATATGGAACGCTTTGATCTCGATGCCGCGCACATGAAGTTGGTGCAGCATCACCTCTGTGATGCCGATGCCTTCATCGGCAGAGCCCAGGGTACGGACGAAGGACCCGCCGCCCGTCATAGACAAGGAGTACTTCGTGATCTCGGAGCGGTCCCAGGTTAGCCCGTAGGCTTCGAGGTCGTAGGCTCGGTCCATCGCCTCGTCGGCGAGAATCCGCGTCAGCGCGTGATTGTTGATCCAAGTGCCCGACTCAAGCGTGTCTTTGTAGAAGGCATCGGTGCTATCGTTCGGGTTGAGCCCCGAGACCGCATTGTACCGTCCGCCGGACATGCGCGTGTGATTGGCCCGCGGGGGCCCTTTCGCAAGCACGACGACCCGTGCGCCAGCGTCGTGGGCTGCAATGGCGGCGCGCATGCCGGCCGCGCCGCTTCCTGCGATGACGACGTCGTAGTCCTGGGTGGATAGTTCGGGACCGTTCACATCATGCTCCGGCTATTTGTACTCGCGGACCTTGCCTTCGATGGCACGGTCGACCCAATTGTCGCCAAAGACGATCTCGAGAGGCTTCTCGCCCTTTTTGATGTTCTCGGCCTGCGTGAATTCCATCTGCATCCGCTTCTGCGCGGTGGCTAGGACAGCCGCAGCGTCCCGCAGTGGGATGACGGCGATCCCGTCGTCGTCGCCGATGATAATGTCGCCGGGGCTGACGACGAGGCCTCCGACCTGTACGGGCACGTTGATGGAACCCGGCGTGTTCTTCTGTGCAGAGCGGGGGGAAACCCCGCGGCAGTAGACCGGGAAGCGCTCGCTCCTCAGGAGGGCGACGTCCCGCACACAGCCGCCGCTTACGAGGGCGACGACGCCCCGGGCGCGCGCCTGCAGAGACATGTTATGTCCGAAGGAGCCGGTCGACGTGTCACGCCCCTCGTCGATCACGAGCACGTCGCCGGGCTGCACCATCAGCAGAGCCTTGTGCGTTGTGAGGTTGTCATTCGGGTAGTTCTGGACCGTGAAGGCAGACCCGACGAACCGGATACCCTCATAGATTGGGCGGATCTCAGGGCCCATCGCGCCGTGGCGGCTCATGCTGTCCGATGCAGTCGAAGTCCAAATCTGGCGGAACCCTTCGATGAGGACGGGGTCCGGTCTCTCAATCTGATGGTGAACCTGGGCGAACACGTATCCTCCGTCCGCTGCGCTGCGAGCCACGCCCTCGCGAATGCAGAGACTCTTAGCCCGTTTCTGATTTCATTAAAAATGAGTAGTTTGGTCTGACTATGCAAAAACCGTATAGCACCGTCTCACGCCTCCTCTACAGAGACCCCTGTCGGCGCCGGGGAGCGATGACGGAATTTAGGTGACGAGGCCGATTAGGCGGCGCTCCGAATGAGGACAGCATCACTCGCCTGATCGGCGCGGTATTGCTGGAGGCCAATGACGACTGGCAGTTCCAACATCGTTACAGGCAGATCGAAGGAAGCACCGAACTCCCAACACCGATGATCAACCCGCAGGTTCCGGCCACCACCCCATAGGCGAACTGACCAATGATCACCTCAAACCGCACCCGAATTTAGACTCGTTGACGAACGCGACCCAGCTGAACAGTATCCGCTGGCTCGAAAACTCCTGTGAGCGCGGTTCGGTAGACACTGCCAAAGACTTATTGTCAAAATACCTGTTATGCAAATATCTCTAGGTCGCTTGGCCATGTCACCGACGTGATCGACCTACCCCTTTGAGGGCTTGGCGCCGGTCCCTGACAGTCGTACCATCAGTTGTCAACGACGCGGATGACGGCCCATGCACCT
>Ga0182742_1005737_pt1 | contig 10288 bp, 8 predicted proteins | sample eDN5th37CBELigMG_FD_128880 | JGI IMG/M metagenome (GOLD analysis project Ga0182742, IMG submission 128880) | Enriched Miracle-Growth compost microbial communities from Emeryville, California, USA - eDNA 5th pass 37_C BE-Lig MG (version 2)... ... | reverse complement strand
TGGGCAGCAATCTATAATGAAATCGATTAAAATAATCCGTATCTTTGATAACATGTAAACGATGAATGAGGTTCTTTCGAACCTCATTTTTTTCGACGATACTGTATATATTTGGGATGTTAGCACAATATCATATATCTGTTAATTTAATGGGGAATCAATCTTTTCATTTAATGCCTCTGATTGGCTCACAAAAAAAAGGCTATTGATACATAATCAAATCACCTTTAAATAAGACTTCGTAATGTCTCATAAGACTTGTATCAAAATACTCAGCGTTGTAAATCCGATTTCCTGTGCTTTCTCTTAGAAAAATAAAAGCAAAATAAATCCAATAGATATTATTTCTCAATTTGCTATAATGAAACGATGGTAACATTATTGAGGAGGAATATTTTTTTATGGCAGTAGAAGTTGGAAGTAAGGTACAAGGTAAAGTAACAGGCATCACTAATTTTGGAGCATTCGTTGAATTACCAGAGGGAGTAACAGGTCTTGTCCATATCAGCGAAGTAGCAGATAGCTATGTAAAAGACGTTAATGACCATCTCAAAGTAGGCGATCAGGTTGAAGTAAAAGTGATTAGTGAGAAGGAAGGGAAAATTTCCTTATCCATCAAAAAAGCTATAGAAAAACCCCAAGAACAAACCTCCACTTATTCAAAACGTCCATCGCGACCTGGTGGAAGACCAAACACCCATTCCAAAGATTTTCGTTCTAAAGGAAATTTCAAACCAAAAGAAAGTTTTGAAGATAAAATGGCTAGTTTTTTAAAGGCTAGTGAAGAAAATTTATCAACACTCAAACGTAGCACCGAATCAAAGCGTGGTGGTAGAGGCAGTAGACGCGGATAAACTAGATTTGTTTTGTCATTAAAATCATATAGGGGTAGATTCAGGATGGTGCGGATTTACAACTTTAAGAATTGCCCATCATAAAAACCTCAATTTTATCGATACCAAGATGAAATTGAGGTTTATTTTTTTACTAAAGCGCCCGTTAGTTGAGTCAAAAATACAAACTTTAGACTATTTGCGATTTGTAAATTTCAAGGTGCAAATTGGGGGAATTCATCTATAAATTCCATAATAAATGCATAAATAATAATGCTGATAGGTGATAAATTTACAACTAAAGAAAAAATTCTTTTTGCTAATTTTTCTTTACTGAACATTGAAATGATACTCAAAGGAATACCAAATACGGAAATGTAAAAAGTAAGTAGTGCAATCATTTTTATGATTGATTTAGAGTTCTCATTTAATGTAATGGTTGAGGTTAATATAGATATTGGGATAACAATAATCGTAGCTAAAGCTAAATAGAACGAAATCTTAGTGAACGGCTTTAGATTTTCCCTTTTCAAAGAAACCCACCTCTTTTTAATAAACCAACTAACCTGCCGCAGTCTTCAACGTTTTCCACTAATCCATTGTATATTCAACGATTCCCCTCTGCTCTTTTTCTACTAACCTACTTGCTTTAGTTAAAGAACTCAAAAGAGGCCATAATTCTTTAATGGATCACGTTGGTAGTTATCACTAAAAACACATTAGATTCTTAATGAATTCCGTAGACCTACCAGCCCTTCTCTAACAAGTTTGCTAATAAATAGGAAGTTGTGCCAGGCACCATAAATTTTGGAAACCATTATTAGTGATCATCAACTACAATACCTCGACATACCCTTCCGTCCCATTTACCCGAATTTGCTGTCCATCTTTGATTAATTTCGTCGCATTTTCCACCCCAACAACGGCAGGCAACCCATATTCACGTGCAATAACTGCGCCATGGGTCATCAGTCCGCCAACCTCGGTGACAAGACCTTTTATGGATACAAACAATGGTGTCCAGCTAGGGTCCGTAAAGGATGTGATTAATATATCCCCTTCTTCTAAAACGGCATCTTCCATTGTTAAAATGACACGTGCTCGCCCCTCAATAATTCCGGAAGAAACTGGTAAGCCAACTATCGCCTCAGCAGGGAGATTTTCTCGTTTGTATTCACCTGTAATGATTTCACCATCAGATGTAATCACTCGTGGAGGAGTTAGTTTTTCATATAATTTATACTCTTCTTTTCGCTTACTGATGATTTGGTCATCCAATTTATATGTCCGTACAACTTCGCCCAACTCTTCAAAAGTAAGATAAAATATATCCTCTTTTTCATGTATAATACCCGCTTGTACGAGTTTTTCAGCTTCTTTCAGTAAAGCCAGCTTATAAACAAAATAGCGATGGATCATGCCGTATTTCGGATATTCCCGATAGCCGATGAAATGACGGATTCGGTCAATCATTCTTTTTGTTTCTTTGACCTTTTGTTCCCCATCCGGTAATTGCTTCAATCGGCCCAATAACTCTTGTTCTTTTTCTAAAGCAGCGTGCAGCCCGTGCTCAAATTTCCGCCTGCTAGCATTTGGCTCGAAGTTTTTAATGTTACCGAGAATTGTAGGGACAAGCGTCATTGGTTTTTCACTCCAACGGGTTTTCGTGATATCGATTTCCCCTGCACATCGCATACCGTATTTTTTGAGAAAGGCACGGAAAGCGTTGCTAGCTTCCTGCCCGCCTTCTAAATGAACGATCTTCTCCAAAAAGTTATCATCTTTAACACTCTGTAAATAATCAATTACTTCTGGATACGGACGAATCACATCTGCGACATCCAGTAAAGCTAGGCCCATTTCCGAAGTAATATTATTTGGTACCGATTGAGATAGTGTATCTGCAGCGTTTTTTTCACCTAACCACTCGTTCATTTTTTCATTGATCCAGACCGAAGCATTGATAGCAGCCAGAAATACAGCTGAACTTTGTGGGTCAAATAAAATCTTCTTTAATTCTTTAATATCTTGCAATATAAAGTCAAATAAATCTGATCCTGTTTTTGTTTGAATGTTAGCTTTCAATTCTTCTATGGATAGTTGACTGCGCTTAATCAGATCAGAAACGATTGCAGGATTGTTTTCGAATTGTTCTGGGATCACTGTATTGCCTTTAGTGGTAATCGATGTTTTTTCATCAACCGGTTCCATTTTTATAAAATCTTCACGCTTGATGATATTCATGATGGTATCCTTCATGAGCGGATCATGTTGTTCCATTGCCTTTAATAAATTATTTCTGCTGATGGTTGAAGCCAGTTGATGGGTGACATCTACAAACAGCCTTCCACCGGCTTTACGCATAGGAGCAGGAGTCGTTAACAAGAAAAATGACAATCCCAATGGTTTCATCGGGTCAGTCATCATTTGTTGATGACCAACAGATACATAGACGTGGTTTTCTTCCGTCTCCGTTTCAGGGATGGGGTATAAAGTTGTGATCGGGCGGCTCTGAACTAGATAAAATATATGATCAACCACACACCATTCGATATCTTGCGGGCAGCCAAAATGAGCTTCGATTTGTCTCCCGATACGAGCCAGCTGTAAAATTTGCTGGTCAGTAAGGGTTTGTATTGTTTGCTGATCCGGATCGATCTGTTTTGTCTCTGTTCCGCCTTCTTTTCGTCCGTAGATAGCTAATTTTTTTGCTGCTATCCGCTTATCAACAATTTTATCCTCCCGAACCTTATAACCATCGGCAGTTACCAGGCCAGAGACTAGTGCTTCACCCAGACCAAAGCTGGCATCGATGGACAGTAGCTTTCGATTAGAAGTAACCGGATCTGCGGTAAATAAAATTCCTGAAGCCTGTGGGAAGACCATCTGTTGAACAATCACGGATAAATAAACATGTCTGTGGTCAAAGCCATTTTTTATCCGGTAGGTAACTGCCCGATCCGTAAATAAAGAAGACCAACATTTCTTGATATGATGCAAAATGGATTCTTTGCCAATAATATTTAAATAAGTATCATGCTGACCAGCAAAAGAAGCATGCGGTAAATCTTCTGCTGTCGCACTCGAACGCACTGCATAAGCATGTTCTACGCCTAACTTGGAGAGATAGTCAGCAACTGTGCTAACAACATCAGCAGGAATCTCTACTGCCAAAAGAAGCTGTCGAATCCTTCCACTGATTTCGCCAATTTGTTCACGATCATCTGCTTGTAGCGTTGTTAGTTGATCCAACAATGCTTGAAATGCCTTGTTTTCTTCAACAGTCATTTGATATCCCTCTGTTGTAATACAAAATCCATCCGGTACATTTATCCCTGGAATTCTGGATAGCTCACCTAAGTTCAGTCCTTTTCCGCCAACAAGTAAAAGCTGCCTCCTATCCATTTCCCGAAAACCAAGAACCAAAGAACCCATTCCACATCGCTCCTAACCATTAAGGTGCTATTGATTTTACTCGTGATGAGGGGGAATTAACAGTCTATATTTGGTATTTTTTGTGTGGTATAATTAGGGTAGAGGGAAGTTTAAAAAAATTGCTTTTCCACTCCTTAGCATAGAACCTGATTACCAGTCCTTAGACAGAAGGATAGGTTCGTTGCTCCACTAGAATATAAACTAATTTGTGAAAGGTTGTCCTGCACCTCCCCTTTCCAAACTTTAACATTCCTCCAAAACTCACAGAATTTTATTAAACACATACAACATTACCGTACAGACCACAACTATCTTTTCGAATAGAAATAAGAAGATTACGAAAGAAATTAAGCTTCTAGGAAGTAACGGTGGAACAGTGCAAGACTTACAAGGTGTATATGATTGCTTCGCTACTGGAAAAATGAATCCAAATCTTATCACAATTCCATTTGAAGAAATCGACAAAGGCTTAGAAAAACTTAAAAATCATGAAGTAAAAGGCCGCTTAGTAGCTGTCTTCGAATAAATGTGGTTGGGACAAAACCCTCCCCTGAAATGAAAAAGCCTGTGAAATTTTACTTGTCGTGAAATTTCACAGGCTTTTATATTTTTAAAATAGGCTCAGTTATAAATGAATGTTGATTTTACTGTGTTCGTAAAATAAACGGTAAAATTCCGTTTAACTTTGAAAATACTCATTTTTCCTTAAAAAATAAAGGAGGTTTTTTCGTTTAAATTAGCAAAATCTTTGTTTTTTGCCTTATTTAGAGGAGTTAATCGGAATAGCTCCGCCTATTACCGCTTTTTTAGCCTCCACTTTGTACATTAGCAGGAAATTCTTCGCCTATAAATTCTCATAAAGACCCTTGGACAATTGGTGAAAAAATTATAGCTGCAATAGTTCAAAGAGAGGTAGTGATATGTGGTTACTTTTAGGTGTCTTTGTGTTTCTAAGATCCATTCAAAATTTTCAGGTATTTGGTAAAACAATTTTGATGGTAGTACCATTAGGGTTGCTCAATATCTCTAGTTCCCCATTATGACCTTCGATAATTTGTTTTGAAATCATCAATCCTAATCCCGTACCATTGTCCTTGGTGGTAAAAAAAGGTTCTCCAATCCTATTTATAATATCGTCCGGTATCCCCTTCCCCGTATCCCTACAGATAATCTTGATTTTGTCGGAATTAAAATTGTACACTCCTACTGTTATTGTTCCACCATTTGACATTGCTTCTATACTATTTTTAAACAGGTTAATAAACACTTGTTTTAGTTGATTTTCATCACAAGTAATTTCTAGGGTCTCCCCTTTAAATACCGTCACAATTTCTATGTTATTCATAATTGCTTGTGTCTCCAAAAGGGTTTTTACCTGCTCAATTAACTCCCTCAAGTAAACCTTTTTCACTACCATCTTTTGTGGTTTTGCAAGTGTTAAAAGTTCAGTTAATATCAGTTCAATTCGATTAATTTCCGAACTAATAATATCATAATAAACCTTGTTTTCCACGGACTTTTCTTTCATTAATTGAAGGAAACCTTTTATTGATGTTAAAGGGTTTCGTACCTCATGAGCAATACCAGCTGCAAGTTGACCTGTAACAGATAATTTTTCAGAGTGTAAAAGGAGTTCTTGTGTTTTTTTCCTATCTTCAATGTCTCTAATGATGAGATGTGATACTCGTTTATTATCTTGAATAGTCGGAATCCCTTTTATTTCCGCAGTAAATTCACTTCCATCGACTCTAAGAAACCTCTTTTCTATCAATGGAATGGAGTTCCCTGCATTTAATTGCTTAATTCGGGTTTTGAATTTAGTAATATGGTCTGCGTGCAGCAATTCAAAAATTTCCTTGCCAATTATTTGACCCTTGCCGGCAGCTCCAAAAAGTGCAAGGCCTGTGTTATTAATATAAATAATTTCAGCATTCTTTATAATCATAAGTGCATCAGGAGAATGTTCTACAAGGTTTCGGTATCTTTCCTCTTGTCTTTTAATAGCCTCTTCGGCTAATTTTCTCTCGGTAATGTCTCTTGAAATGCTGATAATTTCATTTACTTGCTTAGTCTCTTTATCGATTATCGGCTTACTTAGCGTTTCAATCCAAACATAGCTGCCATCTTTTTTACGCATTCTATATGTATCTAACGCTTTTTCTTTACCACTGGCTGCAAGTTTAGTATGTTGCATGGCCCTGTCAATGTCCTCTTTGTGAATTAAGTCGAATACTGAAATACCGAGTAATTCTTCTGGAGTAAAACCGATAATATTCCTGCTAGTGGGAGAGACAAATAAAAATTCCCCCTCTAAATTAGTTATAGTAACCGTATCCACGCTATTTTCAGCTAAAATGCTGTATATTTGGGAAACTTTCCTAAGCTCTTCGTTTTTTTGTTTTAATTCGGTTAAATCCTTAACAACACAATACACACCTACGATTTCGTCATCGACACAAATCGGCGCATTTGTAACATTTACATAGATGTGTTTACCGCTTTTATGTATCAGCTTACAGTCGTAGTTTTGAATTTCCCCTTGGATTGCCTTATAAAAATGATTAAAAACCGTATCTAGGTATTCAACTGAAATCAGATTTTGATACCTTAATTTTGCTAGTTCTTCAAAAGAATAACCCGATATTTTCATACAGGAGGGGTTCATACAAGAAAAATATCCATTTAAATCTAATGCAAATATTGCATCCGGGTTACTTTGGAGAAAAGTTTTGTATCCACTAATCCCCTCTTCTAAATATTTTTTTAAAACTTTTCTCTTCCCCTTAAAAGGTGATTTAAAACTCTGCATCTCTATACATCCCTTCATTACTTATGTAATAAAAAAAGCCGAAACGGAAGTGTGATCTTCCATTTCGGCTTATGACTAGCTTTATTGTCTAGTTCATTTCCACCTCTATTTTTTTGGGTTTAAGATGAAAACAATGGCGCTTTTATCTAAGTCAAAGTCCCAATCTACAAATATGTCTGAAACTCTACAGTTTAAAATGGATTCAAAGCGATTGGCGTTATGTAATAACCCTTTTTCTAACTTCCTCTTTGCTATCCTTAAAGTTTCATTTAATCCCATTCGGATTAACTCTTTTTCAATTCTTACAAGAATCCCCTTACGAATAACAATTAATGTTCGATCATTTAGAAGATAGGACAGAATTTCTTCCGGTTCCTTTTCCGCCTCTATACTTATATGGCTAATTTCTTTATGGATGCTTATTTTACCATCGTAGTCATTATCAATGATGTCCTCACCATTTTCATCTGTGGAACATATACCAACGAACAGTCCCGATTTGTTAGGCAAAGACCAATCGTAGTAAAATTCTTTAATTACCAAACCAGATAAGATTTTTACATAGGCCTTAATTTCAGGAATGAGATTTTGCATCAACTTATCCCTTGTTTGTTGAACAAGTGTTTGTTGCTTTTGTGATATTAAAATATTCTCGGTTGGAGATAAAAAGTTACGAAAGTAAATAGTTATAATAAAATTATCAATGGTCACAAATACAGAGCCTGGTCCTCTACCAAAACTATCCCGAAGAAGTTTCCCGACATAGCTTGCTAACTCCAAATTTATGCTTTCTTGATCCAAAGAAGTCAGTCCTTTTTAAGATAAAAGCTTTATTTCTTCTATCCCAGTTTTATTTTATTAGTCTTTATTAAGTTTTTCAACATCTTATTACTTTATCCCCAGATTATTTAAAAAACTTCAAGTTCTTTAAAATATATTGTTTGTAAAAAGGGGAAAACTATCGGGTTTTTGGAGAAACAAACTTGTTCCCGGAAATCCAAAAACGCCAGGGATAATGGACAGCCTCACCGGTATTCTGGATGCCAATCCTTGGACCGGAAGCGATATTTTCAAGTTCAATGTCCGTTCCTTTTGCTATCCAAAGTGGGGATTGATCAAGTGGATGGCCATAGTCAGCCATTGTAATGTCAAGTGCCTTTGTCAGTTTACCTGGGCCATTAGTCCATTCGATTTCATTTTTTGCTTTTGGCCTCCTTTTAGCCATTAATTCTTTTCCAGAAAAGGGTTCCAATGCCCTAACTAGAACGGCATGAGGCTGCCCAATTTCAGCGCTTACCACGTTTAAAAGACAATGGGTGTGCATGGAATACGTATAGGCAACCCCGGGTTCACCAAACATAATTTCAGTTCGTTTTGTACGTCGCCCGCCAAAGCTATGTGCCGCACGATCATCGGGTCCCATATATGCCTCTGTCTCAACAATGATACCCGATGCCGTTCCCTCAGAAGTTTCTTTAATTAGAAGACATCCAAGCAGTGCTTTTGCAAGTTCTAGTGTTGGTTGATTATAAAAACTTTTTTCCAGTGGCTTCATCAGGTATTTCTCCTTTTCCTGTAGTTCGCACCTATTTTTCGCCCAAACAATTCCGCTTATGTAATGAATATGCCCATGGGTCATTTCACCTTGTGCTGTAATAACAATAATAAGCGTTATAGGAATCACGAAAATTTGAATGTTTTGTGACAACCACAAAATTATTATCTACATTTAGGATCAGGCATTATATTTGTAACTATTCATTTGTTTTCAAGTCGTTAGAATTAGCTTGGGGGATAACTATATTGATGAATTGGGGGTATTATTTTGAGCTTTCAACAATTAAAAATTGGGCATATGACGCCTAGGTTTCCCATTATGCAAGGTGGAATGGGAGTAGGTATTTCTCTAAGCGGACTTGCTTCCGCTGTAGCAAACGCCGGGGGAATTGGGATTATTTCAGGAACTGGAATTAGTTTCGATGAGTTGCGATTTCACATAAGAAAGGCGAAAGAATCCATTCAGGATGGCGGCTATATTGGAGTGAACGTTCTTTTTGCGATGAATGATTTTGCTGAAAAAATGAAAGTAGCCATTGAGGAAAAGGTTGATTTTATTATTTCAGGTGCAGGTATATCAAGAGATATGTATAGCTGGGGCAAAGAATCTGGCATACCGGTTATCTCCATTGTATCTTCAGCAAGGCTTGCAAAAATATCGGAACGTCTTGGTGCCTCCGCCGTTGTTGTAGAGGGTAATGAGGCTGGTGGGCATCTTGGTACTGAGCGGCCATTGTTTGATATATTGCCAGAGGTGGTTGAAGCCGTTAAAATTCCCGTCATTGCTGCTGGGGGGATTATGAATGGACAGGATCTTGCCCGCGCCATTCGATTGGGGGCTTCTGGAGTTCAAATGGGAACAAGATTTGTTGCCAGTAATGAATGTGACGCACCATTATCGTTTAAGGAAAAATATGTACATGCAGGGAAAGAAGATACGGTAATGGTAAAGACGACGGTGGGCTTGGAAGGCCGTGCGATTAAGAACCATTTTACTGAACTAATATCTGATGATAAAAAGGTGAAAATCAAGAAGTGTATTGATTGCCTTAAAGATTGCTCATATCGCTTTTGTACAATGGATTCTTTAATAACATCCATGGAAGGGGATTGCGAGAATGGGCTTGTATTTGCGGGTGCAAGAGTGCATGAAATAAACGAAATCCTTCCCGTCAAAACCATCATTGACGACATCATGACCGAATATAGGGCTTGTATTTAACGCCAAATTTGCAGGGTCAAGATGCTTTTGCTATTGTTGGCAATCTAGAAAGTGAAGGGGAAGCCCGACAACTAACGGCTTCCCTTTTTTATGCGTATCATTTATGACTTGCCTTTGCTGAAAATAATGAAGTAACAATGCGCCACTAGAAAATCCAATTATTGGTGCAAATATAATCATAATAACACCAGATATTAAAAGATTTCCTTATTATAAAACTGTTCCCTTCTTTCATCAAAGGTCCTTTCATCCTTAGTTCCAAAACCAACTGACTGGAACATTGGGATCTCCGATTAGCGCCCCTGTCAATTAAATAAAGACGGGTAGATTAATGGTATTGAAACCAGACAAACCATCCCTTTTCTTTACTTTTGGCTAAAAATATTTGACCTTGGGCTAAGTCAGCTCCAGGTGCTTTTGGGAAATCTAAAC
>Ga0182742_1005736_pt1 | contig 10289 bp, 11 predicted proteins | sample eDN5th37CBELigMG_FD_128880 | JGI IMG/M metagenome (GOLD analysis project Ga0182742, IMG submission 128880) | Enriched Miracle-Growth compost microbial communities from Emeryville, California, USA - eDNA 5th pass 37_C BE-Lig MG (version 2)... ... | reverse complement strand
GCGGCTGTCCATGCTGCTGGCGGTGCTGGAGGCCCGCTGTGGCCTCTCCCTCGGCGCCAATGACGTCTACCTGAACATCGCCGGGGGGTTGCGCATCGCGGAGCCGGCGGCGGATCTGGCCGTGGCCGCGGCTTTGGTATCCGCCGCCACCGACCGGCCGACCGATGCGCAAACCGTCTATTTCGGTGAGGTCGGCCTGTCCGGCGAGATCCGCCAGGTGGCCCAGGCGGAGGCGCGGCTACGGGAGGCGCAGAAGCTCGGCTTCGCCGCCGCCGTCCTGCCGCGGCGGATCGCCCGGGGCGGCCGCGCCCCGGTGGCGCTGGAGGGGCTGCAACCGATCGAGATCGGCCACCTCGCCGACCTGGTCGCGCCCTTCGCGGAGCGGACGGTGAAGAAGCGCGCGGCTGCCGAATAGGGCGGTGTTCCCGTTCGCGCCAGGTGACACCCCCGTGCCCCGCCGCTATACCGCCGCCGCGATGACTTGGGTTGACGGCGTGGTCCTGGCGGTGCTCGCCGTCTCGGCGGTGGTCGCCTTCCTTCGGGGCTTGGTGCAGGAGGTGTTGGGAATCGGGGCCTGGATCGGCGCCGTGTTTCTGGCGCTTGCCCTGCAACCCTCGCTCTCCCCCCTGCTGCTGGACAAGGTGGAGGCGCCCTGGGTGGCCGATGTCCTGGTGGTCGCCGGCGTCTTCGTCCTGGTGCTGATCATTCTGAAGGTCATCATCAACGCCATCGCCCGCCGGGTGCAGGATTCGGTCCTGGGCAGCACCGATCGCGCGCTGGGCCTGGTTTTCGGCCTGGCGCGGGGTGCGTTCCTGGTCGTCCTTGCCTATATCCTCGGCGGCATGCTCCTTCCCGCCGCCGAGAAGTGGCCGGGCGCGGTCCGCGATGCGCGGTCGCTGCCCCTGGTCATTGAGGGGGCCAATTGGCTCGTTGACCAATTGCCCCCGGACTACCGGCCCCGGGTGGCGGTGCCCCCGGCCTATCCCGAGCCGACCCAGGAAGATCTCATGCGCCCCCCGGCCCGCAACCGGACGTGAGGACCTAATGCCCGACCTGTCCACCCGTCCCTGGTCCGCCGAGGACGACAAGTTCCACGAGGAATGCGGCGTCTTCGGCGTCTGGAACGCCAATGACGCCGCCGCCCTGACCGCGCTCGGTCTGCACGCCCTGCAGCACCGGGGGCAGGAGGCCGCCGGCATCGTCAGCCTGGACGAGAGCGGCATCTTCCACGCCCACAAGGCTCAGGGCCTCGTGGGCGATAATTTTTCCGATCCCAAGATCATGGGCGCGCTGCACGGCCGCGCCGCGATCGGCCATAACCGCTATGCCACCACCGGCGAGACGGCGCTGCGCAACGTGCAGCCGCTCTATGCCGATTTCGCCTTCGGCGGCCTTGCGGTGGCGCATAACGGCAATCTCACCAATGCGCATGCGCTGCGCCGCAACCTGGTGAATCGCGGCTGCCTGTTCCAGAGCACCACCGATTCGGAAGTCTTCATCCACCTCATCGCCATCAGCCTCTATTCCACCGTGGTGGACAGGCTGATCGACGCGCTGCGTCAGGTGCAGGGCGCCTACAGCCTCGTCGCGCTCTACAACGGAGCGCTGATCGGGGCGCGGGACCCTCTCGGCGTGCGGCCACTGGTGCTGGGGCGCCTGGGCAGCGGTGAGGGCGGGCCGGGCTGGGTGCTCTCCAGCGAGACCTGCGCCCTCGACATCGTCGGCGCCGAATTCGTGCGGGACATCGACCCCGGCGAGATCATCGTCATCGACGACCAGGGCGTGCACAGCATCAAGCCCTTCGGCCGGCAGCAGCACCGCTTCTGCATCTTCGAATACATCTACTTCGCCCGCCCCGACAGCGTGGTGGAGGGCACCCCGGTCTACGAGACCCGCAAGCGCATCGGCGCCGAATTGGCGCGGGAGAGCGGCGTGCCGGCTGATGTGGTGGTGCCGGTGCCGGATTCCGGCGTGCCCGCCGCCATGGGCTATGCCGCCGAGAGCGGCATCCCCTTCGAGCTCGGCATCATCCGCAACCACTATGTCGGCCGCACCTTCATCGAGCCGACGGACCAGATCCGGCATCTCGGCGTGAAGCTGAAGCACAGCGCCAACCGGCCGATGCTGGAAGGCAAGCGGGTGATCCTGGTGGACGATTCCATCGTGCGGGGCACCACCAGCCGCAAGATCGTGGAGATGGTCCGCGCCGCCGGGGCGAAGGAGGTGCATATGCGCATCTCCTCCCCGCCCACCACCCATTCCTGCTATTACGGCATCGACACGCCGGAGCGCGCCAAGCTGATGGCGGCGCAGCACGACCTGCAGGAGATGGCGAACATCATCGGCGTGGACAGCCTGGCCTTCATCTCGCTGGACGGGCTGTATCGCGCGCTCGGCAAACCGGGCCGCGACCCGGCGAAGCCCGTCTATTGTGATGCCTGCTTCACCGGCGACTACGCCATCCCGCTGACCGACCAGCAGGACAATTCGGAGCGGCAGCTTTCACTCCTGCAGGCATCTCAATGAGCGCACCTTCGCACGACCCGATGAAACCCCTGGAAGGATCGGTCGCGCTGGTCACTGGCGCCTCTCGCGGCGTCGGCGCCGCGGTGGCGGTGGAGCTGGCGCGGCTCGGCGCGCATTGCGTACTGACCGCGCGCACCCAGGGAGGGCTGGAGGAGACGGACGACGCGATCCGCGCCCTCGGCGGCCAGGCGACGCTGTTGCCGCTCGACCTGATGCGGGATGCGGAGAAGGTCGACATGCTCGGCCCTTCCATCGTTCAGCGCTTCGGGCGACTGGACATCCTGGTGCATGCGGCCGGCGTGCTGGCGAAGTTGACCCCCACCGCGCACATCATGCCGCGCGACTGGGAGGAGGCGCTGGCGGTGAACCTTTCCGCCTGCTGGCGGCTGATCCGCACCTGTGACCCGCCGTTGCGGGTCGCGCCGGCCGGGCGTGCCGTGGTGCTGACGGATGACGTGGTGGCCCGGCCGCGGGCCTATTGGGGCCTCTATGGCGCCGGCAAGGCGGGGCAGGAGCATCTGGTGCGGAGCTGGGCCGAGGAGGTGGCGCGCAGCAACCTGCGCGTGAATCTGTTCGATCCCGGTCCGGTCGCCACGCGGCTGCGCGCCATGGCCATGCCGGGCGAGGATCCGGCGACGCTCCGCCAACCGGCGGATGTCGCGCCCGCCATTGCCGCGCTCTGCCTACCCACGGAGACACGGCATGGGGAGGTGGCGCGTCCGGTGCATCCGGGCGTCCCCGCCTGACGCGCTGACGCGCCGGAGCGCGCGCGATGAACTACCGCCACGCCTTCCATGCCGGCAATTTCGCCGATTGCGTAAAGCACGCGCTGCTGGTCTGGCTGCTGCGGGCGCTTTCCCGCAAGCCGACCGCCTTTCGCGTGCTGGACACGCATGCAGGCATCGGCGCCTATGACCTCTCGGCACCGGAGGCGGAGCGGACCGGCGAATGGCGAGGCGGCATCGGCCGCCTGCTGGACATCACCGAGGGGCCGCTGGCGGACTATGTCTCCCTGATCCGCGCCGCCGGGGCGCCGACGCGCTATCCCGGCTCCCCCGCCCTGGTGCGCGCCCTGCTGCGGCCGCAGGACCGCCTGGTCTGCGTGGAACTGCATCCGGAGGATCACGCCACCCTCCGCGCCCGCTTCCGTACCGACCCGCAGGTTTCCGTCCACCACCGCGACGCCTGGGAGGCGCTGCGCGCCCTCACCCCTTTTCCGGAGAAGCGCGGCCTGATCCTGCTGGACCCGCCCTTCGAGCAGGAGGGCGAGTTCGAGCGCCTCGCTGCCGGCATCGCCCTGGTCGCGCAACGATTCCGGGCGGCGGTGCAGGCCGCCTGGTATCCCATCAAGCACCGCGCCCCGGTGCGCAGCTTCCATGCTGCGCTGCGGGAGAGCGGCGTGCGCGACCTGGTGGCGGCCGAACTTTGGCTGCGGGAACCGACGGACCCGCGGCGCCTGAATGGCTGCGGCCTGCTGCTCGCCAATCCTCCCTATCGTTTCGAGGAGGAAGGCGGCACCATCCTTGCCGCGCTGCTGGCCCGGCTGGCCGAGGGCGAGCCGGGCCAGGGCTGGGCCATGACCCGCATCGCGGAGGAATAGGATGCCCACCCGCCCGAAGATCTGCGTGCTCGGTGCCGGCGCCTGGGGCACGGCGCTCGCCATCCAGGCGGCGCGGGCTGGCATGGCCGTCTCCCTGTGGGCCCGCGACCCCGCGCGTGCGGCAGCGATGCAGAAGACGCGGGAGAATGCGCGGCACCTGCCGGGGGCGCGGCTCTCGCCCGCCATCAGCGTGACCGGCGATGCCGCGGCGGCGATGCATGGGGCGCTGCTGGCCATCGTCGCCGTGCCGGCGCAGCATATGCGCGCGGTGCTGGAGAGGCTGCCGGAACCCGCCCTGCCCCTGGTGATCGGCGCCAAGGGGGTGGAGCAGGGCACGCTGAAGCTGCCGCTGGAGGTGGTCGCCGAGGTCCGCCCGCAGGCTCCGGCCGCCGTGCTCTCCGGGCCGAATTTCGCGGGTGAGGTCGCCGCCGGCCTGCCCGCCGCGACGGTCATCGCCAGCCACGATGCGGATCTGCGGAACCGGGCGGGGGACCTGCTCGCCTCGCCGGGCTTCCGCATCTATGGCGGCGACGACCCGGTGGGCGTGCAGGTGGGCGGCGCGGCGAAGAATGTCATCGCCATCGCCGCCGGTGCCGTGATCGGGGCGGGGCTCGGCGAGAATGCCCGCGCGGCGCTGGTCACGCGCGGTCTGGCGGAATTGTCGCGCCTGACCGTGGCGCTGGGCGGCAAGGCGGAGACGGCCGCGGGCCTCTCCGGCCTGGGCGACCTGCTGCTGACCACGACCGGGCCTGGCAGCCGCAACACCTCCCTTGGCACCGAACTCGGCCGCGGCCGCAGCCTGGAGGAAGCCTTGGCTGGCCGCGTCAGCGTGGCGGAAGGCGTGGCGACCGCCCCCGCCATCGTCGCCCGCGCCGCGCAGGTGGGGGTGGAATTGCCGATCTGCGCCGCGGTGGCGGACCTGCTGGCCGGGGAGCTGACGGTGGGCGATGCCATGGGCCGGCTGCTGGCCCGGCCGAGACGGGACGAGTAGCGCCGGTGCCTCACCGGTGTGATGTCACCCCCACCTGCCGGCATTGTCGCAGCAGAAGGCAGGTGGAGCATTTCGGCCGCTCGCCGGTGCAAATGAACTTCCCGACGGGCACCAGGCGCTCGTTGATCTCGATCCAGTAGCGCTGCGGCAGGATCTTCTGCAGCGCCTGCATGGTCCGCTCCGGCGTGCTGGTGGCGACATAGCCCCAGCGGTTGACGATGCGGTGGACATGGATGTCCACCGAGACCGCCGGCTTGCCGAACCCCACCCCCAGGGTCAGCGCCGCGATCTTCGGCCCGACGCCGTGCAGCGCCGTCAGCCCCTCCATGCTGTCCGGCACCGCGCCCGCCTCGGCGATCCGGGCGGAAAGGGCGCGGATGTCGCGCGCCTTGGGTTCGGGGAAGGTGGCGCCGTGCAGCGCCTCCGCGATCCTTTCCTCCGGCAGCGCCGCCATGGCCTGCGGCGTCCGGGCCAGGGCGAAGAGGCGGAGGCAGACCGGGATGGTCGTCTCGTCCCGCGTGCGGGCGGAGACGAGGGCCGCCACCAGTTGCTCGAAGGGCGAGCCGTAGCCGCGGTCCCGCAATTCGAACATCGCCGCCCTGGGCAGATCCGCCGTGGCCTCGCGCAGCAGGCGGAAGACCAGGTCGATGTCGAAGGGATCCTTTCCGGGCGCCGGGGCGGCGGCGGGCAGAGGAGAGGAGAGGGAAGGGGAGGCGGCCATGCCTCCCGAACGCGCCGGCGGGGCGGGCGGTGCCCGCGGCGCTACCGCTCTTCCTCCGGCAGGGCGACCACCAGAAGGACCAGCATGGCCGTGACATAGAAGCGGAAGGCCGCCTGCTGCCCGTTCCAGTCCTTCGACTGCCACATGGCGAACCATTCGCCGCCCACCACCATGAAGCCGATGAACCAGAGCAGGAAGGCTAGGCTGGCCCCGGCCCAGACGAAGCGCAGCGCCCGGCGGAATTCGCCTGTGCGGTCGCGCAGGTGCCGGGCCATGGCGAAGGCGCCGCAGGCGAAGGCAAGGCAGGTCAGCGCCTCCAGCGCGATGATAAGGAGATAGGCGGCATGCCACAGCGCCGGCGTGGTGATCGCCCGACCGGTCAGCGCATTGCCCGGGAAAGTCGTGTCCATGCTGAGGACATGCCGGACGAAGGCGTAGTTGGATCCGTAATCCACCAGGTTGTTCAGCGTGACCAGCCCGGCGAAGCCCGCCAGCCCCGCCACCATGACGAGCTTTCCGATCCGCGCCTCGATCATGCCATCCCCCCCTTGTGTCGCGGGCGGCATGAAGACGCTGCGGCGCGGCGCTGTCCAGCCCTCCGTCGGCCGGGCCGCCTCAGGCTTCCGGCAGCAGGCCCGGCAGCCAGTTCTCGGGTCGGGGCGCGGCCCGGCGCGGGGCGGGAGCGGTGCGCGAGCGCTCCTCCGCCTCCGCCCGCAGCCGGATGAGTTCATCCACCAGCCGGTCCATGGTTTGCCAGATGGGCTCGCTGCCCCGGCGCTCCCCCATGACGAAGCGATGGGCGGCCAGGGTGACGTTCAGCGTGCCACGCGTTGTCTCCGGCCGCGGGCTGCGCATCTGCACCAGGGCCTTCTCCACTTCCTCCAGCGGCACGCCGAAGCGGGCGGCGATCATCTCCGGCGCCTCGCCCCGGCGGCGAAGCGCGCGGGCCTTCGCCGCCTCCTGCGGGGTCAGCGCGATGGCCGGACGCAACGCCTGCGTCCGGCGGGACATCTCGCCCGATCCGCTGCCCGGTGGCCTGCCCTTGAAAGCCATGCGGCACCCCCCGTGTCCTCGCCGGCCGGCCCGGTCAGCGGCCGGCCTCTCGCCTGCTTGACGGCAAGCGCGGGGAACCGATGCGGGTTCCCTATTCCGCCGCCTGCCGCTGCGGCTGGATGCCCGGCGGCCGCACCCGGAGCCGGCGGATGCGGCGCGGATCGGAATCCAGCACGCGGAATTCCAGCCCCGAGGGATGCGAGACCAGCTCCCCCTTCGCCGGCACCCGCTCGGCCAGGGTGAAGACCAGGCCGCCCACGGTGTCGATATCGGCGGCGCGCTCCTCCTCGGTCAGCACCGGGCCGAGCTTCGCCTCGAAATCCTCGATCGGGGTGCGGGCATCCAGTTCGATGGTGCCGTCCGGCCGCTCCACGATCTGCGGCGGGCCGGGCTCGTCATGCTCGTCGCTGATGTCGCCGGTGATGGTCTCGACCAGGTCCTCGATCGTCACCAGCCCGTCGATGCCGCCATACTCGTCCACCACCAGCGCCATGTGGATGCGCGCCTGGCGCATCTGCAGCAGCAGGTCCAGCACCGGGATGGAGGGCACCACCAGCAGCGGCTTGCGCAGGATCGCCTTCATGTCGAAGGGACCCTCGCGCCCCACCATGGAGAAGATGTCCTTGATGTGGACCATGCCGACGATGTCGTCGAGCTGCCCGCGATAGACCGGGTAGCGGCTGTGCCCGTCGCGCTGGATCAGGCGGATGGCCTGTTCCAGGGTGAAGTCCTCCGGCATCGCCATGATGTCGGCGCGCGGCACCATCACGTCATAGGCCGTCTTGCCGCGCAGCCTCAGCACGTTGCGCAGCAGGGCCCGTTCCTGGGCGCTGAGATCTTCGTTGCCGGGCTCCGCCTCGCCGTCGCCGCGCGGGGCCGGGGGCTCCTCGATCAGCTCCTCCATGCGGTCGCGGACGCTTTCCGCCTCGCGCCGGCGCAGCAGGCTCTGCAGGCGCCAGAGGATACCGTCCCGCGCCGCCGCATGCGCGCCGTTGCGCATGTGGCCGTTGGTGCTGCTCATGCCGCACCTCGCCCCGAACTGTCCTTCCAGGGATTGGGCAGGCGCAGGCGGTGCAGGGCGCGGGCCTCCGCGCGTTCCATCCGCCGCGCCTCGCCGGCGGTCAGGTGGTCATGGCCCAGCAGGTGCAGCGTGCCATGCGCGACGAGATGCGCGAAATGCACCGCGGGCCGCTTGCCCGCCGCCTTCGCCTCCCGCCGCACCACGCCGAGCGCCAGGGCGATGTCGCCCAGATAGCCTGGGGCGCTACCCGGGAAGCTCAGCACATTGGTCGGCTTGTCCTTGCCGCGATGCTCGCCGTTCAGGCGCTTCAATTCGCGGTCGTCGGCCAGCAGCACGGTGATGCTGCCACTCGCGCCTTCCTCGCGCAGCGCAGCGCGGGCGGCACGGCGGGCCAGCTCCTCGGCCCGCGGCAGGAGCCGGCGCCAGCCCGGCTCCGCCAGGATCACCTCGATCTCAGTCTGATCGAAGGGATCAATCCGTCGCATCCCAGCGGCCGTCAGGGGCAGGCCCCACGCGCCGCCGGGAGTGCTACTTCCAGGGTCCATCTCTGTCCTTCTTCCCCCTCCGGGCCTCATCCGCCCGGCCGTAGGCCGCGACGATCCGCGCGACCAGCGGGTGGCGCACCACATCGCGTTCTGCGAAGCGCGCCACGCCGATTCCCTCGACGCCTTCCAGGATGCGGAGCGCGTCGTGCAAGCCGCTCTGCTGCCCCGGCGGCAGGTCCACCTGGGTCGGGTCCCCGGTGATGACCATGCGCGTGCCCTCGCCCATGCGGGTGAGGAACATCTTCATCTGCGCCGGGGTGGTGTTCTGCGCCTCGTCCAGGATGGCGTAGCAATGCGCCAGCGTCCGCCCGCGCATGAAGGCAAGCGGCGCGATCTCGATCTCGCCCGAGCCGATCCGGCGGGCCACCTGTTCCGCGGGCAGCATGTCGTGCAGCGCGTCATAGAGCGGACGGAGATAGGGGTCCACCTTCTCCTTCATGTCGCCGGGCAGGAAGCCCAGCCGCTCCCCGGCCTCGACCGCCGGGCGGGAGAGCACGATCCGGTCCACCCGGCCCGCCTGCAGCATGGCAACGCCCTGCGCCACGGCCAGGTAGGTCTTGCCGGTGCCGGCGGGGCCGATGCCGAAGACCATCTCCTGCCGCGCCAGCATCTCGATATAGGCGGCCTGGGCCGGGCTGCGCGGGGCGATGGCGCCCTTGCGGGTGCGGATCTCCGGGATGTCCTGCAGGGGCAGGCGGGGGTCGTTCTCCGCCTCTCCTTCGGCCATGCGCAGCGCCGCCTCCACATCGGCGGTGCTGACGGACTGGCCCTTCTCCAGCCGCTTCCAGAGCGACCGCAGCGCAGCCTCCGCCACTTCCGTCCGCTCCGGCGCGCCCGCGATGGTCAATCGGTTGCCGCGGGATCCGAGCCGCACCCCCAGCCGCTGCTCGATCCGCGCCAGATGGCGGTCATGTTCGCCATAGAGCAGCGGGAGCAGGGCGTTGTCATCGAACTGCAGGGTGACGGACCGCTGTTCGGGGAGAGAGGGGGAGGGCCGCAGCATGGCGCGGGCATCCCCAGGCCGGAGGGCGATGGCGGCTGTGGTCAAGCGGGAGCGGGCTCCTCGTCGTGCTGGTCATGGGGGGACGCTTCCCCGGCGGCCAGCGAGCCGGAGAGCGAATTGGGCAGGGCGGCCCGCACCGTGACCGGCGCAATGGTGCCGACCAAGGAAAGGGGGGCGTTCAGATGAACGGGCTGCAGCCAGGGGGACCGGCCGAGAATCTGGCCCGGATGCCGGCCAGGGCCGGTGAAGAGGACAGGGATCGTCATCCCGACCCTTGAACGGCTGAAGCTGTCCTGCTGTTCCCGTAGCAGGGCCTGAAGCTCCTGCAACCGCGAGTCCTTCTCCTCTTCAGGCACCTGATTTGGCGCGCCGGCAGCCGGAGTTCCAGGGCGGGCCGAATATTTGAAGCTGAAAGCCTGGGCGAAGCCTACCTCCCGCACCAGGGCGAGGGTCGCCTGGAAGTCGGCCGCCGTCTCCCCCGGATGGCCCACGATGAAGTCGGAGGAGAGCGCCAGATCCGGCTGCGCCGCCCGCAGCCTCTCCACGATGCGCAGGTAGTCGGCCGCCTTGTGGCCCCGGTTCATCGCCGCCAGCACCCGGTCGCTGCCCGACTGCACCGGCAGGTGCAGGAAGGGCATGAGCTGCGGCAGGTCCCGATGCGCGGCGATCAGCTCCTCGTCCACATCGCGCGGGTGGCTGGTGGTATAGCGCAGGCGCAGCAGGCCGGGGATCTCCGTCAGCGCCCGCAGCAGCCGGCCGAGGCCCCAGGTCCCGCCATCCGGGCCCTCTCCGTGATAGGCGTTCACATTCTGCCCGAGCAGCGTGATCT
>Ga0182742_1005734_pt1 | contig 10289 bp, 8 predicted proteins | sample eDN5th37CBELigMG_FD_128880 | JGI IMG/M metagenome (GOLD analysis project Ga0182742, IMG submission 128880) | Enriched Miracle-Growth compost microbial communities from Emeryville, California, USA - eDNA 5th pass 37_C BE-Lig MG (version 2)... ... | reverse complement strand
AATCTTGTCGCGGTAGGTCAGGGCGCAATAGTAATAGGCCGCGTAGATCCCGCCGCGCAGAATCTGGCCGAGCGAGGCGTTGCCCGAGCGGTAGTCCTCGACATATTGCCGTACGTCCCACCATGGCAGCGGTGTCGTGTAGCGCGGCAATTCGGTGGCCTGACATGCGTAGCGAATGTCGCCCGAATTCGGACTATTCTCGTGCCGGACCGCATTCCAGACGTCGTCCTCCGTGCAGCCGCTTCCACCTGCGACAGTGGCGCCGCCGGACGGCATGGTCCGGCCGGCTTGCGCGTCGACCGGTTTCAGCCAGGCTTCCTTCCAGAAGATCAGGCAGGCCGCCTGACATCCGCCATAGGCCGCGCCGTCGCAGCGCAGATCGAGATGAACCGTATCGGGAACGCTGCGACCGCCGGTGCGATCGACGGTGTCGCAGGTCTTGTGCGCGCGCTTGAACACCTGGAAGCGCTGCCCGCAATAGCCGAACATCTGCGGCATGAACGGCAGCCCTTCGAGGCGCCCTTGCCTGTCGAGGGACTTCAGGATCTCGTCCTTGCTCCGAACCTCGACCCAATCACCTGTCTTCAGCATGGCTGCATCCTTTCGTCAGCGGGATGCACGCCGACGTCCGCCGCTCCATCTGCGCGCTTGGCTGCTGGTCGGCCTTCTCGCGAGGGCACTCAAGCCGCCGATTCATAACTTTCACTCGCAGGGGGGCTTTTCAACCCGCGAATCAAATCAAGGTAAAAGTCCTTCTGTCTCAGGACAAAGAGCAGCACGATCGCGTAGATCGCGAACATCGAGCCGCCACCGACCATCAACTTGACCACTGCCGGCAGCATGAACCGCTCGCCGATCGACACCTCGATGGCGAATGCAGCACCCGCCGCGACCAGTCCGGCCGTGAACGGCTTGACGATGGCAAGCACGAGATCCCTTGGAGAAATCCCCGTGCCGTGAAGGCACCAGACGATCAGCGGAACCAGCCAGAGCGCCATCGCGATCGAAAACGCAGCGGCGACGCCGGCTGGGCCATAAGGAAGACCAATCAGATAGGCGACCATCAGCAGCGGCATCAGCACCAATGCATTGTGCAGGCTGCGGCGATGCAGCCCGACCGCAAACAGCAGCCACGACAGCGGATTGACCACGGCGAATATCAGGATCGTCGGCGACATCAGCCGGAAAATCTCTACGGCCGCCATCCATTGCGATCCGAGCACGACCAGAATGATCTCGTGCGCGAACACCCCGCAGAAGATCGTCACCGGAATGGTCATCGACACCACCAGCGAATATCCCTTGAGGAAATAGTTTTTGAGGCGGAGCGGATCGTCCTGCAGACGCGACAGCGCCGCGAATGCGACACCCCCCACCGCCATATTGAGGTTCGAAATCGGGATATTGACGAGCTGATACGCGCGTCCATAAAGGCCGAGCGCGTCGGCGCCCCAGACCCGGCCGATCAGCACCTTGTCGAAATTGAACGCGATATAGGCAATCAGGCTGTTCATGCACAGCGTGCCGCCGTACCACACCATCGGCGCGATTTCGGTCGCCGCGCTGAAGCGGCCCGGCACCCATCGGGTCGCTGCGATCGCACCGATGGTCGTGACCGCCTGCAGGGCGAGCGCCGCGCCGACAATGGCCCAATATCCGTAGCCAGCCAGGGCCATGCCGATTCCGGCGGAAATGCTGGCCACCAGCGCGACGAGTTCGATCGCGGCCACCGTGATGTAGCGCAACTCGCGCTGCAGGATGGCCATGTGCTGAACGCTTGCCGAAGCAAGCAGAAAGCCGGGCGCCATCGCGATCGTGACCCAGTACAGGCGGGGCTCGTTGAAGAAGGCGACCAGGACCGGCGCGGTCGCGATGCACAGCACGCCAAGCGCGATCCCGATCGCGATATTGACCCAGAACAGCTTGGAGATCTGCTCGTTGGTCACCGTCGCCTGCTGGATCATGGCGGACGCCAGGCCGGCCGAGGTGAACAGTTCGTACACCCCGGTCACGACAGTCACCATGGCCACCAGTCCGAAATCGTCCGGCGTCAGCAGCCGGGCGAGGATCATGATGTAGCCGAACCGCAGCGCGAAGTTTGCGGCCTGACCGCAAAGCTTTGCGAAGCCGCCGCGCAGCGTGCGTCCCTTCAGGTCCGTCATCGGCTGCTCCAGGCCGCTGGGGGGCCGGCAGGGGTGGCCGTCTTATCCGGCAAAAACCGGCGAACCATCGCCGCGGGAAGCGCCACGATGGCAAGAATGCCGGCGATATTCTTCAGCCGGTTCCAGAGCGGGATGCCCGGATAGGTGAGAAACTTGCCGATGGCGCGCGTCAACGCAAACCGGCAGGCAATGTGCCGGACGTTCGACATATCGCCATAACCACGGTTCAGCAGAAGGATCGTGCGAAAATCGTAGGGACCGAGATAGTCGAGCGGCATGGCGGGCACGAAGCCGCAGCGTCGCATGGTGTGCGCGAGGCCTTCCCTGAACTTGATGTCGTTCAGAAGCTGGCGCTGAAGCGATCCGGCGCTGACCGCCGCCGATGGCGACGTATTGCGACCATGGACGCGATAGCATCCAAGATTCCTGCCGATCGCACCGACCTTCCCATAGAGCGGAGCGCAGTAAATTAGATATCCGTCCGCGGCCATCCGCTCGCCGGGCGGCGTAACGGAAAACAGTTCGGTCAGATAGCGCTTGGAGAACGCGTTCCCCGACATCGGAGATGAGGGGATGTATCCGTACTTCCTCAGGAAGCGCAGATGGTCGCCGCTGAGGAAGGGTTCATTCGGGTAGACGCCGATCCCCCTGCCCGCATTGTCGATCTTTTCGAGACCGTATTGCAGCAGCGACAGGTCCGGCCGCCACGCGCGCACGATCTCGCGACAGGCCTGCGGATGCAGAAAATCATCGGAATCGAGACAGACGATAATGTCGCCGCTTGCCTGCGCGACGCCAGCCTGCACCGCCGATAGCTGGCCGCCATTGCTCTTGTAGACCTGTTTAACGCCGGCATAGCCGCCGATGATGGTCCGCGACTCATCCGTCGAGCCGTCGTCGACGACGACGCATTCCACATCTGCGCCGGTCTGGGCCAGCACCGATTCGATGGCCTGGCCCACATAATCCGCGTAGTTGTAATTGTTGATGACCACCGATACGCGCGGGCTACGCATGGGTGCCCCGATAGCTGTCGGCGACGCCGCCGGATCGCATTCGCAGCATCTGCTTGAACCGGGCGATGCGGCCCGAGGCAAACCGCGGCAAGAGGATGATCGCAAGCTGTCTCGCAAGGCCGGCAGCCTGGCCTATGCCAAATCCGGACAAGCCGATCTCGCGGCGGCATTGCAGGAGCGCAGGTAGCACCGCGATCAGCGACGCGCCGCTCTTGCGATATGATGTGATGACGCCGATCACATCGCGCGCGACATAGCCCCTCGTCTGCCGCTTGATGTCGCGTCGCATCTTCGGGTCGGCGAGGTCGCGGTCGGCGGCTTCCTCAAGCACGGCGATGAACCTTCGGCCGCTGTCGATGCGATCGCCGATGCTGTATTGCGATGTCGCGCTGTCGTCATGCCATGCGAAGGTCGCGCAGCTTTCGTTGACCAGACCGGCCCGTCCCGTCATCAGGATCCGGCCCCAGGCCGCGGTGTCGCCGGCATAGGCCAGTCGCTGGCGAAGCCTCCCTGTTGCCGGAGCAGATCCGTGCGCATCAGCAGGCTGCATAGCTGCACGGACAAGTCGCCCTTCAGATATTCCAGGAAGATGCCCGCGCCTTGGTGAATGCCGGTGCGGAGCGTCCGGCTCCGGGCGGGCGGCAGCGTCCGGTTCTCCTGCGTCAGATGAAGGTCGTTCAGCGCCACCACCATGGTGAGGTCGTCCTCGCGCGCGAGCAGGTCGGCGCAGCGTTCGAGCATCCAGGGGGCGATCCGGTCGTCGTCCGGAACGAAAACGATATAGTCGCCTCTCGCCGCCGCGATGCATGCGTTCCAGTTCGGCATCAGGCCGATATTCGCGGCCTGCCTCACGACGCGAAGCCGCGGATCGCGAAATTCCTGCAGGACCTCCGGCGTGCCATCGGTCGAGGCATTGTCCGACACCAGCACTTCGAAGTTCGGGTATGATTGAGCGAGCGCGGACTGGACGCAACCGCGCAGCCACGGGGCGCGGTTGTAGGTCGGAATTGCGATGGTGATCAGCGGGCCGGCGGCCCGGCTCTGCGAGGCGGTCATGGACGGGCTCCCGCTGTCGGCATCGGCGCCGGGCCGTGAGACACCGACATAGGCCAGATTTGCTGACTCGATTTATGATATCCGCCCGCGTTCTGCGGCTGGGCGACCATGTCCTTGCGCAGGAATGAGAAGACAATCGCTAGGCCGGTCGCGAATGCGGTATTCTTGGCCCACAGGTCGTTGGTCGCGTTCGAGAGGATGAACTGAAACAGCGCCGTGTAGTAGATTCCGGACGTGCAGTAGCGCGGGTTCGAGCGGAACAGAAACAAGAGATACGTCACGAGCAGCGGAATCGTGATCACCAGCCCGCAGACCATCGCGAAATTGATCCACGCATTCTCGATGGCGACGAGCCCGTACTGGCGCTGTAGATTCATCACCTCGCTCTGGTCGAGTCCGAACCAGAGGTCCTGCAGGCGGGTGTTGAACAGGATCTGGAATGCATATTCACGGCTCAGCGTGCTGCCATCGTCCCTTGCGAACCGCGCCAGCATCACGTCGAAGACATCGAAATGGTCCATCACCGGCAGCGCCAGCAACAGACCCGCCATCAGAGTCACGAACCACACAAGGCCAGCCTTGCTGAAGGTCCCGCGGGCGAGCGAGCGCAGGACGGACTGGCCGATAAAGGCGGCCATCACCAGCCCGCCGACCAGCAGCGCAGACCGGCCGCCCGTCGGCAGGATCGCAACGAAGGACAGGCCCGCGAGAGCCAGCCGCGTCGCGCATCCAATGGTCAGCCGCATCGGCGTCGAGACCAGAATGAGAATAGAATACAAGCTGAAGAAACCGGCAGCGCTCAGCGGATGGCCGAAGATCCCGGCGGCGCGGAACTCGGTGACGATGAATTGTTCGGTGGCCTGGTCGTAGAAGATCGGATTTTCGAAGATGATCGAGCGCTTGAATGCGAATTCCCAGAACACCGTGGCCGCGCCGACAATGAACATCAGGTCGACGAAGATGCGAAATTGGGCCATCGACCGGCGCGGAGCCGCGACGATGGCAAGCCTGACCATCAGCGCCAGCGCAAAGGTCTCGAGCAGGTTCGCGATCGACGCGCCTCTCACCACGATCGCGAACAGCGAGGCCGCGAGCGCTGCGAACCCGAATGCAACGAAAGCGTGGTCGGTCTTCAGCTGCACGATGCAGCGGCGCTGGAAGACGCGGTCCAGCACAACCAGCATCGAGAACACCGCAACAAGAAGGAACGTCGCGGGATGAATTTTCTGAAATTCGCTGCCGCCGCCGAAATAGTGCCATCCGATTTTTGGCAGCGCATTGCCCGGCAGCACGAAATACAGCGCGACACAGGCCATGAACGCCGACGACAGCATGGTCAGCCGGAAGCTGTCCGCTGCCGGCGGCAAATGCGCCCCCATTCCGTCCCGAGAGCGGGCCTCGTTGCTCATCGGCATCCTGTCAGATTTTCCGGCCGCAACTGTTCGACGATTGCCGGTGCACTATCACATCGGATTGGCAGCGAATGCGGCGACAAATCTCTTTAATTCGAACTTTGCGCGTTAACCTAAATGCGGTGATGCCGGCGATGCATAAACATGCGGTGATTTTCGCGCGGCATTCGCAAGGCGCGCGGCATGCCGTAGCCAACCTCGCGTGAGATCGCGGCGATTTAATTGCGGGGCATTTCGCACGCGGCAACGCCGCGGGCGCGACCACATTAGGCATGTTGGCCGGCCGGCATTGACGGGAGGATGCGGGTGCGCTCCCTTCCGACGATCCGGGAAGTGCTCTTCCGACCGGAGCCGCGCCGGTGCTGCGGCAACGAAATCGTCGCGCAGGGCTGCACTTTCACGACATTTCAACGCAGTGCATTTGGCACGGGAGTATAAGCATGCGCGTCCTTCTCACCGGTCATCTCGGCTATATCGGCACCGTACTCACGCCGATGTTACTGAAGGCGGGTCATGAGGTCGTCGGGCTGGACAGCGATCTGTATTCGCGCTGCACGTTCGAACATGGCGGCGAAATCGTGCGGGTTCCCACGATCCGCAAGGACACGCGTGACGTCGCTGCGGAGGACCTCGCAGGCATCGATGCGGTGCTGCATCTGGCTGCGCTCTCCAACGATCCGCTCGGCGATCTGCGGCCCGGCCTGACCGACGAGATCAATCGCCAGGCAAGCGTGCGGCTCGCAGGGCTCGCCAAGAGCGCCGGTGTCAGCCGGTTTGTGTTCGCCTCCTCCTGCAGCAATTACGGCCAGGCCGGCGAACAGATGATCGACGAGACCGCACCGCTCAATCCGGTCACCGCCTACGGCGAGTCGAAGGTCATGTCCGAGCGCGACATCGCGCGCCTCGCAGGCGACGGATTCTGTCCGATCTATTTGCGCCCAGCGACCGCCTATGGCGTCTCGCCCCGGCTGCGGTTCGACATTGTGCTGAACAACCTGGTCGCCTGGGCCCATACGACCGGAAAGATCTTTCTCAAGTCCGACGGTACGCCCTGGCGTCCGATCGTCCACATTGAGGACATCTCTCGCGCCTTCATCGCCGCGCTCGAGGCGCCGGAAGACGCCGTGTTCAACGAAGCCTTCAATGTGGGACAGACGGAACACAATTACCGAATCCGCGATCTTGCCGAAATCGTTGCGAAGACTGTTCCCGGATGCGAGCTGGGCTTTGCCGACGATGCCGGCCCGGACAAGCGCTCATACCGGGTGAGCTTCGACAAGATCCGCCGCAAGCTTCCGGGCTTCAGGCCGCAATGGGACGCGCAGAAGGGCGCGGAGCAGCTCTACAAGGCCTATCGCGCGTCGGGCGTGACGCTGGAGGAGTTCGAAGGCCCGCGCTATCAGCGCATCAGCCATATCAAGATGCTGATGGCTGAGGGCGTGCTCGATGCGCAGCTTCGCCGGTCGCCGTCGATCGCGCCGGATTCGGCCGAAGCGACCGCGGCAGCGCCCGTGGCGATCGGCGCATAGCGATGGCTTCCCGCCAAGTGCCCGCGAAAGCGGGCAGCCTGCGTAGCCCGGGTGAGCGAAGCGACGCTCCGAGAGCAATCCGATACGAGGGCGCGATTTCGGAGGGCCGGAGGGGTCAGGCCGGCTCCGGCGCGCGGCCCATCCTGCGCTTCAATTCGGCTTCGATCGCGCTGTAGCGCGGCAGAGTGCGGTCCCGGTCCGAGATCACGCTCACCGGCAAGGGCCAGTTCAGGTTCAGGCTGGCGTCATCGTGATGCAGCCCGCCCTCGGTTTCCGGCATGTAGAAGTCGCCCATCAGGTAGCACGCATCCGTCTTGTCACAGAGCGTCTGGTAGCCGTGCGCGAAACGCTCCGGGACATACAGCGCCGTCTGGTTGTCCTCGTTCAGCTCGATGCCGAAATGCTGCAGGTAGGTTGGGCTTTCCGGCCTCAAATCGATAATGATGTCGTAGAGCGCGCCGCGGGTGCAGCGGACCACCTTGCTTTCTGCAGCCGGCGGATACTGGAAATGCATGCCGCGCAGCGTGCCCTTCCTGACATTGGAGGCGATGCTGCCCTGCGCGACCAGCGGTTTCAGCCCGTGCGCGGCGAATTCCTCCTGGCAGAAGATGCGCGCGAAATATCCCCGCGCATCCTCGCGCCGTTCCGGCTCGATCACGAACGCGCCTTGCAGACCGGTTTCCTTGAAGAGCACGAACACCTCCTCAGAGCGCGACGATCTCTACCACGCGGCACGGAATCGCAAGCGGGACAGGCTTCGTTAACCTTAAGCGCAACGCAACAATTCGCGGCAATATCGCAAGCGTTCCGTAGCCTTGTGCCGGCGTCATTCCTTCCGATCTACAATGCGCGATCTCATGCGCAATTCCGGGAAGACGCTATTCGCCGCCGTTTACACTAACGCCGACATCCCGCAAGCGTGATGCGTGCAAAGCTTGATTCCACAGGCACTTGCGCAGAGATTGACGGAACAGAAAGGCAGGCCGGTGCTGAGGATTTATCCTCCCCATCGGGACAGGCGCAGGCGGACAATCGATGAAGGTCGTACTTTTCTGCGGTGGGCTTGGCACCCGCATCCGCGAATATTCCGAAAACATCCCGAAGCCGATGATCCCGGTCGGATCGCATCCGATCATGTGGCATGTGATGCAGTATTACAGCCGCTACGGACACCGGGATTTCGTGCTCTGTCTTGGCTACAAGGCCAATGTCATCAAGGACTACTTCCTGCATCTCGATTCGGCGGCCACGCACAATTGCGTGGTGTCGCAGTTCGGCAAGAAGGTCGAGATCATCGGCGAGCAGCCGCCGGACTGGCGCCTGACCATGATCGATACCGGCGTCTGGCGCAATATCGGGCAGCGGCTGGTCGCGGTCCGTGAGCATGTCAAGGACGAGGAAATCTTCCTCGCCAATTACAGCGATGGCCTGACCGACGCGCCGCTGCCGGACATGATCGACTTCTTCAAGGCCAGCGGCAAGCTGGCCTGTTTCATCGCGGTGCGTCCGCCGTTCAATTTCCATCTCGCCGAATTCGACGAGAGCGGGCTGGTCAAGGGGATGCGCTCGAATGTCGAGTCGGAAGTCTGGATCAATGGCGGCTATTTCATATTCCGCAACGAAATTTTCGACTATATCAAGGATGGCGAGGAGCTGGTGCTTCAGCCCTTCAATCGGCTGATTGCCGACAACAATCTGGTCGCCTTCAAGTATGAGGGCTTCTGGCGGGCGATGGATACGCTGCGGGACCGGCAGATCCTCGAAGAGATGGTCGAGAACGGCCAGATGCCGTGGGCGCCTGAGACCGACGCGCCGCGCGAACGCAGCATCGTGCGCCGGATGTGAAAGTCCCGCCATGCTGTCGCTCAACCTGCCTGCCGCCGACAACCGGCTCTCGGTGCTATGCCTCGGCGCGCATTCCGACGATATCGAGATCGGACTGGGCGGCACGTTGCTCGGCCTGATGGCGCGCGGCATCCAGCTCGACATTCACTGGTGCGTATTGAGCGCCACCGGACCGCGTGAGGCGGAAGCGCGCGCCTCGGCCGAGGATCTTCTCAGCGGCGTCGCCACGCGGACCGTCGAAACGATGCAGTTTCGCGACGGCTTCTTCCCGCAGCAGGGCGAGGCCATCAAGTCGTGGTTCGAGGACCTCAAGCCGCGGGTCTCGCCCGATCTGATTTTCACGCACCGCCGCGACGACGCGCATCAGGATCATCGCGAGCTGTGCCGGCTGACCTGGAACACGTTCCGCAATCACTTCATCCTCGAATACGAAATCCCCAAATGGGATGGCGATCTCGGGCAGCCGAACCTCTATGTGCCGCTGCCGGCCGCGATCATGCAGCGCAAGCTCGACCACCTGGACCGGCATTTCGCCACCCAGCGGTCCAAGCAGTGGTTCGACGCCGACACCTTCCGGGGCCTCGCACGGCTGCGCGGCATGGAATGCTGCGCGCCGGAGCGCTTTGCCGAAGGCTTCTTCGCCCGCAAGCTGATGATGCTCTGAGGATCGTGCCCGCCCTCACGCGCGGGGCCGGGCCGGCCACCATGTCCGCAGGGCGTAGCGCGCATACAGCTTCGCAAACAGCGCAGCGCAGGCCGCATAGCGCGGCAACAGCCGCCGCGGATTGGACGCCGCACGCCAGGCCCATTCCAGATTCAGCCTGCGAAGCCGCGCCGGACAGCGGGTTTGCGCGCCGGCGATGAAGTCGAGCGAGGCGCCAATCCCCAGAAACGCGATGCCGGTCGTCGCATCCACGGCCCGCGCCGCAAACAGTTCCTGGCGTGGCGCGCCCAATGCGACGAGGCAGATCCGCGCCCCCGACCGGTCGATGATGTCGATCGCTTCGTCCGCCGCCGCGGACGTGACCTCGAATTCACGGGGCGGGGCATAAACGCCCGCAATCTGCAGCTCCGGAATAAACTCCGACAACCGGCGGCCGGCAACGCACAGCGTCTCGAAGGTCGAGCCGAACAGATAGACCGGATGGCCAAGCGCCGCCGCTTCCCGGCACAGCGGCAGGATCAGGTCCGAGCCGGTGGCGCGCTCGAGCGCGACGCCCTCCATGCGCGCGAAGGCAACGATCGGGAACCCGTCCGGCATCACGATTT
>Ga0182742_1005728_pt1 | contig 10301 bp, 6 predicted proteins | sample eDN5th37CBELigMG_FD_128880 | JGI IMG/M metagenome (GOLD analysis project Ga0182742, IMG submission 128880) | Enriched Miracle-Growth compost microbial communities from Emeryville, California, USA - eDNA 5th pass 37_C BE-Lig MG (version 2)... ... | reverse complement strand
CTCATGTCGCTACGGGCACCACCCGGACCCTTGATCATCTTAGCGTTCGGAGATGTGCCACCGTGTCTCACGACTCGGCCGCGGGCGCTACATCCGGGCCTGTCACTACGCGCTCTCATTTCCTTTCCCGATATCTTGCACGCCGAGACGCTGGGCCAACTCTTCCCACCGGCCGCGGCTCACTTTGAGGTGCCTGCCATCCGTGAGCCGCACGGCGTAGTCGCCTCCCGCGCCAAAGAGAAGAGTATCGATACGATCCAATTGGACGATGGTGCTCCGGTGGATGCGGAAGAAGCGCTCTGGGTCCAACCGGTCCTCGAGCGCCTGCATCTGCTCCCGGATGACGTACACCTCATTGCCTACATGCAGTTCGGCATAAGAGCCGCTGGCGGTGATGAAGTCGATGCGGTCCACCGGCACGATGCGCATCTGCCCCCGCATCTCTACTGCAATGCGTTCGAGGGGGCGTGGTGGAGTGGGTTGTTGGGTGGTTGGCGGCAGGTCGTGGAGGAGGGTTGCCAGGCGGGCGCGCAGGTCCTTCAGTTCCCGCATGGCGATGATCTGGCGCGCCCGCTGGAGCGCCTGCTCGAAGCGGTCGTCATCGAACGGTTTCAACACGTAGTCCAGGGCGGCTACATCGAAAGCCTTGACGGCGTACTGGTCATAGGCCGTTACGAAGATGACGGCAGGCATGTTTTCTGGCCCTACTTCCTGGACGACCTCCATGCCGGTCAGGCCCGGCATCTGCACGTCGAGAAAGACGAGATCGGGCGACAGGTTCTTGATGGCGTTCACAGCCTCCCGGCCGCTACTCGCATGGCCGATGATTTCGATGTCCTGTTCGTTCTGGAGGAGATCCTCCAGCCGTTGACGCGCCGCTCGCTCGTCATCGGCAATCAATACTCGCAGGGTTCGTTCGGCAACCATCGAATCAGGACGACACTCAAGCTACGCTCGTAAAGAGGTCGGCAGCGGTATGATACGGAAGAGAAATGTGCGCGATCAGGCCGCCACCCTCGGCAGGTTCCAGTACCAGGCTTTGAGCGTTACCATAGAGGCTTTCCAGGCGTTCACGTGTGTTGCGGAGCCCGATTCCGTTCGATGCTGGCGCACCATCTCCGGAATGTGCGATCAGGCCCGGACCATTGTCCTGTACGCTCAGGTGGAGGAACTCCTCATCCCGCCAGGCCCGCAGTGTGATCCGGCCAGGCACCTCCAGGTTGCTGACGCCGTGTTTGATAGCGTTTTCCAGAATGGGTTGCAGGATGAGGTTGGGTACGAGTGCGTCGAGCACATCCGGATCGATTTCCCTGCGGACTTCCAGGCTGTCCTGGAAACGAATCGACTGGATCTCCAGGTAGCCATCTAGGAAGCCGAGTTCCTGCCGCAAGGTTACTTCCTTCAGTTCCGTCATCTCCAGCGTATAGCGTAGCAACTCGCTCAGTCGGGCGATCATACGCCGCACGCCGCGCGGGTCGCGCTCGATGTAGGTCGAGATGGTGTGGAGCGTATTGAAGAGGAAGTGGGGGTTGAGCTGCATCCGGAGTGCTTGGAGGCGTGCTTCTGCGAGTTGTGCCTGTAGATTGGCGGCATCCGTTCGGAGCTGCGCGGCCTCTACCAGGTGCGCCCGGTATCGCAGGAAATAGTCTCTGGCGAAGCCTGCCGAGAGGACGACCAGGTAGATGATGAGCTCATCCAGGAAGAACAGGTTCGACAGGCTTCGGAATGGAGAGACCAGGCCTCGGCGGCCCGCACTCACGAAATTGTGAAACGTCATGTGTCCGATAACATCCGTCACGACCGCGATCGCCAGACCCAGGGTCGCGTACAGCAGCAAGTGTCGGACCAGTTTATCGCCTTCAAGTCTGAACCGGCGGCTCAGCCAGAAGATAGCCGGAGTCAGCAAGATCCAGACGCCATGCTCGATGACGAGGTGAAGGACTTCACCCGGGAGTAGGCCGATGGGTTGCCCACCCCGCCCGCCACGTCCGCCGCGCGGGTCGAGTGCCCATTGCGCCACGTTGAGCATGATGATGATGCTCCAGAACGCGACGATTAATCCACCCTCGAGCCACTTCTGCCTGTTGTGCTCGTGTTGATGAAGAGATCGGCCTTGGCCGGATTCGTTCACGGCTACTCTGCTATTCAATGTGGTCGAGACAGGCAGTCCCTGTTTATTGTACTACTTTTCGGGAGAAAAGCGCCATACAAAGATCATACAAAAAAAGACGATAAAGCGATTTCAGTGCCGGTTCGCACCGGGGCGTAGATGAATGGCACGCTGCTGTGGTGAAGGGATCGCTTGAACAGCGGGTCCGCCATTCCAGGTACACCTTCGTTTCGAACCAACCAGTACGTTTCGAAGACGTGGCGGAATGACGGGCGCAAGTGATGGGGCAGCATCATTCCTTACACGCCATCCGGCGTGCATGTGTTCTTTTGCCCTAGATCGTGGGGCTGCCCGGATTCGTACATACACCTCGATAGCCAGTCTCTCGCGGACGACTCACTTCCGCCCCGTGCAGTTCATATCGGCATAGTGCAATTCATTTTTGTGAGTGCATCTCTGGCCGATAACCCGCCGTATCATCGCCCCAGCCTGATGGGTTCCCCTCAGGTTTTCTCGGTGACAACTGCTGCCGGCAATCCAGGGACCGCCGATGCAATGGAAACTTGATTCTCGGATGGCCCTCCTTGGCAGGTTCTGTTGGTTCTCGCGGTCCCTGGATTGCCGGTGTCGGGGCTTTCTGGTTGGAAGCTGAATAGAGGATGGGAGTGCGGATGAAGGGAGAGTAGTGGGACGGGGTGAACATGGAAGGTGTATAGCCGAACACAGATCGCTGACAGCCGAACGCCGACAGTCCAACGCCACAACAGACAAAATTTGCTTCTGAGGACGTGCTACCATGAAACGGGTTTCCATTTTTCTATCAGTGTTTGCCCTGATGTTGGGCATGGCACAATCGGCTCACGCACAAGGCAGGCCTGGTGGACCACCTCCCGGGCAGGGCGGTATGCTGCAGGGTCAGATCAGTGGCTCGGTAGCAGATGCGGAGTCCGGTGATCCGATTCCTACGGCCACCGTGGCTGTCTGGAGTGTTGCCGATTCTTCGCTTGCTACGGGGACAGTCGCGGGGGATGACGGCTCCTTTCTCATCGAAGGTATTCGTCCCGGACGTTACTACGTGAAGGTCAGCTTCATCGGGTACGCTACGGAAACGGTGGATGGTATTGCGATTACACCGCAGAGTCTTCGCGCGGATCTTGGTACCATTGATCTCCGGGTAGAAACGGCCATCCTGGATGAAGTGCAGGTGAGTGCCGAGCGTGACTTCATGGAGGTCCACATCGACAAGAACGTCTACAACACGAAGGACCAGCTCGTCAGCGAAGGCGGCTCCGCTACCGATGTGCTCCGCAACATCCCCTCGCTCGAGGTGGATATGGAAGGCAAGCTCAGCCTGCGCGGTAACCAGAACGTGGCCGTCCTCATTAACGGCCGCCCGTCTCAGATGAACGCAGACATGCTCGCGAGCTTTCTCCAGGGATTGCCAGCCAGCAGCATCGAACGGGTGGAAGTCATTCCTAACCCGTCTGCTCGGTACGAGCCGGACGGTATGTCGGGCATCGTCAACATCGTGCTCAAGCAGAAGAGCGACCTCGGCCTGAGCGGTGCACTCACGGCGGGCGTGGGCACGCAAGAGGACTACAATGCCTCCGGCATGCTCGGCTATAGCAAGGGCAAGCTCGGCGCACGCATCAACTACGGCTTCCGCACAGGCAACCGCGAACGCAGCGGTGAGCGCTTCAATGAGTACCGCTTCGAGAGTCCCTTTGAATACCTCGAAACCATCAGCGAGGGAGAAAACGGTAACCTCTCGCATACGCTCAACGGCAACCTCGATTACCAGCTCTCTCGCAGGAATACCCTCTCGCTCTCGGGCCTCCTGAGCATGCGTAACGGGGACGGCAACAACCTCAATGCATACACCGAGTGGAGCCAGGGGGCCGAGGACAACCTCCTGACCTACAACCGTCTCAATACGGACAACGACGAGGACTTCAACGTGGACCTCGGTGCCACCTACCGGTATGTAGTCGAACCCCTCAAGCACGAGCTCGTCGCGGAGTTGCGTTACGAGAACGAGCGTGAAGATGAGGACGAGGAATACCGCCAGGAACTGATCCAGCCCGGGGTTGATCCCGTGCTCATGGAGTTGGAGCGGAGCTTCCTGGGCAACCGCAACACGTCTACGGCCCTCCAGATCGACTACATTCGTCCCCTCGGTAAGGAAGGCAAGATTGAGGTCGGCTACAAGGGTACCCTGCAGGAACTCGATAGTGACATCGTAAACGAACTCTTCGATACTGAAACGGGAGAGTTCGTGCCGGATACAGATTTCAGCAACACGTTCACCTTTGAAGAGCAGGTTCATTCCGGCTATGGCATCATCGGCCAGCAGTTCGGAAAGCTCGGTGCGCAGGCGGGGGTTCGCGTGGAGCAAGCCCTGACGACGTTCAGCCTGACCGCGCTCAACGAGTCGTTCGACAACAACTATTTCAGCGCTTTCCCGAGCGCCTTCCTCACCTACAAGTTCAACGACCTGCACATGGTCCGGGCGAGTTACAGCAAGCGGATCAACCGTCCCCGCGTGGGCGGCCGTTTCAACATGCTCAACCCGATTAGCGACCGCAGCGACCCGCTCTTCCGTCGCGTCGGTAACCCGTACCTGAAGCCGGAGTACGTCCACAGCGCGGAACTCACGTATACGCTGAACACGAAGTGGGCCATGTTCAGCATTAGCCCCTATTATCGCCGGACCGTCGATGTCATCCGGTTCATCGATGAGGTAGACGAGAACGGCGTGACGACGGTCACGTTCAAGAACCTGGATATGACGGAGTCTTGGGGCGGACAGGCCATCCTGACGGCGCGCTTGGGTGACCGCCTGAACGGCTTCGCCAGCTTCGACCTGTATCGCGTGGCGACGGATGCAGCCAGCGTCTCGGACGCGCTGAGCAACAACGCCTACGGCTGGGCCACCCGAATCAACGGTACCATCAAGCTCACGCCGACGCTCTCCATGCAGGCCTCGTGGTTCTACCGCGCCCCGATGAACGTCGAGCAGGGCCGGATGGGTGCCATGACCCGGAGCGATATCGCCCTCCGGCAGCAGCTCTTTGGAAACAAGGCGAGTCTCAGCCTGCGTGTAAGTGACCCGCTGAACATGTCAGGCTTCCACATCATGCGTGATACCCCGACGTTCTATTTCGAAAACGAAAACCGGTGGAATGCCCGGGCGATGAACGTCACGTTCACGTACAACTTCGGACGCCAGGACCGTAATACCCCGCGCAGGCAAGGTCCACCTCGCGAGGATCAGGGCGGTCCTGCCGGCGACTACCCGGATATGGGGATGTAAGAGAATAGGGGTAAATCCGGCCCCTCAAGCGAGGTAGGCCCGTGGCATGAAACGCCTTCCATGCCACGGGCCACTCGCAATCGGATATCGGCCTTGTAGTTCAGGTTCAGTAATGGCCTGGATCCGCACAATGGCACGTGCTATGATGGATCTCTTATAACAGCGGTCTCACGCGCCGGGAGGTATTTGGCGCGTTCGCCGCAACGACGGCTGCGCCGCTCCTGGGCTTGATTCCCGGCTCGGTCACGACCGGATCGGCAGCGAGGGCTACTCCGGTCTCTTCGCGGATCAATGCGCGGCTCGCGTGTGTGGTGCGGCCCAACAAACGGAAGGGCCCTATTTCCTGGATGCGCGCTCGAACCGGTCCGACCATACGGTCTGATCCTTTCGGGGCGTGAAGCGGGGGCGTTATGCCTGATCTTCGACATTACGCATCGGTCTCCACGCCACGCAGGGGCTTGAATGTACGCCCAGCTATACTTCGATGAGATGGTAACGGACGAGGTTTACCCGCTTCCGCATTGTGCTGCCCGGAGCACACGGACCATGAAGAGCGAAGATGACCTCATCTTTCGATGTGGAGGAGAGGAAGAGATGCTCGGGCTTCCCAGGGATAAAGCCGGTTACATCGGTACGTTCGATAGAGCACTGCAAATTGCATGAGATGCACCGGTGTGGTCTGCAGACACAGGATAGGGTATGGCTGTGGGGGTATGCTCAGCGGTCGTTATTTGAAAGTGGGGATTCCGTGGCGAACTATCAGCGCCGTGAGCCATCCCTGGTCGATAAGATGCGCCAGCCAGTTTTTACGATAGTGAGCAGGAATGCTACCGTAGTGGCTGGCTATGCACTTTGCATGCATGGATAAAATCCGACATTTTTCCGCCGAGCCTTGCTGCCGATCTGGCATGCGACATGGACGCCTTGAAGTATATTAGCGCGCCCTCAGTCAGGAGAGACCCACACATTTTCTTTGACGTTACACCCGCTTAATCAATTCTTGAAGCAGATCGTATGAGACATCAACTCACGTTCAAAACATCATTCTTAGCCGTAGTTTTTGTGCTGTTCTTCGCGGCTTGCGGCGATGTTGGCGATGCCCCGGAGGCTCAGACCGGAGCGGCCATTGACGTAGCCGCGGCCGAAGGAGAGACGTTCGTTATTGACACTTCTGTTAGCGAGATCAACTGGAAGGCAGCAAAAGTGACGCGTGCCCACGATGGTGGCTTCCGGGATTTCTCTGGTACTGTTACGGTAGCTGGAGAGGAAGTCACAGGTGTTAACCTGACCATCGACATGGCTTCCGTCTGGTCCGACACCGACCGTCTGACGGGCCACCTCAAGAGCGCCGACTTCTTCGAAGTGGAGACCTTCCCGACGGCGACGTTTGAGGCAAACCAGATCGTACCGACGGATTCGGTAGGAGCGACCCATCTCGTCACGGGCAATCTGACCATGCACGGCCAGACTAATAGCGTCACGTTCCCGGCGACGATCGCGGTGGCTGACGGCACCGTCAACGCGAAAGCTGACTTTATCATCGACCGTACGAAGTGGGGCATCGTGTACACCGGAGCGGCGGACGACCTGATCGAGAACAATGTCCGGCTTCTCATCGACGTGACGGCCGCAGCCGAGCAGCCGGTCGCGAGCGCTGCAGAGGAAGAAACTCCTGCAGCGGAGTAAGTATCGGATTGATGTGAATGAACGCAGGCGCGGCCGGAGTATCAGCCCGACCGCGCCTGTTGCTTTGTGGCGATAGATAAGGCGGAGCACGGTCGGAAGGTTCTGGCTCTGGAGTTTCAGCAACGACTCTAATAACAGGTCTCCAATCCCGTTCTGCTTATGAAAACGTGCTCCGCATGCGGCGCATACGCCGCATTTTTCGCCGGCTCCTTAGCTCTCCTCGCAGCTCCCGCATCCGCCCAGCTCAGCTCTGCCGGTTTGGATACTTTGCAGCCGCCCACCATCATGGCCGTCCGGGCAGGTGAACTGCCCGTCCTCGATGGCGACGTGCTCAACGATCCGGCCTGGGCTGCGATACAGCCGGTTACCGACTTCTGGCAGATCGCACCCGATGAGGGGAAGCCGGCCTCCGAGGTAACGGAGGTGCGGGTGCTTTACACACCAGCCATGCTGTATGTTGGAGTTGTTTGCTACGACAGCGCTCCATCTCAGATCATCGTTGCCGACAGCCGTCGTGATGCAGCGCTCGAGGAAGCGGACAGCTTTAGCTTCATCCTCGATACGTATCGGGACGGCCAGAACGGATTCATCTTCGGTACGAATCCCGCTGGTATCGAGTACGATGCGCAGGTTGCTAACGAGGGTGCAGGCGGCGGTGGCTTCGGAGGAGGTCCGCGTGCACAGGGTGGAGCAGGAGGCGGCCTGAACGTCAACTGGGATGGGGCCTGGACGGTACGAACCGTAACCGGAGATTTTGGATGGAGCGCGGAGTTCGCCATTCCCTTCCGCACGTTGCGGTTCTCCGCGCGGGACGTGCAGACATGGGGCATCAACTTTGAGCGGACGATCAGGCGCAAGAAAGAAACGGCTTACTGGGCACCGCTCGAGCGGCAGTATAACCTGACCCGTGTTTCGGAGGCAGGCACGTTGGTCGGGCTGCAGGTCACGCCTCCGCGCAACCTGCAGGTGATGCCTTACTTGCTGGCGCAGGGTGGAAGAGAGACCGTGATCAGCAGTTACGAACCAGTCGGTCCGGATGCCGACCTCGGATTCGATCTGAAGTATGGCCTCACGCCGAGTCTGACGCTAGATGTCACCGTCAATACGGATTTCGCCCAGGTCGAGGTTGATGAGCAGCAGATCAATCTCAACAGGTTCAACCTGTTCTTTCCGGAGAAACGGCCCTTTTTTCTAGAGAATGCCGGTGTGTTTGCGGTCGGGCAGCCAGGGTCCGTCGACCTGTTCTTCAGCCGCCGGATCGGCATAGGCCCTTCCGGTGAGGCGGTCCCCATCATTGCGGGCGCGAGGGTCTCGGGTGATGCGGCAGGAATGAAGATCGGATTCCTGAACATGCAAACAGCTCAACTCGGGGAGATGGGAATCCCGGGTAACAACTTCGGAGTCGTTCGTCTCAAGCGTGAGCTACCCAACAGGTCTTTCATCGGCGGCCTGTTCACGAACCGGCAGAGCGTAGGCAGCCTCGATACCGGCGACGAGTACAACCGGGTAGCGGCCCTGGATGGACAACTCGGAATCGGTCGCTACACCACGCTGTCGGGATTTGCCGCCCGATCCTTTACGCCCGGTCTATCGGGGCCACAGCATGCGTTTCGTTTTCAGTCCGCCTACGACTCCGAGCAGTGGATGCTCGAGGCCGGCTACTCGGAAGTAGCGGAGGGCTTTAACCCGGAGGTCGGTTTTCTCGAACGGACCGCGTACCGATACGCGAACGGGCTCATCTTTCACCGCTTCCGTCCCGACGTGCTCGGGTTCCACGAGATACGCCCGCACACGAGTTACAACGGATATTGGGGTTTTGACGGCTTCTATGAAAGTGGTTTCCTGCACGTGGACAGCCACTGGGAGTGGGCGAATGGGTACGAGGTGCACACGGGCATCAACTTCACGCACGAGGGTGTCCGCGAGGCCTTTACACTTCTCGACGACGTCGTCATTCCGGCTGGATCGTACGATCATCGCGAGGCCATGCTCGTCGGCATGACCGACCAGAGTAAGTGGATTAGCCTGAGCATGGATGCCACGATCGGCGGTTTCTTTGGTGGAGACCGTGTCACCCTGGAACCGGCGCTTCGCGTTCGTGCGGGTGAGTCCTTCAACTCGCAATTCAGCGTGAGCCGGAATATGATCGATCTGCCGGGTGGTAGCATCACGACGAACCTGCTCCGTGCGCGCCTGTCCTACTCATTCACGCCCCGTCTGTATATCCAGTCGCTGCTCCAGTACAACGACTCGGCAGACCTGTGGTCGGCAAACCTTCGGTTCGGGTGGCTTCAGACAGCCGGTACGGGTCTTTTCGTGGTCTTCAATCAGACCAGCGGGTTTGATAAAGCGCTCACGCCCGGCATCGACGGACAGACTTTTGTCATCAAATACAGCCGTCTATTCAACGTGCTTGATTGAGGTCCAGAGGATCAATCGGCCTTTTTGAAACGACTCCGAGCGGGCGAGTGCCTCCCCCGTGATGAGCGCATGGCGGCAGGATTGCCTGGTGCCTGGATCTTGGTTGGAACTAGTATACCGTAGTGCCAACGTGGCAAGCGCTACTGCATAGAAAAGAGCGGCAGGTACTGTATGTTGCACCTGCCGCTCTTATGTCTTTCTGACTTTTATGCAGCTTATTGCTGCTGGGTGGCCTGGATTTCGAGTGTCAGTTCCACGGTGTCACCCACCAGGAACCCGCCCGACTCGAGCACCGCGTTCCAGTTCAGACCGTAGTCCTTCCGGTTGATCGTCGTCGTGGCCTCGAAGGCTACCTTCGTGTTGCCCCACGGGTCCTTGCCCTCGCCCAGGTACTCCCCCTCGAGCTCGATCGTCTTGGTCACCCCACGAAGCGTGAACTCGCCCACGAGCGTGAACCGAGTGCCCGAGACGTTCTTGACACCGGTGCTCTTGAAGGTGATCGTCGGGTACTCTTCGACCAGGAAGAAGTCTGCCGTGCGCAGGTGCTCATCGCGCTTGGCATCGTTGGTCGTGATGGAGCCGGCCTGGATGGTGGCTTCTGCTTCGAGCGTGGAGAGGTCTCCACCCTTCATGCGGATGGTGCCCTCGAACTGCTCGAAGCTGCCCCGGACCTTGGAGAAGCCGAGGTGGCGTACGGCAAAGCCCAAACGGGAGTGTGACGGGTCTATCGTGTAGGTCTGTACTGCGTTTTCCGTGAGCGTCGACATGGTT
>Ga0182742_1005726_pt1 | contig 10301 bp, 9 predicted proteins | sample eDN5th37CBELigMG_FD_128880 | JGI IMG/M metagenome (GOLD analysis project Ga0182742, IMG submission 128880) | Enriched Miracle-Growth compost microbial communities from Emeryville, California, USA - eDNA 5th pass 37_C BE-Lig MG (version 2)... ... | reverse complement strand
CCGCCAACTTTTTTACCCGCGCAGCTCCTTGTATACTCAGAGGATATTTGAGATTGCCCGTATCTGACCCTCCGACACTGTCGGCTTGGATTGCAATTGGCGCGACGAGCGTAACGACTAATTCCGACATAAGAACCAAGGGGCGCGGAGCGGGCGGCGGTCAGGCTATAGCCGCACAGCAGTTAACCAGGGGCACAGGGCTTGACCGCATGGCCCGGCACCAAGCCATAGATCATCTGCCGAGATTAGCTCGATTCAACACTCGCCGCTCATTAAGTCCGGGACTCTACAGATTATCGGAAAAGCCATGTTGATACTGGGAAGCATCGCCCCACGCCGGACCATCTATAATAGAGCTTTCGGCGTGCTCCTGTGATCAGGAAAGTTGGCGGCAGCCGACTCTCCTATCCTACTAATAACGCTAGCCCGTCCGACGATCATCAGCTCCTCGCCAGAGCCCTCCTGCTCTCTCTCCTAAAGAGGCGAGTTGGCGGCCGCCAACTTACCGATAGAGAAACATCAGTTCGCTGCTGCCTTTGGCGTAGGAGAGATCCGCCCTTATGCCCGAGCCTCCGGTTTCAGTGCAGGCTCCTCGAAAGCGGGAACGTCGGCAGCGATCAGCCGCTCGGTGGCAGCGCCATGTCGCTCCCGCTTGAAGAGGAGGGAAGATCTCCAGCCACCTGGTTGGAGCTCCGCCTTATCAAAAGCTGGTGGCCGTCGACTTTTCGGGCAGACGATCTGAGGTGGGACCTCAACCCTTCTGACCCCTACCCTGTCACAGTGCCGCATCGTTCGATACCCGAGCAAACTGCAGATGACTCGGATCTGGTGCCTACCATTAGCCGTTAATACCTACATGAAATGGTAATGCACGCGGCCGTAGATCCCGAGCCGCGTTCTTGCGCGTCAGTCCGGATCGAGGTTGTTCACGAGGAACATGTCCAGTACGTCGCGCTGTAAGTCATCGTGAACGGGCTCTCAAAACGGATAGTGGTGCATGATGTCGACATGGGCCCTCGCCTGCTCAAGGAGGCTGAGATGAGCCAAGTGAAGATGATCCCACCTCCGAACTCACGCGCCTTCAATGTTGATTAAGTCAGACTGAGGGATCTCCCGGAGGTCAACTGCAGCAAACCATACGCCCTAGATTGTGAACATCTCGCCGGTACCAATTGGACAAGGTTCGTCGTAGAGGTCACGGTTGTCGTTCAGATAGATTGCCGGGATCCCGAGCTGACCCTCGAAGCGTGCGATGACCCAGGGACAGTTAGCTGGATGGGGTATCTCTCGCCAGAACGAACACTCAGCATCAGCCACCGCCATCGGCAGAGGGAGGCTGCCATAGACCGAGAACATCCTCTCAGGCATGCCGAGCGTGAGGGATCTTTTCGCTCCTCGAGGTGGCAGGCGGAAACTTAAGTGTTACAGATAATGAGGCTATTCCTTCACCATGATTTCATCCCTAGCGGGACGTAAACAGCAAGCAGGCTAGGTGTGATCCCACTGGAAGAGTTTGCTGCCGCCAACTTCAGTTGAGCCCCGCAAAAGACATGTAGATCAGAGGCCTTAGAACCGCGCTTGATGCATGGCAGGTTGACCAAGCCACAGGCGCTATTGCAAATCGCACGGGCAGCCGAGCCCCAGACACGTACGGACGGCAGAGGCAGAGTTGGCGGTCGCCAACTTACCGATGCAGACGGTTGCCATTGCCTAACCAACTCCGTTCAAGGCAAACCCGGATCCCCGATTTAGCCCGGCAGCTTCGTGTCTCGCTCTAGGAGCAGGCACAGTGCGTTATGAAAGGCTGGCTCAGCGGCTGCAACCCACCAGATACGTTTGCCGATTGGCGCCCGATGCAAAGAGTTGGCGGCCGCCAACTCTGAGGATCCCTCATGCTGCCAAAACGTGCGTTCTTCAGTCTCCGCATTTAAGGTATGGCCGACGGTGTGGCAGGGTAGACGTGAAGGTCATCGAACTCTCCCAAGATGCTATTCCCGAAAGTATGCTGCCGCGAACTTCTGTCGGCGCACCTGCTGACGAGCCATATGTCACCTATGCCGCTATGAACCGCACAACTTCACCTGATCCATGCTGGCACTTTTCGCGGCCCCATCCTTGCTTATTAGTAGTGCGTCCTGCGGGGCACAGGAAGCCATTGGGCCCATCTCAGCGGGCGGGGAGGAGGTAGCTAAGAAGGTATACCGATCGTGATCTTTCCTTTCAATCCAACCAGCGCCGATCCGACCGCATGGGAGGTTCTCTTGGATCTCACCAATGAAAAGCAGCACCCCGCACGACCGCTAGACTACGCCTTGCAGGGACGTTGGCAGGGCCAGCCCGGCCGTCCGTGCTCGATCGAGTTGCTTCTTCACTGAGGATGCCGACCATGTGAGACCCCCGCGTGGAGTCCGCTCGCGCATGCGCTCCAGTTGCGCTCCGATCTCTCGCAGCGACAGGCCCGGATCGGCCATTGCAATGCCAGCAATTAGCGTCATGAGGCGGTCCTCCGGGTTCTTGCGCGAAGCAGGCTTCAGCAGGGCAGGGTCCGCCATATGCTGCGACACGAGTTTGCCGACCGCACGCCGCAGGCGGGCCACGGTCCACGATTGCCCGCTATCGCCCAGCACGCGCACGACATCCTCCCAGGGATGGTGTGGGCGCATGCGCCGAACTGTTGGCATCCATCGGTCCGCGCTGGCAATCAGCTCATCAAGATAGGCCTTCTGGCGGGCGAGGGCGATCTTCCGGATGGCGTCTGGCCGGCGCTCGCGCATGCCCGGGTTCCCTGGCTTCCGGCCTCTGGCTTTCGCGGCCTTGATCCCGGCCCGCGTCCGTTCTGAGATGAGCGACCGCTCGAGTTGGGCCACCGCACCCAGCACTTGCAAAGAAAATATTCCTTGTGGGGTTGAGGTATCAATCGGATCGGACAAGGACCGGAAGTGGGCCTTCCTGGCCTCAAGCGTCTCGATTACCTCCAGGAGGTGGCTCACGGAACGGGCCAGACGGTCGAGGCGCACAACCACCAGGACCTCACCCGGCTTGATCTCGCGAATGAGCCGCGCCAGCACTGGCCGAGTTCGGCTCGCCCCGGAGCCGTGCTCCTGATGGACCTCGGCACAGCCGGCAGCGCGCAGCTCGTCGAGTTGGGCATCATGTGCCTGATCCTCTGTCGAGACACGGGCGTAGCCGATCAGGCGGGCTTTCGGGAGGGGAGGGGCCATGAACGAGCTTGTCGTTTTTCGAAGTCGATTGCACTTTAACGCCTTGTTCTCTGGTCGTGTGCAACCGTCTCCGAGACATTCTACGGCTCGAAGTTGATTGCACTGTCTGGCGTTCTGTCTCGAAGCCGGTTGCACCAAGGACTACCGATCATGGGCGGATGGCCGGATGAGAGCGTGCGGGAACAGGGTGTCCTCACTCTTCCGGAGGCTGCCTGGGCCGAAGCCAAGCGCCGGGCCGAGATCATTCAGCCACTGGCGCAACAAGCCCATGTGGGCCATGACGCTGCTGATCGCGCCGCTGTGGATCTGGGGCTCACCCGCCGCCGGGTCTACCAGCTGATCCTCCAGGCCCGACAGGGGCAAGGGTTGGTCACGGACCTCGCCAAAGGCCGTTCCGGCGGCGGGAAGGGCAGGGGACGGCTGTCGGGGGCGGCGGAGACGATCATCAGCGAGGCGCTTTTCGAGCTCTACCTGCACCGACAAAGGCGGTCTGAGACCGTCCTTCTCAAAGCCATTGCCGCCAAATGCCGGCGGGTGGGACTTGCCATTCCATCGCAAAGCGCCATCCGCCGTCGGATCGAGCGCCTGGATCCGGAGCTGGTGGCCCGCCGCCGCTTTGGCCCACAGGGCGACCGTCCCCTGAAGCCCGTCGCAGGCGCCATGCCGAGCGTGGACAGACCTCTGGCCCTGGTGCAAATCGACCATACCAAGATCGATCTTATCGTCGTCGACGAGCACCGGCGTCAGCCCATCGGTCGACCCTATCTCACGGTGGCCATTGACGTTTTCAGCCGATGCATCATCGGCATGGTCGTGACGCTCGAGGCCCCGTCCGCCACCTCGGTCGGCTTGTGCCTCGCCCATGCCGTGACGGAGAAGCAGCCGTGGCTCGATCGGCTTGGCCTCCAGGCGGTATGGCCGATGAGCGGCAAGCCGGAGACCCTCCATCTCGACAATGCCGCGGAGTTCAAAAGCGAGGCGCTTCGGCGGGGCTGCGAGCAGCATGGCATCACACTGACCTATCGACCGCCCGGACAACCGCACTTCGGAGGCGTGGTCGAGCGCGTGATCGGCACCCTCATGTGCCTGGTGCACGAACTGCCGGGGACGACCTTCGCCAGTATCCAGGACCGCGGGACCTACCCATCGGAGGGCGAGGCCGCTTTGACGCTGGCCGAACTGGAACGCTGGCTGGCGCTCGCGATCACGGCCTACCATGGCACCGTCCACCAGACCCTGAGTGAGCCTCCGGAATGCCGCTGGAGGGAGGGCCTGGAGAGGTTCGGGGAGCCGAAGCCCGTTCGGCATGTGCGAGCCTTCCTGGTCGATTTCCTGCCTGTCATCCGCCGCTCGATCGGGCGGGCTGGGTTCGTGGTCGATCATGTTTTCTACTATGCCGACGCCCTTCGGCCCTGGATCGTCCGCCGTGACCGGCTGGGCCCGTTCATCCTGCGCCGCGACCCTCGGGATCTGAGCCGGATTTGGGTTCTGGATCCGGACGGCGATCGCTATCTGGAAATCCCGTACCGCACGATGAGCTTGCCGGCGATTACCCTGTGGGAGCACCGCGCCGCATCGAAAATGCTGCGGGAGCGTGGTCAGAAACAAGTCAACGAGCCCGCGCTCTTTCGGGCTGTCGAGCAGATGCGCTCGCTTGCCGACGCGGCCGTGACGGCGACGAAGCGGGCCCGCCGCGATCGGGAGAGGCGGCGTCATCTGCCGCAAGGACTGCAGACACAGAGGCCGGAGCCGCCGGAGGCCCCGGGCCAATCGGCCGTCCCGGTGAGACCCTTCGACGACCTGGAGCAGTGGTGACCACGATGGGAGACCAGCCCGCTTCCTTCGCTCACTTGGCACCCGCGGTGCAACGGGCCGCCGGGCTTCCCAAGGAGAAGCGGATGGCCCTTTTGCGGCACGACCGTTGGATCGGCTATCCCCGGGCGCGGCAGGTGCTCGCCCGCCTTGACGATTTCCTGAATTGGCCGGCCCGCCAGCGGATGCCTAATGGACTGATCATTGGCCCGACCAACAACGGCAAGTCGATGCTCATTGAGAAGTTCCGGCAATCCAGGATGCGCCGAGGGGCCGGCTCAGGCCGGACGGACGCCGAAACGCTGCCCATCGTGGTCGTGCAGACGCCATCGGAGCCCTCTGTCGCCCGCTTCTACGCGATGCTGCTGACGGCGGCAGGCGCACCACTTCGACCGCGCATGCGCACGAATGAGCTGGAGCATCTCAGCCTGCGGGTTCTGCGGGCGGTCGGAACCCGAATCCTGATCGTCGACGAACTCCACAATGCCCTTGGCGCCAAGGGCGACGGCCGGCGCGAGTTCCTCAACCTGATCCGCTTTTTGGGCAACGAACTCAAAATCCCGATCGTCGGGGTCGGGACGCGCGACGCCTATCTGACGATCCGGGCGGACGACCAGCTGGAGAACCGCTTCGAGCCGATGATTTTGCCTGTTTGGGAGGAGGGGGACGAGTTCCTCTCCCTTCTTGCCAGCTTTGCGGCCTTGCTGCCGTTGCGGCGGCCATCCGAGATCGCCACACCCGAGATGGCGCGCTACATCCTGACCCGCACGGGCGGCACGATCGGCGAGATCTCAGCGCTTTTGACAGCCGCAGCCTTCTCCGCCGTGGAAAGCGGCGAAGAGGCGCTCAACCGGCGCACGCTGCTCGCGGCGGCCTACAGTGGCCCCTTGGAGCGGCGGCGCGCCTTCGAACGGGAACTAGCATGACGGGCCGGCGCCCCTGGCCGATCCATCCTGCGCCCTTGCCCGGCGAGGCGCTGCTGTCGTGGTTGGGACGGATCGCGCACTGCTACAGCTACACGGTCGCCGATCTCCTCACCTGCGATTTGGGGATCACGGTCCGCGAAGCCGAGCACCTGGATGTTGCCGCGCCGTCGGGGCTGATGGCGGCGCTGTCCGCCAGGACGGGGCAGCCTATAGACCGGATCGGCCGGATGACACTGAGCGGCGGCGGCTCGGATGTCCTGGATCTGAAGCCGATCCCGGTTCCTTGGCCGCGGCATCGGTCCTATGACCGTCGCCGGTCTTTCATCCAAGTCACGTGGGACGAGGTTGGTTTATTCGATCGGATTCACGCCTGCCGCGCCTGTCTGGCCGAGGCTCCTATGCCCTGGATCCGGCTTGCCTGGCGCATTCCCTGGATCGGGAGCTGCCCGGACCATGGGCTGAGGCTCGAGAGGGCGTCGATCCTGCCGGGGAGCTTGGTCTTCTGGGATGCGCCGGGCTCAAGGGCGGCGTCGGAAGCCATGCGTGCAATGGACCGGCTTTCCATGGCGACGATCGAAGGCGAGCCTCAGTCCCAAGGGCAAAATACTCCCGGGAAGAGCAGGTTTGGACGGCTGCGATGCGCTCTGGAAGAGCTCCAGACTTCGCTCCGAACCGGCATTGCCCATAAAACAGACGCAGGGGAGGGGGCTCTCTCGGGTGCTGATGGGAGACGCTTAGCCAGCAGACCCTTCGAGCTCCTCTCGCGTCCGGATCAGCTGCGAATGCTCGAACTGGTCGCTCAGAAAGAGGTGGGCGTGCAATCGCCTTCGGACAAAAGTGCAATCCACTTCGAACACTGACAACGTTGCAGGCTGTCTCAGGGGCCGTTTGTACACTTACGCAGGTGATGAGAAAAGGATCCTTTGCAGACGATCCATAAGGGATTTCATTTACCAGTCGGGAAGGGCAGGGCTTCTCACCGGCAGTCGAAAATGGCTTAAAACAAGACATTCTGAAGCCCTGCGGCGCAGACAGGCCACAACGGGGCGTTCTGCTCGACCATCAAACGCCTTCGGTTGAGGTGATGCGCGGATACAGTCTCGCGAGACGGCGCGCATCCGTCCATCCGGCCGTAGTCAGATCTTGCTTCGCTTCTGCCAGTAAAGCTATGCTTTGTGGTGTCAATAACTTAGCTGTGGGGCGCAAGCGTGGCATTCGGGGGCAGAGCACTGGATTTCGACGACCCGGCCCCGCTGGTGCCGAAAACCTACGACCTGCCGGAGCTGCCGTGGGAGAGGATCGCCGGTCGGCTGGAGCAGGTCGCCATCCGTATCCTGCGCCTTGAGGCCCGCCTGGATGGCTCAGGCCTCTCGGCCGGCTGGCAGTCGCGCTGCGACATGACCGAAGCCGTACGCGCCCTCATCCTCGACGGCCATCTCGTCGATGTCGGCGATCTGGTGCTGCACGATGCCGGCATGGACGTGCGCAGCCCCACCCACGAGCTCACCCGCGCCGCCGCCGCCCTGCGTGCTCGGCGTACTGCCTTGGCCCGGCCGGCGCCCTGGCCGCTCTCGATCGACGGCTTGGCGGCCCTGCGCGGCATCGGCCCGGTCAGAGGGGAGGGGGATCACACGCGGTCAAAGGGCAAACCCGACCCGGACGACGAGGACGCCTACCCGCCCTTTGCCAACGATGCTGATCCGTGGAAGGCGCACTTCGCCGAGATCGATGCGCTGCTCGAGCGCACCAGCCAGGTGCTCGCCGGCGAGACCCCGCTGCCGAAACGCCGCTCGCATCTGGTCTACGATCCGGATCAGGACGAAGCCGAGGCCGAGGACCTCTGGCTCGAGGTGATCCAGCGCACCGCCCACTGGCCGGCCGTGGCCGCCGCCGCGGTCGCGTGGAACGCCTGGCTGGATCTCAACCTCTACACCCGCCTGCCCTGGCTCGGGCTGATCATGGCCGCCGCCATCCTGCGGGCGCGCGGCCTAACCTCCCATCTCCTGCCGCTCGCCGCCGGCTTCAAGCAATCGAAGTTCCGGCCGCAGGGCCGGGAAGGGACTCTGGAAAAGCTGGAAGGCTTTTGCACGGTGGTGGAGGAGGCCATCGCGATCGGCCACAAGGATCTCGATCGCCTGATCCTCGCCCGCGAGCTGATGCAGCGGGTGACCAAAGAGTGTCGCTCGAACTCCAAGCTACCCGAGCTGGTGGATCTGTTTCTCTCCCGTCCCTTGGTGACGGTGCCGCTCGGAGCCAAGCTGCTGAAAGTCACGCCCAAGGCCGTCGACCTGATGCTGGCCCAGCTCGGCGGAGCCCGGCCGCGCGAGCTCACCGGCCGCTCCCGCTACCGCGCCTGGGGCATCGTCTAGCGACAGTACGATCAGCCAGTGCGGCCGACCGGGTCAGCCGCTGACTGGCTGGCACAGAGGGTGTAAGGCAAAGCCTATGTTTACGTTGGAGCAAACCACATCATTCGAGCAGGTGATCAAGAAGAGCCGGTTCATCGCCGTGGCCGGCCCGCTTGTAACCGACCAGGCGGCCAAGGACTTTATCGCCGCCCATTCCGATCCGGACGCCAACCACAACTGCTGGGCCTGGCGGGTTGGGCAGACCTACAGGTTCAGCGACGATGGCGAACCCAGCGGCATCGCCGGCAAACCGCTCCACCAGCCCTGGCTCGTCTCGATCAAGATAAAGGCGGCACGAGAGTTACCGGACCACGCATGTCCTCTCGGCCACCGAGGGAACGGCAGGTTGCAGGTGATCAGCGGACCTCCAATACAAATCGGGAACTTCCCAGTTTGGCCTGACTCGGACATTTGGGAGCGATGCTCTCTCGGGTATGGCGATGTACATCACTATCGTCGAGCAGCCCGCTTGGCTTGCCGCAGGTACCCGCGTCTCCTGGGTCCATAAGGCATCCCATCTGCAAGCGTGGCATTGCTATGCAGACCTCGCCTGCGGTCGTCGGCCTCATGCTTAGTCAAGCCCTAATCGCCTTGCATCCGCAGCATCGTTGTTCGGCCGCTTCACGTAGGATTTGACAGCGATCTATTGTGCGAGCAGTTACAAATTCCAACTGGCTGAACCTTAAATACTGCCTCGGCCGCCTCCTGAGAGTTATGCATCCTGTGACCTGGCACCAACCTAACAGCCGCGTATCAATGAGGGACTTGAATGCGAATTCTGCTCGTTGAAGACACCGAGGACGTTGGTGAGGGGATCGCCGCCCGGCTCGAGCGAATTGGCCATAAGGTCGACTGGGAGAAGGATGGAGGCGTGGCCGATGAGGTGCTGGAGGTGCAAGATTATGACCTCTTGATTCTTGACGTGAACCTGCCGGCGCTCGATGGATTCTCGATCCTGAAGCGCCTCAGGCAGCGTAAGTCAAAAATGCCGGTGCTCGTTCTCACAGCGCGCTCCCAGGTTGACGATCGGGTCGATGCGCTCGATCTCGGGGCGGACGACTATCTGGTCAAGCCCTTCGACTACCGAGAGCTGGAGGCCCGCGCCCGGGCCCTGCTCCGGCGGAGTGCCGGTGAGACGACCAATCAACTGGTGTGCGGGCAGGTGACCATCGACCGGGGATCGCGCGCCGTGTCGATCAATGGTACGCCTGTCGACCTGACCCGCCGCGAATTGACCCTCCTCGAGATCCTGGCGGCAAGGCCAGGGCGGATATTCGGGAAGGACGAGCTGATGGATCAGTTGTTCGGCTTCGATGACGAGGCCAGCCCGAATGCCGTGGAACAGTATGTCGCCCGCCTGAGGAAGAAGTTGGCCGGATCCGGTGCGGAGATCCGGACCCTGCGAGGGCTTGGCTATCAAATCACGTGCCGATGATCAGGTCCGGTCACTCCCTCTACTCACGCATCATCCTGGTCATCGCCATAACCTTCGGCGCCGGGTTCGTCGTGCTGGGGGCGGCCGCATGGTTCTACGCCGGCATTGCGGCTGACGACGCCTATGACCGCCTGCTCGTCGGAGCCGCGCTTCAGATTGCCGAGAGCGTCCATGCCGAGGATGAGACGATCTCCGTCGATCCTCCCGTCTCCGCGTTCGAGACCCTCTCTCTGTCCGCCAACGACCGTATCTTCTACAAGGTCGTCGATCCGCGCGGGGGCATTCTCACGGGATACGATGATCTGTTTCCCGCAGCATTCCCCTCCGGAACGCGCGTGCCCTCGGTGTCCGACGGATACTATCGCGACTTTCCCGTAAGAGTGGCCGTCGTCAGTCGGCTGCTCTCTGATTCACCGGCGCCCGGATGGGTGGATTTGCTTCGGTTTAGTGGAGAGCGATTTGGTAGCTATCCGGCCAGCCTTTCGAACTGAACCGGACT
>Ga0182742_1005725_pt1 | contig 10304 bp, 8 predicted proteins | sample eDN5th37CBELigMG_FD_128880 | JGI IMG/M metagenome (GOLD analysis project Ga0182742, IMG submission 128880) | Enriched Miracle-Growth compost microbial communities from Emeryville, California, USA - eDNA 5th pass 37_C BE-Lig MG (version 2)... ... | reverse complement strand
GCGCGCGCGTGCGTCCACGCGGCCAGCAGCGGCATCCCGTACGGCGAGTCGGAGGCCCACACGATCTGCGACGGCGCGACGAGCGAGAAGAGCGCGATGTGGTCGGCCGGGTTCCACCAGGCGGTGTCGATGAAGATGTTCGGGTGCTCGGGCAGCACGTGCCAGAGCCAGGCCAGGTCGGAGATGCCGGCGTGCGCGAGGATGAAGCGGGCGTCCGGGAACTCGGCCGAGAGCTTGACCGTGTTCTCGCCCAGCGCCGGGATCCCGCGGCCGGCGTGGATCAGCACGGGCACGCGCCGCTCGTGCGCGACCGCGATGATCTCGCGCACGCCGGGCTCGTCCATCCCGAACCGCTCCGCGCGCGGGTGCAGCTTGATGCCGACCGCGCCCGCGTCCAGGCAGCGGCGTGCCTCGGCGGCCGGATGGTCGCGCGGGTCCAGCCGGCAGAAGGAGACCAGCCGCCCGCCGGAGTCCGCGGCGGCGGCGAGCGCGACGTCGTTGGCCGCCTGGTAGCCGTCGGGCTCGTGCATCGGGAACACGACCGCCCGCGCGCCCGCGGCCTCCATCACCGCGACCAGCTCGGCCGGCGTCTGCTTGAACCCGTCGGGGTCGTTGTGTCCGATGTGCGTGTGCGCGTCGAACAGCGGCAGCGGGCCGTGCGCGGCCTGGATGCTGTCCCAGTACGGGCTCAGGAGCGCGTCGATGTCGAGCATATGGGGCGGAGACCCTAGCGCCGGCGCGCGATACTGCCCCGATGCAATACCGCCGCGAGCGCGTCCGGATCGAGACCGCGCGTCATGAGATCGAGGGGACGCTGCAGCTTCCCCACGAGGGCTTCCGCTCCCGCATGACCGACTTCCTCAACGCCCAAGGCGACGACTTCCTGCCGCTCACGGACGCCGAGGTGCGTTATCTGGATGGCAGCCGCGGCTCCGAGAAGCACGACTACCTGGCGCTCGCGGCGCGCCACGTCGTGCTGGTGGTGGAGCTCGGCTCGCTCGGCATCATCGACGAGCACGCGCCGGCGCTCAGCGCGTCAGCGCCGCCTCCAGGCGCCTGATCGCCTCCTCGACCAGGTCGGGCGTCGTGCCGACGTTCAGGCGCGCGAACCCGGCGCCCTGGGCGCCGAAGTCCAGCCCGCGCGAGAGCGCGATCCGCCCGCGCTCCAGGAACGCCTTCGCCGGGTCGTCGCCGAGCCCGCAGGCACGGCAGTCCAGCCACGCCAGGTAGCTCGCCGCGGGCGGCGCGTAGGCGATCTGCGGCGGCAGCTGCTCGATCAGCAGGTCGTGGTTGGCGGCGATCGTCGCCAACGTGGCGTCCAGCCACTCGTCGCCCTCGGAGAACGCCGCTTGGGCGGCGACCGCGCCGAGGTAGCCCGCGCGCCAGTTCAGCCAGGCCGGCAGCCGGTCGACGTGCTCGGAGACGATCAGCCCGAGCTTGAGCCCGGCGAGGTTGAACGCCTTCGACGCCGACGTCAGCGCGGCGCCGCGCGAGGACACGGTCAGGTACGGCGTGAACGGGACGTCGCCGAAGATCAGCGGCGCGTGGATCTCGTCCGAGAGCACCCAGGCGCCGTGCGCCTCGGCCGCGGCCGCGATCCCCTCCAGCTCGTCGCGGCGCGGCACGCGCCCGGTCGGGTTGTGCGGGTTGCAGAGCAGCAGCGCCTTCGCGCCGGCCGCGAACGCGCGCTCGATCCCGGGCACGTCGAGCTCACCGTCCGGCCCGAGCGGGACCTCGACGACCGTGCGCCCGGTGTGGCGGACGTCGGCGAAGAACGGCGGGTACACGGGCGGGTTGACGATCACGCCGTCGCCGGGCTTCGTCAGCGCCAGCAGCAGCTCCTCGACGCCGACCATCACGTCGGTGGTCGCGCGCACCTGCGCCGGGTCCACCGTCCAGCCCAGCCGCCGCTGCGCGAAGCCGACGAACGCCTCCGTCAGGCCTTCGTGGTTCGGGCCGAGATAGCCGACGTCGTCGCGGTCGATCGCGTCGTGCAGCGCCGCCTTGATCGGCGCCGCCAGCTCGAAGTCCATCTCCGCGACCCACGCCGGCAGCACGTCGGGCGGGTACAGCGTCCACTTCGCCGAGCCGCGGTCTACGAGACGGTCCATGTATCTCCGGCGCTCATCACCGCGTCCAGCGCCGTATCGTCCAGCCGCGCCCGCGCGTCCTCCAGCTCGTGCGTGAGCTCGCGCCCCGAGACCGGGCGCTGCACGTCGCGGAAGATCCCGATCGGCGTCGGCCCGTCGGGCGACGACGACAGGCGCGAGAGCGCGAACGCGAACGACGGGTCGTCGCGGTGCGCGTCGTGCACCACCGGCTCGCCCTCGCCGCCGATCGCCAGCGTGCCGTCCGGCCGGCGCACCACGCCACGGATGACCTCGCCGTGCTCGAGGTAGATCCGGTTCTCCGCGCCGCGCTTCTTGTCGCGCAGCGCGTCGAACGCGCCGTCGTTGAACACCGGGCAGTTCTGGTAGATCTCGACCAGCGCCGCGCCGTCGTGCGCGGCCGCCGCGCGCAGCACCATCGGCAGGTGCTGCTTGTCGGTGTCGATCGTGCGCGCCACGAACGTGGCCTCGGCGCCCAGGGCGAGGCTGACGGGGTTGAACGGCCCGTCGATCGACCCGAACGGCGTCGACTTGGTCACCTTGCCGCGCTCGGACGTCGGCGAGGCCTGCCCCTTCGTGAGCCCGTAGATCTGGTTGTTGAAGAGCAGGATCTTCACCGGCACGTTGCGCCGCAGCGCGTGGATCAGGTGGTTGCCGCCGATCGACAGCGCGTCGCCGTCGCCGGTCACGACCCAGATCGAGAGGTCCTCGCGGGCCGCCGCCAGCCCGGTCGCGAGCGCCGGCCCGCGGCCGTGGATGCCGTGCATCCCGTAGGTGTCCATGTAGTACGCGAAGCGCCCGGCGCAGCCGATGCCCGACACGAACACGACCCGCTCGGGCGGGATCCCGAGCTCGGGGAAGAAACCCTGGACGGCCGCGAGCACGGCGTAGTCGCCGCAGCCCGGGCACCAGCGGGTCTCCTGGTCGGACTGGAAGTCCGCCTTCGTCAGCTCAGGCGCTGCCAAATCTGCTCCTCCAGCTCCGACGGCAGCAGGGGCTGGCCCTGGACCTTGCCGTAGGACTCGACGTCGACGAGGTAGCGCGCGCGCAGCTCGTGCGCGAGCTGGCCGCTGTTCATCTCCGGCACCAGCACGCGCTCGTAGGAGCGCAGCACCTCGCCGAGGTTGGCCGGGAACGGCCGCAGGTGGTGGAGGTGCGCGGTCGCGACGCGCCCGCCGCGCTCACGCACCCGGCGCGCACCCGCGCGGATCGTGCCGAACGAGGAGCCCCAGCCGAGCACGAGCAGCTGGGCGTCCTCGTCGCCGTGGACCTCGACGTCGGGCACCTCGATGCCGTCGACCTTCGCCGCCCGCAGCTCGGTCATGCGCGCGTGGTTGGGCCCGTCGTAGGAGATCGCGCCCGTGCCGTCCTGCTTCTCCAGGCCGCCGATCCGGTGCGCGAGCCCGGGGGTGCCCGGGATCGCCCACGGCCGCGCCAGGTTGTCGTCGCGCGTGTAGGGCAGGAACTTCCCGTCGGCGGGCGGCGTGGTGCGGAAGTGCGGGTCGATCGCCGGCAGGTCCGCGGCCGCCGGGATCCGCCACGGCTCGCTCGAGTTGGCCACGAACAGGTCCGAGAGCATGATCACCGGCGTGCGGTAGGCGACCGCGATCCGCGCCGCCTCGTAGACGGCCTCGAAGCACTGCCCGGGCGAGGACGACGCGATCACTGGCAGCGGCGACTCGCCGTGGCGCCCGTAGAGGGCCTGCAGCAGGTCCGACTGCTCGGTCTTGGTCGGCATGCCGGTCGACGGCCCGGCGCGCTGGACGTCGATGATCACCATCGGCAGCTCGAGCACGACCGCCAGCCCGATCGTCTCCGTCTTGAGGTCCAGGCCCGGCCCGGACGTGCACGTCACGCCGAGCGCGCCGCCGAAGGCGGCGCCCAGCGCCATCGAGGCGGCCGCGATCTCGTCCTCGGCCTGGATCGTGCGCACGCCCAGGTCCTGGCGGCGCGAGAGCGCGTGCAGCAGGTCCGACGCGGGCGTGATCGGGTAGGCGCCGAAGACCAGCGGCAGCCCGCTCTTGACCGACGCCGCGATCAGCCCCAGCGCGGTCGCCTCCGTGCCGTTGATGTTGCGGTAGGTGCCGGGCTCGATCTCCTGGTTGCGCGCGACCTTGACCTGGACGTCGATCAGCTCCGACGTCTCGCCGAAGCTCCAGCCCGCCCGGAACGCGGCCAGGTTGGCCTCCTGCACCGGCCCGCGGAACTTGCCCCGGATCCACTTCTCCGTGACCTCGGTCGGGCGGTCGTAGAGCCACGACAGCACGCCGAGCGCGAACAGGTTCTTGGCCTTCTGCGCGTCGCGCGAGGAGACGCCCTCCAGGCCCTCGACGGCGCGGGTGGTGAGCGAGCTCATCGGCACGCGCTTGACCGTGAAGCCGTCGAGCGTGCCGTCCTCCAGCGGCGAGGTCTCGTAGCCGGCCTTCTGCACGGCGCGCACGCTGAACGCGTCCTCGTTGACGAGGATCGTCGCGCCGCGGCGCATCAGCGGCAGGTTGGCCTTCAGCGCGGCGGGGTTCATCGCCACCAGCACGTCCGGGGCGTCGCCCGGGGTCATGATGTCGCGCGACGCGAAGTGGATCTGGAACGCGGAGACCCCCGCCACGGTGCCCGCGGGGGCGCGGATCTCGGCCGGGAAGTCCGGCAGGGTCGCGAGGTCGTTGCCGAAGACTGCGGTCGCGTCGGTGAAGCGGCTGCCTGCGAGCTGCATGCCGTCGCCTGAGTCCCCTGCCAATCGCACGACGACTCGCTCGCGCGTCTCTGTGCCCTTCACACCCTCACTTATGCCGGGATGCTCGGGTGGTTTCAATGGTCCGGTCGTTTAGGAGGCTCCACACCCTGTAGCCTGCCCGATCGTGCGGCGGATTGCCGGTGCCGGTGTGGAGCTCGCGGTGCGTGACGAGGGAAGCGGCACGCCGGTCCTGCTGCTGCACGGCTTCCCGGACTCGGGCGCGCTCTGGCGCCACCAGGTCGCCGCGCTCACGCAAGCGGGGTTCCGCACGATCGCGCCGGACCTGCGCGGCTTCGGGGAGTCCGACAAGCCGGCCGAGGTCGAGGCCTACCGGCTGTCCAACAGCGTCGCCGACATGGTCGCGGTGCTCGACGCGCTCGGGGTCGAGAGGGCGCACGTCGTCGGCCACGACTGGGGCGCGGCGCTCGCCTGGCTGTTCGCGACGATGGCGCCGCAGCGCGTCGAGCAGTTGGTGGTCATGTCCGTCGGCCACTTCGCGCGGCCGCGCTCGCTCGCCCAGCGCGAGAAGTCCTGGTACATGCTGCTGTTCCAGTTCGAGGAGGCCGAGGCGATCCTGCGCAACGGGCTGCTGGAGGAGTGGGCCGCGAGCCACCCCGAGCTGCCCGAGTTCGAGCTCACCCCGGGGCTGAACTGGTACCGCGCCAACCTGCACCCGCGCAACGAGCTGGCGCCGCCGCGGCCGGTCCCGCCGGTCCAGGCGGACACGCTCGGGATCTGGAGCACGGGCGACGCCTACCTGCTCGAGCCGCAGATGCTCGAGTCCGCCCAGTTCGTCGCGGGCGCGTGGCGCTACGAGCGCGTCGAGGACGCCGGGCACTGGCTGCAGCTCGACCAGCCCGAGCGCGTCAACGCGCTCTTGCTTGACTTCCTGCGGTGAAGACGGCCATCGAACTGCGGGAAGCGTTCGCCGCGCGCGAACTGTCGCCGGTCGAGGTGATCGACGCCATCACCGACGACTACGGCGCGTTCATCACGCTCACGCTCGACGCCGCGCGCGAGCAGGCGCGCCAGGCCGAGCGCGCGTACGCGGACGGGACCGCGCGGCCGCTGGAGGGGCTGCCGCTCGCGGCCAAGGACCTCTTCGACACCGCCGGGGTGACCACCACCTACGGCTCGGCGATCTACCGCGACCACGTCCCCGTGGCCGACGCCGAGGCGGTGCGGCGCGCGAAGGCCGCGGGCGCGATCCTGGTCGGCAAGACGCTCACGCACGAGTTCGCGTGGGGCATCACGAGCGTCAACCCGCACTTCCCGCCCTGCCGCAACCCGTGGGACCCGGAGCGCGTCGCGGGCGGGTCCTCGGGCGGCTCGGCGGTCGCGCTGGCGGCCGGCTCGGCGGCGCTCGCGCTCGGCACCGACACGGGCGGCTCGATCCGGATCCCGGCCGCGTTCTGCGGCGTGACCGGCCTCAAGCCGACCTACGACAAGATCCCGACCACCGGCGTGCTGCCGCTGGCGCCGTCGCTCGACCACGCCGGCCCGATGGCGCGCACGCCCGCCGACGTGCGGCTGCTCTACGAGGCGCTGGCCGGCCCGGCGGTGCCCGAGCCCGTCGGGACGATCGCGGTCTGCCCCGACCTGCACGCGCGCATCGAACCCGGGATCCAGCGGGTCTTCGACGCCGCCGCGGCCACGTTCGCGCGCGTCGTCGAGGTGCCGTTCGCGCTCGCCGAGCACCTCTACCCGGCCTACGCGGCGATCCAGAACACGGAGGCCGTGCTCGCTCACGCCGGCCGCTTCCCGGCGCGCCGCGCCGAGTACGGGCCCGACGTGGCCAAGCGGCTGGACTTCGCCGCCGGCGTCACGCTCACCGAGTACGCGGAGGCGATCGCGCAGCGCGAGCGGATCCGGGCGGCGTTCCTGGAGCTCTTCACGCGGGCCGACCTGCTGCTGACGCCCGTCTCCGGGGTCCCGCCCGAGCTCGCCGACCAGCCCACCAACCAGGAGTTCCGCGACGGCGTGCTGCCGTTCACGATCCCGCAGGACCTCACGGGCCTGCCGGCCTGCACGGTGCCCGTCGGCTTCGACGACCTCGGCCTGCCGGTCGGCGTGCAGCTGACCGGCCCGCCGCACAGCGAGGGCCGCGTGCTCGCCGCCGCCGAGGCGCTGTTCGAGGCAAGGGTCGCTAGCGGAATCTCACTTTCACCGCCGTGATGCGGTTCTTGCCGCCATTGGGCTGCAGCAGGTAGGTGCCCTTCAAGCGGGGGTACGTCTTGACGGTGACGCGGCGGCCGCCGCGGCGGACCCGCTTGCTGCCGGTCGGCTTGACCTTGAGCACGAGTCGCTTGTCCTTGACGGTGCCAGTCGCGATCGTGGTGCAGGCGCGTGTGAGCTTGACGCGATACGAGGCGCGCTTGCGCTTCCCCATGCGCTTGGTGATCACGGTTCGCGGCTTGGCGACGCCCGACCGCCGCGCAGCGCCGCGCAGGCGCACGGTGACGGTCCGCTTCACCCGCGGCTCATTGCAGGCTGCGGTCTGTGGCGGGGCAGGCTGCTGCGCGACATCGCAACGGGCGATGAACGCGTCCAGGGCCGGCACCTGCTCGGGCCCGACCCCCGCGTCCGCGCGAGCCACGCGCGCCTCGTCGCACGACGGCACGGGCGCCGTCTGGACAGCGACGTGTGTCGAGCCGAGCGCCGCCCCCGTCGCGTCGGCGAACTCGAGCTCGGCCGTGATGGTCGCGCCCGGCGCGAGAACGCCCGTGTCGACCCGGAGCGTCACGGCCTGCTGGGCGCCGGGGGCCAGCGAGATCGTCGCAGCGTCGCCGAGCGACAGCGCCGACCGCGGCGGGACGAGCCGCGGCGTCACGGTGAATCCTGCCTGTCCCGCATTGCGCAGCGAGACCGGGATCTCGACGACACCCGAGCCCGCGTAGACCGTCGGCGAGACGGTGCCCGGCGCGATCAGTGAGTGGGTCGGCCACCACACGCCGTCGGCTTGCGCCTGGGCGATGGTGGGCTCTCGTGTTCCTTCCTGGTCGAAGGACTGCATGGCGCGGTTGCGCGCATCCCAACCCTGGCCGACGCCCCAGAACCGCAGGTGGCTGTAGTCCTCGGACCCGTACACGCGCGACGCGTCGCACTTGTCGCAGGGCTCCTGGAGATAGCTGTTGGACGAGCCATCCTGGATCCGGCCGTCGCAGTTCCAGTCGATCGCTCCCCAGCCGTCGCCATCGCGTATTGGTGCCTTGTCGAAGACCTTGCCGCTGTTGGCGCACTTGAAGTTCGCGCGCAGGTGCGCGAACGGGTCGGGATCCAGGCCCACCCGCTCACTGGCGCTCGACGTCAGCAGCGTCGCGTGCTCGCGCGATGAGAAACTGAGGATCCCGTCGACGCCGCTGTTGGACTCCAACCCGCGGTTGGAGAAGTAGTAGTTCATGATCGACAGGTAGTTCGCCTTGTTGTTGACGTGCTGGCTGGCGGGATCGTCCGTCCGCTCCCGCCCGCCGTGCCCGAGCCCGAGGTTGTGGCCGAGCTCGTGCGCCAGCGTGATCGCCTCCTGCAGGTCGGTGCGCACTCCCTTGTCGCCCTTGGCAAGAAGGAGGTCGTGGCCCGGGATCCCGCGGCTCTGGCCAGTGGTGCAGGTGTTGTTGTCGCAGCCGATCTCGTCCACGTACAGCACGTAGTGGAAGATCCCCCGCCTCGGCGACGCGACGTTCGCCGCGCGGAAGGTGTCGAGTTGGCTCCAGTCCTTCCAGTCCGGCACCCGCAAGCCGTTTCGGATCGCGTTCGCGTTGCTGCGCGTGCCCCAGGTCGCGCCAGTGTTGACGTTCATGAGCGAGTCCGGGCCCGCGTCGATGTGCAGATGGATGCCCTGCTTGGCACCGCCGACGTTCTCCACCGGGAACGAGTTGAACGCGGTCGCGACGCGCTTGACGGCAGCCAGCGACGGCCGCGCATCGAACCCTCCGCCCGCCGGGATCGGCCCGATCTTGCGCCCGTCTTTCGTGAGCCAGTCGATCTCGACGAACAAGTCCTTGCGGTTCGGGTCGGCGCCCATCCCGGGAAGGTCCAGGTCGATGCGGCCGTCCCCGTCGAAGTCGGCCCCCCTGCGCTCCCAGTCGTCCGCGATGCCGTCACCGTCGGCGTCGCGGTCGCCGACACCGCGGGCGTCGGAACAGATCGCGTCGACGAGGAAGAAGTTGCCGGTGTCGTGCACCAGGACATAGCCGATGTCTGCCTGCGCGCGCACGATCCGCAGCTCGGCCATCTGCTCGGTGTTGTACGTGACCGGGGACGGGCCGGCCTTGTCCAGGAGTCGTCCGGCGTCGTCGTAGGCCTCGAGGTACACCGACGTGTTGGCGGAGACGAGCACGCTGAACTCGCGCGCGTCGCCGATCGTCAGATCGATCCGACCGGCCCCCTGCGACGTACCGAGCCACGCCCACCGCGTGCCCTGGCTCGTGTAGCCGCCGCTCGGGTACTTGCCGTTGTAGCCGCCCGCCGCGAAGTCGCCCACACGCCAGGTGAATCCGTTGGTCGTCGTGAACTCGATCCCCGGGAACGCGGCTGCCGAGAGGTCGGTCCCATCGCTGAACGTCTCGAAGTCGATCACGCCGGACTGCGCGCAGCGATATGTGTCCGGGTAGACGAGCCGCGTCGTCCCGGCGGCATACGCGGTCGACGGCATCGTCAGGACGATCAGGACCAGCACGAAATGGCGCAACCTCGGGCGCACGTCGACCTCCATGTCACTCGGCTTGGCCGCGCCGACCAGCGCGGATGCGCAACCTATCCGATGCGCGCTCTCCGGTGTGGAAAGTTTCAGCGCGACAGCATCGGCGAGGGAGGGATCCGCGTCGCTCCGGTGACCTGCGGGATCAGCATCCCGACCTCGTCCTCGAAGCACCAGCACCAGTCCTCGCCCGGCTCGAGCGAGCGGATGATCGGGTGCTCGCGCGACGCGTGCGCGCTGGCGTGGCGGCCCGGCGAGTCGTCGCAGCAGCCGACGTGCCCGCACGCCAGGCAGATCCGCAGGTGCAGCCACACGCCGCCGTCCTTGAGGCACTCCTCGCAGCCCTCGACCTCGGCGGGCAGCTCGGTGACGGCGATCGTGTCCAGGTGCGAGCAGCGCTTCATGCCTGCGATCCCTCCAGTGGAAGCCTGACGTGGAAGATGGTGCCGGTCTCGCCGGTGTCGAACGTCAGCGAGCCGCGGTGGCGCTGCTCGACGATCCGGCGCGCGGTGTCGAGCCCCATGCCCGTACCGGCGCCGGGCGCCTTGGTCGTGAAGAACGGGTCGAAGATGCGCGCGCGCACGTCGTCCGGAACGCCCGGGCCGTTGTCGGCGATGTCGACCTGGATGCAGCCGTTGTCGCGGCTGGTGCGGACGGTGATCTCGCCCTGCTCGCCGAGCGCGTCGATCGCGTTGTCGAGCAGGTTCGTCCAGACCTGGTTGAGCTCGGAGCCGTGCATGGTCAGCTGCGGCAGCGACTTGTCGTAGTC
>Ga0182742_1005724_pt1 | contig 10304 bp, 10 predicted proteins | sample eDN5th37CBELigMG_FD_128880 | JGI IMG/M metagenome (GOLD analysis project Ga0182742, IMG submission 128880) | Enriched Miracle-Growth compost microbial communities from Emeryville, California, USA - eDNA 5th pass 37_C BE-Lig MG (version 2)... ... | reverse complement strand
CCATAGCCTTCCTCTGCATTCACCATAAATAAAACAAGGTCAACTTCCTTAAGGGTATTTTGTGCAACTTTCATCATAAAATCCCCAAGTCGATGCTTTGGTTTATGAATACCCGGTGTATCAATGAACACCATTTGCGTATCATCAAGGGTTAAGACCCCCTGAACCTTGTTTCTTGTGGTTTGAGGTTTATCGCTCATAATCGCAATTTTTTGACCAACTACTCTGTTAAGGAAGGTCGATTTGCCGACATTTGGTCTACCTATGATAGAAATAAAACCTGATTTGTATCCATTATCCTTATTCATGTAAATCCTCCGGTGTAAACGCGCCTGGAAGCAATTCCTCAACGGTTAGTTCTAATATATTTCCTTTTAAGTTTGTTAAAGTTACCTTCATATCCTTTGGGCATAATTCCGAAATAACCTGGCGACACGCCCCACAGGGAGAAATCGGTCGGTCTGTATTCGCAACGACAGCAAGTGCCTTGAATTTTCGATCTCCATGGGCGTAAGCACTAAAGATTGCCGTTCTCTCAGCACAGTTACACATACTGTAAGCAGCATTTTCAATATTACATCCATGATAAACCTTATCATCCTCTGTAAGTAGAGCTGCTCCAACTTGAAACTTAGAATATGGAACATATGCTTTTTTCATTGCTATTATTGCTTCATCAATTAACGTTGTGTTATCCATCCATGATCTTCCTTTCCACTATTTTACCTTATATTGATGTTAATTTCACTGTAAATAATGAAAAAAGTTAAAAATTTTAAATTTTCAGTAAATACACAAATTCTTTTAATCAGATTTATTATCTTCAAATTTTCTACACACACTCATGATGTGACAAATAGGAATGAAAAGCTGCCCAGGAGGCAGCTAAAAGGATAAGATCGATAAGATTCTCGGAACAAAAATAATAATCCCAACCACTACCGACGTAATCGCAAATAGTAGGACAGCCCCCGCTGCGATATCCTTAGCCTGCTTTGCTAGTGGATGGTAGTCTTCAGTCGCTAAGTCCACAACTCTCTCAATTGCAGTATTTATTAACTCCGAGCATAACATGCCACCAAGAACCAATATAACAATTAACCATTCTATCCTGGTAATTGAAAAAGCAAAACCTAGAAAAATCACCAACAAAGTAAGCGTCAGATGAATTCTTAAATTACGTTCGGATTTAATAGCCGAAGTAATTCCACTGATGGCGTAATAGAAAGAACGTAAAAGGGTGATTTTCTTCTTATGATTCCTATCTGGTAAGCCCATACTCATCTAAAATTTCCCTTTGTCTTGAGAACATTCTTTTCTCATCTTCTTCATTTTCATGATCATAACCAAGTAAGTGAAGAAACCCATGCACGGCCAGGAAGCCTAGTTCTCGCATAAATGAGTGATTATATTCATCTGCTTGTTCTCTAGCCTTCTCAGTCGAAATGATAATATCACCAAGGACACGAGGTATGTCAGTTCCTACAATTTCTATTTCACCTTCACCCATTTCTTCTAACGCAAATGAAATGACATCTGTAGGGCGATCCTTATCTCGATATTCTCGATTTATCTCATGGATTCTCTCACTTGAAACAAAGGTCACAGATACTTCACTACCTGCCTCAACCTTCTCTTTCGTAGCAGCAAAATTCAATAGATTTTCAATTTCCGCTAGATTGTCTTTAGAAAGTTCATTTACCTCATCAATAATATCAATCTCTAAACTCATGCCTGCTTCACCTTCTGCTTTGTCATTTCTGGGTATTCAATCCGGGAGTGGAAAATGCCTTTTAGCGTTTCACAGAATGATTCCCCAACCACATTTAGTTCTTTAAGAGTAATATCACAATCATTTAACTGTCCATCTTGAAGTCTATCCGAAATAATATTTTTTACAAGAGTTTCAATCTGTTCATGTGTTGGATTTGCCATTGAACGTACAGCAGCTTCAACACTATCAGCAATCCCGATAATTGCACTTTCCTTCGTTTTCGCTTTCGGTCCTGGATAACGATAATCTGCCTCTTTTACTTCGCTGCCATTCTGCTTCGCCTTATGGTAAAAGAATTTTAATAACGTCGTCCCATGATGTTGCTCAGCAATATCAATAATTTCTTTCGGCATCTTATGCTTTCTAAGCATCTCCGCACCATCGGTTGCATGAGCAATAATAATATTTTTACTTGTCATCGGAGGCAATTTATCATGCGGATTTTCAATATTAATCTGATTCTCAATAAAAAATTGTGGGCGTTTTGTTTTCCCAATATCATGGTAATAACATCCCACTCTAGCCAACAATCCATTTGCCCCAACTGCTTCGCAAGCTGATTCAGCGAGATTTGCAACCATCACACTATGATGATAAGTGCCGGGTGCTTCTGTCAAAATTTTACGTAATAGTGGGTGATTTGGATTTGACAACTCGATTAACTTCATGGTTGACAACACCCCAAAGCCAGCCTCAAAAAATGGTAGGAGACCAATCGTCAACACTGCAGAAGAAATACCTGATAAAAATGCTACTAATAGATTTATCCCATATTCTAAGCCCGAATATTGGCTGTTACGAAGCAAAACAAGTGCAATGATCACAAAAAGATTAACTAACGATACAAATAATCCAGCTTGAAGGATTTTCGACCTCTGGTTCTGATGTCGGAGGTACAAGATTCCTGCCAAGCCACTTGCAATAATATAAATTGCTACCGTCACATTGAGCGTTCCAGTAATCCCTTGGTTAAAAAGAATACTGCCCGAAATCCCAAGGATAACGGTCTGAAAAATCGCTAAGCGCTCATTGATAAGCACTTTAATCAGCATTGGCCCCATCGCTGCAGGAACTACATATCCAATCTCCGAATATTTATATTCAGTAAAGAGACTTAACAGTTTCATGATTAACAACATAAGGATAAAAATGAAACTAAAAATCAACAGCTGATTTTGATTGCTTCCTGTTGTTCGCATTTCATCAAAGATAAAGAATAGAGAACATAGTATAATAAAAATCATCATCGCAAGACCTACAAAAGGCCTCAGAGAATTTTCATTATCTAAAAGTCCAGCCAGTTCCAATTTATGATAGACATCCCTACTGATTAACTGGCCTTCCTCAACAATGATCTGGCCCTCTAAAATCTTTACAGGCTCAACTCCATCACTAGCTTGCTGGCGCAAATCCTCAGTAGCTCTTGGGTCATAATACTCATTTTGAATAATGGCATAACGACCTAATTCAATAATGGCAGCCTTTAGACCAGAATTAAGACTCGTGTATTTTAATTCTTCTTCAACACGTTTTTTTGCATTTTCAACACCATCAGCAGGAATCCGATTGGTCATTACATTGTTAACTGCAGTCACTGTTAAATCCCTTGCTATTGATAAATCGTCAGGTGAGGCATGTAACATCGCGGTGAAAGATTGATTAGAGATTGCATCCGTGACTTCAGGTGTCAACATTGCCTTAACGCTTGTTAGCTTTTCATCCAGCAATTGAGCCGGAGTTTTGCCCGCCTCGTTTTCTTCGTCAGCTGGTGCTTCCTCCTTTTCACTATTCACTTCCGTAACGGAGTCAAAGATTGACGTAATTAGATCGACTTGATTTTGAGTGTATTCTTTTTTCACCGTATATACATCTTGGACTTGGTCGACTGCCTCTTGTCTCTTTCTCTCAGTATTCGTCTTATCTTCAACAGTAATAGGAGAACGGATTGTTTGACCGGCAATTGAAAACAGGTTTAGGTTTAGTTTTTCCGGTTTCACATTGCTATACATGGATAAAAACATCACAATACCAAGGATAAGAAATAATAAAACACGGAAAAGCCTGATATTCAATAAATTAAGGATTGAATTTAACGAATGCTGTAGCTTTTCCATTCCATGCCTCCTTTCCCGCCGTTACGAACACGAAATACGTTAATTGGAAAATTTATCTTCATTATTTTACATCATACCAGTTTTTTTGCTAACTTTCATCTTTCAATTAGAAAAGCGGAAGTGCCTAATTACCGGATGACTGGAGCGCTTCGACTGAGAGAAGGCAAACCTTCAATTAGCGAGTGTTCTTTCCGCTGATTGGTAGTTAAACCAATCAGGTTTTTACGGGCAGCTTAGAAGCTACTACCCGTAAATACAAGGCAAAGGAAACACGAAGAGCGCTCGCGAAATCGTGCTTTGACACAATCGTTGCGGCGAAGAGCGAAATCCACTAGTCGCTGACACTGGAGCTGAACAACTCACTAGGGGAACAACCGTTCCTTTTGTTATTTAAAATAAATAGTCTGTCCGAAAGGGACAGACTATTTCTGTTCGTCATTGTTTTCGTAGGCACGAATAATTCGAGCTACTAGCGGATGCCTCACTACATCTGTTTGTTCTAAATGAATAAACTCAATTCCCTTTACTTGTGAGAGAATTGCTTCCGCCATAATCAGTCCAGACTTTACCCCTCTTGGTAGGTCAATTTGAGTTTGGTCTCCCGTAATAACCATTTTAGATCCAAAACCAAGTCGCGTAAGAAACATTTTCATTTGTGCTTGTGTGGTATTCTGAGCTTCATCCAGAATAACAAAAGCATCATCCAATGTTCTTCCTCTCATGTACGCAAGCGGGGCAATCTCAATTGTCCCACGTTCAATTAGGCGTTGAGTATGTTCCATGCCTAGGATATCGTGCAAGGCATCATACAATGGTCGTAAATAAGGATCTACCTTCTCTTTTAAATCTCCTGGAAGGAAACCTAGACTCTCCCCAGCTTCAACCGCTGGTCGTGTTAAAATAATTTTGTTTACATTCCCATTTTTCAACGCACTTACAGCCATGACAACTGCAAGATAGGTTTTACCGGTCCCTGCAGGACCAATACCGAAAACAAGGTCATTCTTTTTAATCGCATTGATATAATATCTTTGCCCAAGTGTTTTAGCCCGAATCGGCTTCCCTTTGGAGTTTTTCGAAACTTCTTCATTATAGAGATCTTCAAAATAGTCAAGGGTTCCCTTTTCAGCTAGTTGAATAGCATAGATGACATCCCTTTCACTGATATTAATTCCTTTTCTAACGACAGCAATCAGCTTTTCAAGTACTACCCGTGCTAATTCAACTTTCTCAGGATCACCTGAAAGATTGACTGATTCCCCTCTAGTAACAATTGAGATGCTTAACTCCTTCTCCACCGCTTTAAGGTTGGCATCAGAGTTTCCAAACAATGCAATTGCTTCTTCATGATTAACTAGTTGGATTTCCATTGTTTTCAAATCTTGAGTCATCTTCGTCTCCTTGGATTATTGGTTGGCCTTCTGCGATATTTTCTATTACTTGAAATAGTATGGATAGTTTTACTTTACCATTCTTTATTGACTGATGTAAAATTTCTTCCCCTTTTATAGTAGCATCTTCAGGTAGTTGATTTTTTATATCCTTTCTTGCTAAATCAGTTGCTCTTTTAATTGCTTCCTTCTCGGTATAAGTCCGATTGACCTCTTCCCTTTCACGAATGGTTTCAGTTTTAAAGATCACTGGAAGCTCCCATTTAAGCAATTTTAATCGATAATCTCTGGTCTCCTGTTCAAATTCTTTATATTGATGATCTCCGAATCCCCAAACCGGAATAGTAGCACTCCCAATATTAAGGTGGTATTTTCTTTTTTCTTCCCCACTAAATACTTGAAAGGTTGAATTGAGCGGCAGTTCAACCTGAGATTTATACCAAGTTTCTCCAAGAATCTCACCTCTTGCAGCAACCGGCTGTTTCTCATCTTCTTTCCCAATTAATCCAGAGACAAGCAACTGTCCAGGTTTTACATTATCATTCAACTCAACAACTTGCTCCCCTTCTTCAACAAACATTTTGACGATTGTAGCCTTCTTGGTTGCTACAAGATTCTGTGCACTATATAACTCTGGTTTCTCTGGCTCCGCTTTTTCAACTACCTGAAAATGATAGGTTGTCCCCTGTAGTTCCACACCTACCCATGTCAAAGCCTTTACTTTATCAGTTAGTTCCCGTTGAATAACATCTACATTATCCACTTTAAACTGGGGTGTCCCAAGTTTTACCCCCATATCGTCTAATTCCTTCCGTATTTGATATTCAGTAGCTGGACTTGCCCCCTTTATTTCAATCCCCCAAACCATATTCGATAAGATTAAAATCAGTGCAAAAAAGGCAACTGCACCTATGACAAATCCACTGTTTGTCCATAATCTCTGTAAAAAGAAAGGGCCTCCCGCCCTCTCAATAAATCGAATTTTGCATTCACTTGCTCTGGCAGGTCCACGAAGTTTTTTTATATCGGTTAACCTTATCTGAAAGGTGATGGCTTGTGTTCCGTGCCTTTTTACATTCCAGATAAGAATTTCATTTCTCGTTAATTGGTTTAAAAACCGCTCTACCCCTCTGCCAGTTACTTTTACTCGGACAATACCAATCAAACCGTTTATCCACTGATTTTTCATGCATTTCCTCCTGAATCATTCATTGATATATATCACCTGGTCAATTTTTCCTTCAAGTAAAATTTCCTCTGGCAAAATCGTTTTTATTACAAACGCTTTCCCTTTTACAAGAAGCTGTCCTTGCTCAAGCAACAGCCGAACCTCTCTGTCAGAGAAAGCAAGTAAGCCACGGTGGTTCTCAATATAGATATGGATTTGACCAACCATTGTAATTCGGGGGAGATCCATCATGACATCAGGTGGAAGATCCATGGTCTGGCTCATCCAATTTCGTATAAGCTGGCTCCATTTTTTTGCCATAAAAAAAGAACCCCCTTTCATCTCATATGTATGAGCTGAAAAAGGGTTCTAGCACTTCTTTTTAACTTCCTAGTCGAGCTTTAATTAACGATTCATTTCCGCCTCATCGTCCGGTGCGGATTCCGTGAACGGGGTTCCCCAAGAACCTGCGCCCAAGCAATTCCTTCAATTAACCGATCTGCCTCTGGGCTTAAGTCTAATGAGACTCCTTCCGTCGACTCCTCTTTCACTGGAAACGTTGTTGTTATCGACTGACTCTGTAAATCATTGAATCGAGGCGACTTATTATATTCATTCTCACGGCGTCTTTCCTCATACTTCCTTTGGATATCCAAGAATGGATTTTCTGGTACACCGTTAAATTCCTTCTTCTCTTCAAACCGTTCATCTTCGGACGTTTCGGCCCTCAGTGGTTTAAGAGGTTCCGCAGGCTTCTGATCCTCTGAATTCCAAGTAGGTCCTTGTTGCTCAGGACGCACCGGCCGTTTAGGCTGCTGCTCTTGCTCCCCTTTTACCCTTTTAAACAAGCTTGATATTATACCGATCAAGACAAAGATAATTAGGGGGTTTTCAAATAGGAATTCCATCTAAGGCACCTCCTTTACATCCGGAATTCATTAGTCATTCTTTTTATTATCTTTTTTACCACCGGAAAGCTTACCAAATGAGTCTCTCATATCTGTATCAGCAGAAATATTTTGGATATTCATATAATCCATTACACCAATATTTCCCTCTCTCAAGGCTTCTGCCATGGCTAAAGGAACTGTTGCTTCTGCCTCGACTACCTTCGCTCTCATTTCCTCTACGCGAGCCTTCATTTCCTGTTCTTGAGCTACAGCCATTGCACGACGCTCTTCCGCTTTAGCTTGAGCAATTTTCTTATCTGCCTCTGCCTGGTCAGTTTGCAAAATCGCACCAATGTTTTTGCCGATATCTACATCCGCAATATCAATCGATAAGATTTCAAAAGCCGTACCTGCATCAAGCCCTTTTGAAAGGACCGTTCGTGAGATCATATCAGGGTTTTCCAACACCTTTTTATGATCATCAGAAGAACCAATCGTGGAGACAATCCCTTCACCAACACGAGCGATAATCGTTTCTTCCCCCGCTCCCCCCACAAGTCGGTCAATATTTGCTCGAACCGTAATTCTTGCTTTTGCTTTTACTTCAATTCCATCCATCGCAACACCGGAAATAAATGGAGTCTCAATTACTTTCGGATTAACACTCATCTGAACTGCTTCAAGAACGTCACGACCCGCAAGGTCAATCGCTGCCGACCTTTCAAATGGAAGCTCAATATTTGCACGGTGTGCAGCAATTAACGCATTCACTACACGATCAACATTTCCTCCTGCAAGATAATGGCTCTCTAACTGGTTCGTTGTGACATCAATTCCCGCTTTATGTGCCTTAATTAATGGGTTAATTACTCGACTAGGGATAACTCGACGTAATCTCATCCCAATCAATGTAAAGATGCTAACTTTTACCCCAGCAGCCAATGCTGAAATCCACAGCATAACTGGAACGAAAGTGAATAAAACGCTTAGCAGTATTAAACCTATTACAACTGCTACTAGTACAAAGATAGTACCGCTAGTTAATACCATTAAAATTCCTCCAATCAAATAATCTTACTCAACTATTTCTCGAACCACAATTCTCGAACCTTCAGTTTTAACAATTTTAACCTTTTTATCTTTTTGAATAAAGCTACCTTCACTGACAACATCTATTCGTTCGTCTCCAACCGCAACAGTACCAGAAGGCCTTAAGGCAGTAATCGTAACACCTTCTACTCCAATCAATTCGCTACGAGTCTTATTTGAGACATAGCCATTTTCGGTACTTGTTGAATCCGTCAGTATAATTTTTCTAAAGAATTTCACTTTTTTCCCCAACACCTTTATCATCAGGATAGAAACAAGAACTGAAAGGATAAGAGCAATCAAGAGAGATATTCCCATATGAATAATATTACCTGATGCTAAAAAGAAGCTGCCGATAACGGCAATAAATCCAATAATCCCTGCTATTCCTCCTGGCAAAAAGAGCTCGAGAACAATTAGACCAAGACCAATGACAAAAAGAATAATGGCCTCAAATCCTGCTAACCCTGCCACTAAGTGACCATAGAAGAATAGAAGTAACGAAGAAATTCCCATGAAACCAGGTATGCCAAAGCCTGGTGAATACAACTCAAGCACTAGACCTAGACTACCAATTGATAATAGAATAGGGACCACAACTGGATGCGTGATAAACCTTGCCAGTTTTTCAGCAAAACTTTCTTCAACATTTTTTATGACCGGATCCTGATAACCCAATGTTTCAATTAAATGTTCTAAATTGGTTACTGTCCCATCAGAGTAGCCAACCTCTAATGCCTGATCAGTCGTCAACGTCAAGAGCTCGCCTTTTCCAGCGCCATACTCTGGCAAATCCACTTCGTCATTTGCCATTGCCTCTGCATAAAGCGGATCACGTCCAGACTCTTCTGCGGCACTTCTCATCGCAGCCAACCAATAGGACTGAGCTTTTTTATCGGCTGCATTCCCACTTTGATCGATAACCGCAGCAGAACCCATTACAGCTCCGGATACCATGTAAATTTCATCTGCATTCAATGAAATGTAGGCTCCAGCAGATAAAGCTTGCTTGTTTACAAAGGCAACGGTACGGAGATCTGTGGTTGTAAACAATTTCCCAATCTCCCCAGCTGCATCAACAGCGCCACCGGGTGTATTAACGTCAAAAATAATGGCGGAAGCACCATCTGCTTCAGCTTCCGAAACAGCTCTTTCTAAAAATGCAAATAAGCCTTTTTCTACTGTCTTTTCTACCGGTACTACATAGATGGTTTCTCCTTTTGCTGATGTCCCAACAGGAAATAGGGAAAAAACAAAGCCAATTGCTAAAAGAAACAAAATGACAATCCGACTAGCTCTCAAATCCCACCCCCCTTTCAAATTTTTTAGCGGCTTCCTTTATTACGTTTATCCTCCCCTGATAGTTTCATTTCCTTTAATAGATTTTTCACTGAAATTCTTTAAAGGAACTCTTATGACCATAAGGAGGGGCTTACGACTTTAAAAAACCATATATCCTATGTATAGTCTTATCGTATCATACGTATCCATTTTATGTACTGCTTAATGAACATAATTAAAGCCGTAAGCAAAATGCTTACGGCCAGTGCTCATTTTTTATGAAAGGTGTTGTTGTACAAGTTTATTTACAAGTGATCCGTCTGCCTTCCCCTTAACTTTAGGCATGAGAGCAGCCATCACTTTGCCCATGTCAGCTTTAGACGATGCCCCAATCACTGCGATAGTCTCTGAAATTATAGTCATCAACTCTTCTTCACTGAGTTGCTTCGGCATATATGCTTTGACATAGGATAGTTCCATTCGCAATTTTTCAACAAGGTCTTCACGACCTGCTTTATCAAATTCCTGGAGGGAATCTTTGCGTTGTTTCATTTCGCGAGAAAGTACAGTCAACTCTTCCTCTTCGGACAACTCCTG
>Ga0182742_1005721_pt1 | contig 10307 bp, 13 predicted proteins | sample eDN5th37CBELigMG_FD_128880 | JGI IMG/M metagenome (GOLD analysis project Ga0182742, IMG submission 128880) | Enriched Miracle-Growth compost microbial communities from Emeryville, California, USA - eDNA 5th pass 37_C BE-Lig MG (version 2)... ... | reverse complement strand
GTGATGCCGCCGATCGCGACGCAGGGAAGCTCGAACATCTCGCTCCACCATTCCAGGATGTCCGGCGTGGCGCGGTGCTTCGCCTCCTTGGTCGAGGTCGGGAAGAAGGCGCCGAAGGCGACATAGTCGGCCCCCACCTCCCCCGCCTCCATCGCCAGGTGGCGGGAGTTGTGGCAGGTGATGCCGAGCGTGCGGTCCGGCCCGAGGATGCGGCGGCCCTCGGCGTGGTTGCCGTCCTCCTGCCCCAGATGCGCGCCGTCGCAGCCGAGTTCCACCGCCAGGTCGGCGCGGTCGTTCATCAGCACCGCGACGCCGCGGGACTGCGCCACCGGCAGCAGCACCTCGGTGGCGCGGCGGATCGCGTCGTCATCCACATCCTTCAGCCGGATCTGCAGCGCCGCCACATCCCCGGCATCGAGGGCGCGGGCGAGATCCTCCGCGGCGAAGCGCGCCGGGTCCGGCAGGGAAGGCGGAGTGATCAAATACAAACGGCAGCGCGGGTGTTCCGCGCTGCCGCCATTCCGCCCGGACGGGCCAGCAGCCATCAGCCGACCGGCGACTTGTAGATGTCGATGATATCGGAGAGCAGCTTCAGCGCCTCCGCCTTCGGCCGCTGGAAGGTGTTGCGGCCGATGATGGAGCCGTTGCCGCCGCCGGCATGGATGGCCTTCACCTCCTCCATGATGCCGCCGGTCTCCTTCGCCTCGCCGCCGGAGAACACCACCAGCCGGCGGCCGTTGAAGCAGGCCTGCACCACATGGCGGATGCGCGCGACCGGGTCGTTCACATCCACCGGGTACTTCTCATAGGTCTTCTTCGCGGCTTCCAGGCTGATCGCGCTGGTCGGCGGCTTCACCTTGATGATGTGCGCGCCGAGCAGCGCGGCCATATGCGCGGCATAGGCGCAGATATCCAGCGCGGTCTCGCCGGTCTTGTCCAGCATCGGGCCGCGCGGGTAGCTCCACACCACCACGGCGAGGCCGGAGGCCTTCGCCTCCTCGGCCAGTTCACGCAGTTCCTCCATCATCTCGAACTGATGCTCGGAGGACGGATAGATGGTGAAGCCGATGGCCGAGCAGCCCAGGCGCAGCGCGTCAGCGACGCTGCCGGTCACCGCCTGGTCCTTGGTGGTGGACAGGCTGTTGCTGCTGTTCACCTTCAGGATGGTCGGGATGGCGCCGGCGAAGCTCGCGGCCCCGGCCTCGATCATGCCGAGCGGCGCGGCATAGGCGTTCAGCCCGGCCTCGATCGCCAACTCGAAATGATAGCGCGGGTCATAGGCAGCCGGATTCGGGGCGAAGCTGCGGGCCGGGCCGTGCTCGAAGCCCTGGTCCACCGGCAGGATCACCATGCGGCCGGTGCCGCCCAGCTTCCCCTGCATGAGGATGCGGGCGAGATTCGCCTTGGTGCCGGGATTGTCGCTCTCGTACCAGGAGAGGATCTCTTTCACCTTCGGTGTGAGCTGCATCCGCACCTCCTCCAACTTTCCTTCGGCCTTGCTGCGATGTAGCGGACAGCACAACGCCTGTCATCTGGTGCGGCGGCGCGGGCCGCTCACCGCATCGCCAGCGATGCCGGCATTCGCGCGAGGAGCGCTGCCCTCGCCTTCAGCCGAGCCAGGCGGCGAGCTTCGCGCGCCCGCCGGGATGCTGCGGATCGAGCCGGCGCAGGTCGAGCGCCGGCGGCCGCACCGGCCAGACTACCGCCCCCGCCTCCGCCGCAGCGGCTGCGACGGCGGGAAAGGCCGGGCAGGCGGGATCGAGGATCAGCAGCCGCGCCCCCGCTCGGATCGCCGCCAGCGCATGGCCCGGCGCATCGCCACAATCGAGCGCGGCCCAGTGCCGCGCCCCGGGCCACGCCGCCGCGGCGCGGGCGACCAGGGCCAGGAACCAGGCTGCGCCCAGGCTCCCCGCCGCGCCGGGGGCGGAGAGCAGCAGCACGCCGCGCGGGCCGGCAGCCGCCAGCGCGGCCTCGGCCTGCGCCGGGTCATGCACGATGACGGCCGGGGCGGCCTCGGCCGCCGCGCCTGCCCCCAGTTGGCGTTGACCCGTCCCGGCGCCCATGCGAAGCCTTCCAGCATGCCGGGATGGCCGCGTCCAGCGCAGCGTCCCGGCCGATCGATTCATAAATCCTCGGTCTGCGGGAGCGGGATGAGCGACGGTACGGGCGACCCCCTGATGCAGGCGGCGGCAAGGCTGGAGGCGGCGGTGGAGCGGCTGGCGCAGGCGCTGCCAGCCGCCCTGGCCCGCGCCCATCCGGCGCCGGCCGATATGGTCCCGCGCGCCGAGGTGGCGGCCCTGGCGGAGCGCCTGGATGCGACCATCGCCCGGCTCCGCGCCGCCATGCAGGATGAGTTCCGCCACAGCGACGATCGGGGCGAGGAGGATTAGGAGGTGGGGCAGGTCACCGTCCGGGTGAACGGCTACAACCACACCATCGGCTGCAAGGATGGTGAGGAACAGCACGTCCTCAACCTGGTTTCCCAGATCGAGGACAAGGTGCGGGTTATCCGCGCGATGGGCGGCCAATTCTCGGAAGCGCGCATGCTGCTGCATGTGGCGCTGCTGCTGGCCGACGAGTTGAGCGACCTGCGGGCCGAGATGGCGCGGCAGCCGGGCGCCGCCGCGATGCCCGCCCAGGCCGCGCCGGCGCCTTCGCCCGACCCGCAGCTCGCCGAGCGCCTGGCCCGCATCGCCGAGCGGATCGAGGGCATTGCCCAGACCCTCGACCGTCCCTAGCCGGGGGCCTGCCGGCACCCTATATGGGCTGGGCGGGGCTGCCCGGTGCGTCAGGCAATTCATCCCCGGGGCCAATGAGCATCCTCCGGGAGCTGGCACTGTCCGGATCGTGGTCCGGATACCTGGCGCCCACCTGCTAGCGCAGGCCTTGGGAGGGTGAGACGCCAACGGCCATGGTGGCTCCGCACTCGCTTTCCCCCTCCATCCCCGATCCGGCGCTGCTGCAGGAGCTGAAGGCGCAGGCGCGCCTCGCGGCCTTCGAGCGCCGCGCCAGCTGCGACCCGCGCAACGGGGTACGGCTGGCCGGGCATGTGCTCGCCACCTGCCCGCCGCCGCCCGGTGCCGTGGTGGCCGGCTTCTGGCCCATGGGCCCCGAGATCGACATCCGCCCGCTGCTGCTGGCGCTGCTCGGGCGCGGCCATGTGATCACCCTGCCGGTCACGCCGCGGCGCGGCCAGCCGCTGCGCTTCCGCCGCTGGCGCTGGGGCGAGGCGCTGGCCCGCGGTCCCCTCGGCACGCGCCAGCCCGCGCAGGGGGAGGAACTCCGCCCGGACTGGCTGCTGGTGCCGCTGCTGGCCTTCGACCGCGCCGGCCGGCGCCTCGGCTATGGTGGCGGCTATTACGACCGGACCCTGGCCTGCCTGCCCGGCGCCACCGCCATCGGTTGCGCCCATGCGGCGCAGGAGGTGCCCGAGGTGCCGGCCGGGCCGGAGGATGCGTTACTCCCCCGCGTGGCAACCGAGGCGGGAGTGATCGAATGCGGAGCGTGAGCGCGTGAGGATCCTGTTCCTGGGCGATGTCGTCGGCCGCACCGGCCGGGACGCGGTGGTGGCGGCTCTGCCTGGGCTGCGGACGCGGCTTTCCCTCGATCTGGTGGTGGTGAACGGGGAGAATGCCAGCCACGGCTTCGGCCTGGCGCCGGAGATGGCGCGCGCCTTCCTGGCGGCGGGGGCGGATGTGATCACCCTCGGCAACCATAGCTGGGACAAGAAGGAGCTTATCCCCTACATCGAATCCGAGCCGCGGCTGATCCGGCCCATCAACTACCCGCCCGGCACGCCGGGGCGCGGCGCCTGCGTCGCGGAACTGCCCGGCGGCCGCCATGCCCTGGTGGTGAACGCCATGGGCCGGCTGTTCATGGAGCCGCTGGACGACCCATTCCGTGCCGTGCAGGCAGAGTTGCAGAAGCATCGGATGGGCCAGGGCGGCACCATCCAGGCCGCGGTGATTGACTTCCATGCCGAGGCCAGCAGCGAAAAGCAGGCCTTCGGCCATAGTTTCGACGGCATGGTGAGCCTGGTGGTCGGCACCCACACCCATGTGCCCACGGCCGACCATCAGATCCTGCCCGGCGGCACCGCCTATGTGACCGATGCCGGCATGTGCGGCGATTACGACAGCGTTATCGGCATGCAGAAGGCCGGCGCCTCCCTGCGCTTCTGGCGCAAGATGCCGGGCGAGCGGCTCTCCCCGGCAGAAGGCGAGGCGACCATCTGCGGCCTCTTCGTCGAGACCGACGACGCGACCGGCCTGGCCCGCCGGGTCGAGCCGCTGCGGCAGGGCGGACGGCTTTCCCAGTTGATGCCGGAGGTCTGAGCCGGGCGCTCCGCCGGAGCCGGAATGCTCCGGCGCCAGGATTCACCGGCTTGTCATCCCCATTCTCCGCACACCGATGCACAATCATCGGTAGCAGCGCGGAGATGTCCGATGGGCAGTTTACACTCCTTCCGCTACCATTCCGGGCGGTCGCTGCTGGGCGGCGCGGCCTGCGGGTTGAGCTACGAGGGCGCCCTGCGCGATGCCATCGCGGCGGAGGAGCGCGAGTGGCGGCGGCAGGCCGCACAGGCCCGCCGGATGCCGACACGCCCCCGGCTGCCGCGCCGGGAAGCCGAGCGGAACGAGGCAACGCCGCGCGGATCGCAGGAAGTACGGTCCACTGCAGCCAACCGATGACCCGAAGCCGGTTCAGCCGCTCCGCTGCCTCACTCTCCCCGGATGGCGGCGCGCATGGCTGCCGCCGCCGCTTGGTCACGCGGATCGGCGCTGCCGCTAAGGCCGGCGATGGCACCCTCCCTGTCGGCCGCGGAGCGGTTCTGGCTGAGCTTGCGCTTGCCTGTCAGCCGCTCGATGCGGAGCGCGAGGCCGACAATCCCCTTTAGCTGACCGGCGACGAATCCCGCCGGCGCGTCCGTCACCTGCCAGGGCTGCGGTTGCGCGGCCTCCTGCGCCTCGGTCAGGCGCGTGACGATATCCAGCAGCCGATCCGGATCCTCGACGATCTCGACCGGGCCTTCGGCATGGACCACCTCATAATTCCAGGTGGGGACCACCCGGTGGTGCTCCGCCTTCGAAGGGTACCAATTCGGCGAGACATAGGCCTCCGCCCCGCGAAACACCGCGACGGCCCGGCCGACCCCGGCCAGCCGGCGCCAATGCGGATTGGCGCGCGCCACATGGCCGAGCAGCAGCCCCTGCCCGCCCTCCTCCGGCACCAGCACCAGCGGCAGATGGGTGATGTCCGGCACGCCATCGGGACCGTTGGAGACCAGAAGCGCCAGGCGAGCTTGGCGGATCAAGCCGTGCAGGATCTCCGGGCGGTCCTCCCGGAAGGCGGGGGGGTCGTAGAGCATGCCGGCAGCGTGAGGGAGAGGTTGACGCGGCGCAAGCCGCCCGGGCCGGGATGGCGCATTGGGCAGCGGATCGCGACCGCGGGACGGATCACGGCTGCGGCGCCTTCCATCGGTGCCGCGGGCCGGAACCGGCGGTCCCGCAGATGAGGATGCCAGGCCGACGATGCTGCCCGCCGCCAGCGCAACCAGCTCATCGTCTTCCGCCGGCTTGCCATCTCGGCCGGCATCCTGCTGACCGCGGGGCTGGAGCTGACGGCGATCCCGGCGGTGTGGACGGTCGGGCTCAGCCTCTTCGCCGGCCTGCAAATGGCGCTGAACCAGCCGATCCGCATCGGCGACGCGGTGCTGGTGGTGCCGCTCGGCTATCTGATCGAGCGGCCGATCCGGGACTGGACGAAGAGTTCCGCCCAGTTGCTCGAAACCATCCATGTCTATCTGGACTATGCGGTGCCGGTGGAGGCAATCCGCAGCAAGGCGCGGGAAATCCTGGGCTCGACGCCGCTCTGGGACGGGCGCGCCTGGGCGGTGCAGGCCTACCGCGCATGCGGGTGGCGATGACTGGCGGCAAGGCACAGGCGCAGGCCCAGGCGGCGGAATGAGCCGCCATCCGGGCCGGTACATCACGGCTTGCGATCGCGCGTTCCCGGCGCTGGCGATTGCTGGACCTCGGCGGCGGCGCTTTCGGTTTCGGCCCGGTCGTCGCTGGGCCTGCCCTTCGGCTCCGCCGCGCCTGCCGCGCCGGCCTCCCCGGCCTCGCCAAGGGGCGCACCCCGCGCCTTCTCCTGCGGCGTCCAGCCTTTCTCCTCGTCCTGCCTTTCCTTGCTGCCGGCCATTTTCCTCTCCCTCAGCACCAGGGCGAAGCGCCGGGACAGAGGCAGGGTTCCACGGCACCGCCGCCGCTTGACGGCACCCGGCAGGCATCTTCTGCTTGGCGCAACGCCATGCATCACGGGGGAAATGCCATGCCAGGACGCCGCATGCTGCTTGCCGGCCTCGCGCCGCTGCTTCTCGCACCGAGGCTTGCCGCAGCCCAGGGGGCGGAGTCCTGGCCGAGCCGACCGATCCGCGTGATCGTGCCCTATTCGCCTGGCGGGCAGTCGGACACGGTGATGCGGCTGCTGCAGCCGAAGATGGCGGAATTCCTTGGCCAGCCCTTGGTGATCGAGAACCGGACCGGGGCCGGCGGCTCCATCGGCGCCGGAATCGTCGCCGGCTCGCCGCCCGATGGCTACACGCTGCTCTTCGAGAGCTTCGCCTTCCTGGTGGTGCCCTTCATCACCCGCGGCCTGGCCTTCGACTACGAGACCGCCTTCGCCCCCATCGGCCAGGCGGTGGCGGCGCCCTATGTGCTGGCGGTGCGGCGCGACTTCCCGGCGCAGGACCTGGCCGGCTTCGTCGCCCATGCGAAGGCGCATCCCGGCGTCACCTACGGCACGCCGGGCATCGGCACGGTGGGGCACCTGGCGGGCGCGCTGCTGGCGCGCGAGGCCGGCATCCGGCTGGAGCACGTCCCCTATCGCGGCGGCGCCGATGCGGCGCGGGATGTCGCCGCCGGGACGATCGACGCGGTCATCATCACCGCCAATTCGATCCGCCCGCTGGTGGAGGATGGCCGCGCCAAGGGCATCGCCCTGACCAGCGCGGAGCGGCGCGGCAGCATGGCGAACCTGCCGCCCATCGCCGAGAGCGGCTATCCCGGCTTCGACCTGACGAGCTGGAACGGGATGTTCGCCCCCGCCGGCACGCCGGCGCCGGTCATGGCAAGGCTGGAGGCGGCGCTGCGCCATGCCACCTCGGACCCCGAGATCCGCCACCGCCTGGCCCTGACGGGCAATGATGCCGTGACCGGCACCGCCGCGGATTTCGCCGCCCGCATCCGGCGCGAGCGCGAGATGGTGCGGCGGATCGTGCAGGAGACGGGGATGAAGGCGGAGTAGCGGGGGATCCGCGGCGGCGGCGCCAGGTCGTTCGACACCGAAGATGCGCTGTCCGCCATCACGCGGGCTCCGCTCTGCAGGGAGGCGGATCAGCCCTCCCCCTCATTGGGGATGTGCAGCACCACGCCGCAGGCCTTGCAGTGCACCGCATCCGGCTCATGCCGCGACAGGCCGCAGGAAGGGCACTCGTATCGCACCTTCGCCGGCCGGAACAGCGTCTGCGCCAGGCGCAGGAACAGGGTCACGCCAGCCAGCATGATGATCACGGAAAGCAGCCGCCCTGTCGTCCCTGGCAGGGTCACGTCGCCATAGCCCGTCGTGGTCAGGCTGGTGACGGTGAAGTAGAGGGCGTCGGCATAATTCCTGATGCCCGGATTGGTGCGGTGCTGCGTCTCGAACACCAGGCCACTCATGATGAACAGGAAGACCCCGAGCTGCGTGGCGGCGAGCGTCGCTTCCTCGTTGCGGCGGAAGAAGGGCAGATCGCTGCGCAGGGTGGCGATCAGCCGCACGGAATGCAGCAGCCTGAGGGTGCGCAGCACGCGCAGGAAGGCGAGGGCCCCCTGCAGCAAGGGCGCCAGCAGCAAGGACAGGATGGCCAGAAGGTCGGCAAGGTTGAGCGGGTGGATCAACTGCCGCATCGGCCGGTGGCTGGCCATCAGCCGCAACCCGAATTCCACCAGCAGCACCAGGCCAAGGATGACATCCACCACCAGCACGATCACCGTTCGCGGCAGGAAGGAAGCGGCGATGATCCAGCTGATGCTGACCAGATCCAGTATCAGCAGCCCATAGCGGAACCGCTTGGCCGCCGGCGCATCGGCACGGTGGAGGTAGCGCAGCCACACCCGCAGCTCCCCACTATGGGTCGGCGGGAGGGCTGCGCCCGTCACTGGAGTTTTCCCTACAGCGTGCCGCCGCGCCGCCCGGCCATGGCACCCAGCCGCAGCCTGAGCGCGTTCAGCTTGATGAAGCCCTGGGCGTCGAACTGGTCGTAGGCGCCCTGGTCCTCCTCGAAGGTGACGTGCTTCATGGAGTAGAGGCTGTTCGGCGAATGGCGGCCGGTGACGATGGTGTTGCCCTTGTAGAGCTTCAGCCGCACCGTGCCGGTCACGCTCCTCTGGCTCTCATCGATCAGCGCCTGCAGCATGCGGCGCTCCGGCGCGAACCAGAAGCCGTTGTAGATCAGCTCCGCATAACGCGGCATCAGGCTGTCCTTGAGGTGCGCGGCCTCGCGGTCCAGGGTGATGCTCTCGATGGCGCGGTGCGCGACGTGCAGGATGGTGCCGCCGGGCGTCTCGTAGCAGCCACGGGACTTCATGCCGACGAAGCGGTTCTCCACCAGGTCCAGGCGGCCGATGCCGTTCTCCTTGCCCAGTGCGTTCAGCTTCGTCAGCAGCGCGGCGGGGGAGAGGCGCTCGCCATTGATGCCGACGGCATCCCCGCGCTCGAATTCGATGGTGATCTCGGTCGGCTTGTCCGGCGCGGCCTCCGGGCTGATGGTGCGCTGCCAGACCATCTCGTCCGGCGCCTGCCAGGGATCCTCCAGGATCTTCCCCTCGCTGCTGCTGTGCAGGAGGTTGGCGTCCACGCTGAAGGGCGCCTCGCCGCGCTTGTCCTTGGCGATCGGGATCTGGTGGGCCTCGGCGAATTCGATCAGCTTGGTGCGGCTGGTCAGGTCCCATTCGCGCCAGGGGGCGATGACCTTCACATCCGGCTTCAGGGCGTAGTAGCTCAGCTCGAAACGGACCTGGTCGTTGCCCTTGCCGGTGGCGCCATGGGCCACGGCATCGGCGCCGGTCTGCTCGGCGATCTCGATCTGCCGCTTGGCGATCAGCGGGCGGGCGATGGAGGTGCCCAGCAGGTACTGGCCCTCATAAAGCGCATTGGCCCGGAACATGGGGAAGACGAAGTCGCGGACGAACTCCTCCCGGAGGTCGTCCATGAAGATGTTCTCCTCCTTGATCCCCAGCAGGCGGGCCTTGTCGCGGGCGGGGCCGAGTTCCTCCCCCTGGCCGAGATCGGCGGTGAAGGTCACCACCTCGCAGCCATAGCTGGTCTGCAGCCATTTCAGGATGACGCTGGTGTCGAGCCCGCCGGAATAGGCGAGCACCACCTTCTTCACGTCCTTTACGCGCATGGTCCGTTCCTTGCATGCCCCCGGACGCCCAGGGCGGGGTCGGCCGGGAGGGGAAATCCGGGGCCGTAGGCCGAGCGGCGGGCCCCGGGAAGGCCCCCTCTTCGCCGCTCCGGCGGCAGGGGTAAAGAGGCTACTTGCGCGGCGCTCCCGCTTCGTGGTTCCATCACGAGGATGGCATTTCACATACAATTGTGCGTGGCCGTCATGATCGGCCTGACTACCGCACTCGCCCCCGCCCGGGCCGAGGCGCCGGCCGCACCGCTTGCGATGACGCTCCGCGCCCCGGTGCTGGATGCCGATGCCGTGCCCTATCTTAATGCAGCCGGACGGGCGGACTACCAGCGTTTCGTGCAGCAGGCCACGCCCCGCGCCTTCGCCGTGGCACCGGATGGGTCCTGGGGCTGGGCCTCCGCCCTGGAGACCCAGGCCGCCACCGATGCCCGCGCCCTGGAGATCTGCAACCGCTGGACCGGCGGCAGCAGCACCGGCAGCGGCGGCAATGGCGCCGGCGGTGGGGCCTGCAAGCTCTATGCCCGCAACCTGGACGTGGTCTGGCCAGGCCGGGAGAGCACCGCCTCCGTGGCCAGCGAAACCGCGCTGGAAAGCGGCCCGGGCTGGAGCCTGGTGCCGGATGCGCGCTTCTTTTGGCAAGGTCCGCAACGGGCGCGCGGCGTCTATGTCTGGGCACATGGGCGCGCCGCCGGCGGCCAGGACAGCCGCGGCAGCCAGCCCCAGCCGCATGTCCGGGTCTTCAACAATGCCGGCTATGACGTGCTGCGCTTCGACCGCGCCCCGGAAACCGACGAGACCGACACTGCCGCCGCTTGGCTGCACAGCGCCCTGAAGGCGCTGCGGGCCATGG
>Ga0182742_1005720_pt1 | contig 10307 bp, 11 predicted proteins | sample eDN5th37CBELigMG_FD_128880 | JGI IMG/M metagenome (GOLD analysis project Ga0182742, IMG submission 128880) | Enriched Miracle-Growth compost microbial communities from Emeryville, California, USA - eDNA 5th pass 37_C BE-Lig MG (version 2)... ... | reverse complement strand
CGCTGATCGTCCTCGCCGCCATTGTGATCCTGCAAGAGGCCTGGGGAGCCGTCCTCGCCCCGCGCGCGCCGGACCAGCCCGCCGCCGGCCTGCTGATCTCGGCGGTCGCCACCGCCATCAATGGCGCCTGGGCGGTGGTGCTGTTCCGCCGCGGGCGGGCGGCGAAGTCGCCGGCGCTGCTGGCGGATGCCCGGCACCTGATCGCGGATGTCATCACCTCGGCCGGCGTGCTGGTCGGCGTAGCCCTGGTGGTGCTGACCGGGATCCTGTGGCTGGATCCGCTGCTGGCGGCGCTGACGGCGCTCAACATCCTGTGGTCCGGCTGGCGGCTGGTGCGTGAATCGGTCGGCGGCCTGATGGACGAGGCGGTGGAGCCTGACCTCCTGGCCCGCATCCGCAGCGCCGTCTCCGTCAATGCCGAGGGCGCCATCGAGGCGCATGACCTGCGCACCCGGCATGCCGGGCGGCTGACCTTCATCGAATTCCATCTGGTCGTCCCCGGCGCGATGCGCGTGGCGGATGCGCATGAGATCTGCGACCGCATCGAGGCCGCGCTGAAGGCCGAGGTGGATGGCGCCGTCATCACCATCCATGTCGAGCCGGAGGGCAAGGCCAAGCATCAGGGGATCCTGGTGCTGTGACCGGGCCGTGGCGGCAGGAGCGGTGGCAGGCGACGCATCCCGGCCGGCTTGCCGCCTGGGCGCCGCTGCTCTCCCTGCTGCTGCATGGCGGCGCGCTGGCGGCGCTGCTGCTGATGCCGGACCGGGAGCCGCGCTCGACGCCATCCGAGCGGGGCGTGGAGGTCGTCTGGCAGCAGAATGCCGAGGAGGAGTCGCTGGTGACCGGCGAGGCCTCCGCCCCGGCCGAGAATGCGGTGCCGTCCGAGCCCACCCCGCCTGACGCCGCGGCACACCCATCCGAGCCGCCAGCACCTTCGCCGCCCTCCGTGGCAGAGGCCCCGCTACCCGCGCCGCCCCCACCGGAACCGCCGCCCCCCCGGCTTGCCGAGGCCCCGCCACAGCCGTCGGCGCCACCACCTTCGCCCGCCGAGGCCCCGCCACCGGAACCGGCGCCGCCACCCCCGCCCGCTGAAGCTCCAGCCCCAGAGCCGATGCCGCCCCCTCCGGCCGCTGAAGCTGCGCCGCCGGAACCGGTACCGCCTCCGCTTGCCGAGGCGCCGCCGCCAGAGCCGGCCGCGCCCGAGGAGACGGTGACGGAGCCGCAGCAGCCGGCACCAAGCCTCGCTGCCCTCCCGCCGCCTCTGCCCGCCGAACTCCCTCCACCCCCGCCTGTGGAACTCCCACCGCCTCCGCCGCCGGCCCCGGCCGAAGCGCCGCCGGAGGAGACGGAGAAGCTGCCCGAGCCGCCGCCGCCGATGCCGGCGGCCCCGCCGCTGCCGCGCCCCGTGGCCTCGCGGCCGCCGGCGGCCCGGCCGGAGCCGCCAGCACCGCCGCCTGCCTCCCCCTGGGGGCCGGGGCCGCAGCCGATGATCCTCGGCGGCAGCCGGGCGACCGGGGCGGTGACGCCACCCGGCCTGCTCGAAAACTTCCGCAACCCGGAACCGGAATACCCCTATGAAAGCCGCCGGCGCGGAGAGCAGGGCGTGGTCACCGTGCTGCTGCGCATCTCCGAGACCGGGCAGGTGACAGGGGTGGAGGTGCTGTCGAGCTCCGGCTACCCGGCCCTGGACGAGGCGGCGCGGCGCGCGGTTCTGCGCTGGCGTTTCCGCCCCGCCATGCGCGACGGTATGCCGATTCCCGGCAGCATCCGCACGGCGGTCCATTTCCGCCTGCAACGATAGGGGAGGCCGGCATGGTCAAGCTGGACGTCATCACCACCCGCGGCGGCGATGGCGGGGAGACCTCGCTCGGCGACGGCACCCGCATCCGCAAGGACGCGCTGCGCATCGAGGCGATCGGCGCGGTGGACGAGGCCAATGCCGCGCTCGGCCTGCTGCGCCTGCACATCCAGGGCGAGGAGGATGCCATGGTGGCGCGGCTGCAGAACGACCTCTTCGATCTCGGCGCCGATCTCTGCGTGCCGGGCGAGGGGGGCGGGAGGCAGCGCCTGCGCATCGGCACCGCGCATTGCGCCCGGCTGGAGGCCGAGCTTGCCACGATGAACGCCGCCCTGCCGGCGCTGCGCAGCTTCGTGCTGCCGGGCGGGACGCCGGGCGCGGCGGCGGCACATCTCGCCCGCACCCTGGCCCGCCGGGCGGAACGCACCGTGGTGCGCCTGGCAGCGGAGGAGTGGGTGAACCCGGATGTGGTGCGCTACCTGAACCGCCTCTCGGACCATCTCTTCGTCCTGGCGCGGCGGCTGAACGGCAATGGCGCGGGCGATGTGCTCTGGGTGCCCGGCGGGGACGCCCAGGCGTGAACCCACCCGGCCCGCGCGCCTTGCTGGTGGCGAATCCGCGCAGCCGGCGCGGAGGCGATCCCGCTGCCATCCGCGACCTGCTACGGGATGCGGGGCTGGACCCGGTCCTTCCGTCAGGCAAAGGGGAGCCCGCGGCGCTGATCCGCGCCCATGCGGCGGCGGTGGACCGGGTGATCCTGGCCGGCGGCGACGGCACCATGAACGCCGCCGCGCCGGCCCTGCTGGAGACAGGGCTGCCTTTCGGGATCATCCCGCTCGGCACCGGCAACGACCTGGCGCGCACCCTCGGGATCCCGGAAGATCCGGCGGAGGCGGCGCGCGTCGCGGCGGGCGGGCACCTGCATCCGATCGATCTCGGCCTGGTCAATGACGTGCCCTTCTTTAACGTCGCCAGCATCGGCTTCGGCGTCGACCTGACCCATGCGCTGACGCGCGATGCCAAGCGGCGCTGGGGGAAGCTGGGCTATGCGGTGGCGGGCCTGCGGGTGCTGGCGCGGCTGCAGCCCTTCGTTGCGGAGATCCGCTGCGGCGGCGAAGTGGTCCGTAGCCGCACCGTGCATGTCGCCGTCGCCAATGGCCGCCATTATGGCGGCGGCATGACGGTGGATGAGACGGCGCGGATCGATGACGGCAGGCTTCAGGTTCTCAGCCTGGAGGTCGCGAGCGTCTGGCGCCTGCTGCTGCTGCTGCCCTCGCTCCGCCGCGGCAATCCCGGGCGCTGGCAGGAGGTGCGGACCGCCGAGGGGCAGGAGGTGGAGATCCGCACTCGCCGCCCGCGCTCCGTGAACACGGATGGGGAGGTCACCACCCGCACCCCGGCCCGCTTCCGCCTGCTGCGCCATGCAGTCCATGTCCTGGTGCCGGAGGTGCCGGAATGATCGAGGGGGCTCTTGCCCCGGTGTGCCGGAGTCAGCGTTCTGCGGTATCATGATACCACAAGCCTAAAATCCGCTTCCCGCTTGACCTTTGGGCCATCGGCGGTCATAACCCGCATCTCTTTTCCGAACCGGACAAGTCCAGGACGATGCTGCAGACGCAGACCCGCTCGCTGAAGCCGGCGGAGGTGCAGAAGGGCTGGGTGGTGATCGATGCGGACGGGCTCGTGCTCGGCCGGCTCGCCGCCATCGTGGCCAACCGCCTCCGCGGCAAGCACAAGCCGCAATTCACCCCGCATGTCGATTGCGGGGATCATGTCGTCATCGTGAACGCCGAGAAGGTGCGCGTCACCGGCCAGAAGGCGGAGCAGTCCGTCTTCTACTGGCACACCGGCTATCCGGGCGGCATCAAGGGCCGCACCATCCGGCAGCGGCTGGAGAGCAAGCACCCGGAGCGGGTGATCGAGAAGGCCGTGGAGCGGATGATCACCCGCGGCCCGCTCGGCCGGCGCCAGATGAAGAACCTGCATGTCTATGCCGGACCGGAGCATCCGCATGCCGGCCAGCAGCCGACCGTCCTCGACGTCGGCGCGCTGAACCGCAAGAACAAGGTGGACTGATATGAGCGAGCAGCAGACCACCGGCACGCTCGCCGACCTGAAGGCGCTGGTCCAGGGCACCCCCGCCGCCGGCGAGGAGCAGGCGGTCCGGGCGCCGAAGCGCGACGAATTCGGCCGCGCCTACGCGACCGGCCGTCGCAAGGACGCGGTGGCGCGGGTCTGGTTGAAGCCGGGCAAGGGCACCATTGAGATCAACGGCAAGCCGGTGGGCAAGTATTTCGCCCGCCCGGTGCTGCGGATGCTGATCACCCAGCCCTTCCTGGTGGCGGACCGCTACCAGCAGTTCGACGTCATGGCGACCGTGACCGGCGGCGGCCTTTCCGGCCAGGCTGGCGCGGTGCGGCATGGCATCAGCCGGGCGCTCACCAACTACGAGCCGGAGCTGCGCGCCATCCTGAAGAAGGCCGGCTTCCTCACCCGCGACCCGCGCGTGGTCGAGCGGAAGAAGTACGGCAAGGCCAAGGCGCGACGTTCCTTCCAGTTCAGCAAGCGCTGACGCTGGGCGGGCCGGCGTCAGCGCCGGCCGAAAGGCTGTCATTACGGAGGGGCGGGCCCGCAGGGGTCCGCCCCTCTTGCTTTTTCCGCCGCATTGCGCGGCAAATGCTCCCAGAGGAGGGCCCAGAGATGGCCAAGGGTAGCGTGCCTACGGTGTTCATCGACGGCGAGGCCGGCACCACCGGCCTGCAGATCCGCGAGCGGCTGGAGCGCCTGCCGCATCTCGCGCTGCGATCCATCGCCCTAGAGCGCCGCAAGGACCCGGAGGCCCGCCGCGCCCTGATGGCCGAGGTGGACCTGGTGGTCCTCTGCCTGCCCGATGACGCGGCGAAGGAGAGCGCGGCGCTCGCCGCCTCGCTGGGGGCGGAGGCACCGCGGCTGCTGGATGCCAGCACCGCGCATCGGGTGGATCCGGACTGGGTCTATGGCCTGCCGGAACTGAGCGCCGACCAGCCGGCGCGAATCGCGGCGGCGCAGCGCGTCTCCAACCCCGGCTGCTATCCGACCGGTGCCATCCTGATGCTGCGGCCGCTGATCGAGGCGGGGGTGCTGCCGGCGGATTTTCCGGTCACGGTCAATGCCGTCTCCGGCTATTCCGGCGGCGGCAAGTCCATGATCGAAGCCTATGAGGCCCGCACCGCCCCGGATTTCGAGCTCTACGGCCTCGGCCTGGAGCACAAGCATGTGCCAGAGCTGCAACTCTATTCCGGGCTGACGCGGCGGCCGATCTTCGTGCCCTCGGTGGGCGATTTCCGGCAGGGGATGATCGACTGCATCCCGCTGCACCTGGACCTGCTGCCCGGCAAGCCGAAGCCCCGGGATCTGGAAGCCGTTCTGGCCGCGCGCTATGCCGGCAGTGAATATGTCCGCGTGGTTCCGGCCGACGCGAAGGGCAAGCTGGAGCCGCAGGCACTGAACAACACCAACCTGCTGGAATTGCGGGTCTACGGGAACGAGGCACGCGGCCAGGCGGTTCTGACCGCACGCTACGACAATCTCGGCAAGGGCGCCTCGGGCGCCGCCGTGCAGAATATCGGCCTGATGCTCGGCGTGCCGGTGGAGACCCGGCTGCCGTCGGCGGCCGAATAGGTAAGGAGGAGGAAGCATGGACCAGACCGTGACCCGGACCGCCGTCGGACCGCTCTACCCATTCGAGGGCAAGGTGCCGGTCGTCCATCCCAGCGCCTTCGTCGCCCCCACCGCTGCGGTGATCGGCGATGTCGAGATCGGCGAGGGGTCGAACATCTGGTATCACTGCGTGCTGCGCGGCGACACGAACTACATCCGCATCGGCGCGCGCAGCAACATCCAGGACGGCACCATCATCCATGTCAATGCCGGGACGCAGTGCACCGTCATCGGCGATGACGTGACGGTGGGCCATGCCGCGATCATCCATGCCTGCACGCTGAAGGACCGCGCCTTCGTCGGCATGGGCGCGACCGTGCTGGATGAGGCGGTGATCGAGGAGGGCGGCGTCCTCGCCGCCGGCTCCGTGCTGCCGCCCGGCAAGCGCATCGGCCGGCTGGAGCTGTGGATGGGCAATCCCGCCAGGCTGGTGCGGGTGCTGACCGAAGAGCAGCGCGCCGGCTTCGACCGCACCGCGCCGCATTACGTGGAGCTGGCGGGGCGGCATCGGGCGTCGCTCGGCGGCTGAAGCGGTATACAGGATCGGGCTCCCGGGATGCCGCTGGCGGCTTCCCTGGGAGCCCGAATGCTGTAAGCCTCTCCGCCAAGCCGGATTTCAAGCCACTGGGGGAAGATCCAGTCATGTCCGATTCCCGTACGGTTGCCGCGCTGTTGCAGGCCGGCGAGGCCGCGCGCCCAGCCATCCGCGCGCCGGAGCGCCCGCCGCTTGCCTTCGCCGGGCTGCGCGAACTGGTGGAGCGCACGGTGGCGGCGCTGAACCGGATCGGCATCGGCCGTGGCGACCGGGTGGCGATCGTGCTGCCGAACGGGCCGGAGATGGCGGCGGCCTTCGTCGCCATCGCCTCCGGCGCCACCACCGCGCCGCTGAACCCGGCCTACAAGGACGAGGAGTTCGAGTTCTACCTGACCGACCTGAAGGCCAAGGCGCTGGTCATCCTGAAGGGCATGGAGAGCCCGGCCCGCGCCGTGGCCGCCCGGCTGAACATCCCGGTGGTGGAACTGGTGCCGGATGCGGCGGCTGGCGCCGGCAGCTTCACCCTGGAGGGCGGCATCCCCGGCCAGGCGGCGCGGCCCGGCTTCGCGGAAACCGACGACGTCGCCCTGGTGCTGCACACCTCCGGCACCACGGCCCGGCCGAAGATCGTGCCGCTGACCCATGGCAATGTCACCGCCTCGGCTGGCAGTATCGCGCGCACCCTGGCGCTGTCGCCGGAGGATGCCTGCCTCAACATCATGCCGCTCTTCCACATCCATGGACTGATGGCGGCGACGCTGGCCTCGCTCTCCGCTGGCGGGTCGGTGATCTGCACCCCGGGCTTCAACGCGCTGCAATTCTTCCGCTGGCTCGATGCCGAGCGGCCAAGCTGGTACACGGCTGTCCCCACCATGCACCAAGCGATCCTGGCGCGTGCGGACCGCAATGCGGAGATCATCAAGAGGGCGAAGCTGCGCTTCCTGCGCTCCTCCTCCGCCTCCCTGCCACCGCAGGCGATGCGCGATTTGGAGGCAACCTTCAACGCCCCGGTGATCGAGGCCTATGGCATGACCGAGGCCAGCCACCAGATGGCCTCCAACCCGCTGCCGCCGCGGCCGCGCAAGCCCGGCTTGGTCGGTCTGCCCGCCGGGCCGGAGATCGCCATCATGGACGATGACGGCAACATCCTGCCGCAGGGCGCGATCGGCGAGGTGGTGATCCGCGGTCCGAACGTCACCAAGGGCTATGAGGCCAACCCGGAGGCCAATGCCAAGGCCTTCACCAATGGCTGGTTCCGCACCGGCGACCAGGGGAGGCTGGACGCGGACGGCTACCTGCAGCTGACCGGCCGGCTGAAGGAGCTCATCAAGCGCGGCGGCGAGCAGGTGAGCCCGCTGGAGGTGGACGGCATCCTCTCCGAGCATCCGGCGGTGGCGCAGGCCCTGACCTTCGCCATCCCGCATCCCATGCTGGGCGAGGAAGTGGGCGCCGCGGTGGTGCTGCGCGAGGGCATGGAATGCTCGGAGCGCGAGCTGCGCGACTTCGCGGCGAAGCACCTGGCCGATTTCAAGGTGCCCCGGAAAGTGGTGTTCCTGCCGGAGATCCCGAAGGGCGCGACCGGCAAGCTGCAGCGCATCGGCCTGGCGGAGAAGCTGGGGATCACGGCGTAAACCATGAAGCTCTGTGTTTTCGGCGCCGGGGCCATCGGCGGGCTCATGGCCGCGAAGCTCGCGGCCAAGGGCGATGTGGAGGTCACCGTCATCGCCCGTGGGCCGCATCTCGCGGCCATGCAGGCGAACGGGCTGAAGCTCATCAGCGAGGGGCAGGAGATCACCGTCCGCCCCCGCTGCGTGGCCAGCGCGGAGGAGGCGGGGCCGCAGGACTATGTGCTGGTCACGCTGAAGGCGCATTCGCTGCCTTCCGCCGCGAAGCAGATGCAGCCGCTGCTGGGGCCGGAGACGGCCATCGTCTCCGCCGTCAACGGCATCCCCTGGTGGTATTTTTACAAGCTGCCCGGCCCCTATGAGGACCGGCGCGTGCGCAGCGTCGATCCCGATGGCAGCCTGTGGGAACTGCTGCACCCGAGCCGCGCCATCGGCTGCATCGTCTATCCGGCGGCCGAGGTCACGCAGCCCGGTGTCATCGAACACACCTATGGCGACCGCTTCACCCTCGGCGAGCCGGATGGCAGCCGCAGCGAGCGGGCCAGCACGCTATCCGCCGCGCTGGTCGCCGCCGGCTTCAAGGCGCCGGTGCGGCCGCGCATCCGGGACGAGATGTGGGTGAAGCTCTGGGGCAACCTGGCCTTCAACCCGCTCTCGGCCCTCACCACCGCGACGCTCGACATCATCACCGGGGAGCCGGAGCTGCGCGAGGTCTGCCGGACCATGATGTTGGAGGCGCAGGCCATCGCCGAGCGGCTCGGCGTGCGCTTTGCCATCGATGTGGACAAGCGCATTGCCGGCGGCGCCGAGGTCGGCGCGCACCGCACCTCCATGTTGCAGGATCTGGAGCGCGGGCGGCCGATGGAGATCGACGCGCTGCTCGGCGTGGTGGTGGAGCTCGCGGAGATGGTGGACCTGCCGGCGCCCACCTGCCGCACCGGCCTGGCCCTGCTCCGCACCCGCGCCCGTCTGGCCGGCTGCTATCCGTAGGGCAGGGGCCGCGCCGGCGCCCCCGGCGCAGCGACCGGCGCCGGGCCGGCCGCATTTTGTCATGCGGCTGAAATTGCGTATTGCCGCAATGGCGACCATTCTCGGGCAGGAAGAACTCGGGAAAGGAGATCCGTCATGCGTTGGAGCCTGGCGATTACCGCCTTTCTGCCGCTTCTTGCCTGTGCTCCTGTGGAGCCCCAGGCCACCCTGCCGGCCGATGCGGTGATCGGCGCCGGCGACCCGACCCGCGCCGCCATCATCGGCAGCGCCTATGCCTTCGGCGCGCCGGAAAGCCTGGCGGGCCGTCCCGACGCCGCGGCACGGGCTGCGGCCGAGGTGGAATACCTGGCCTCCGAGCTCCGCACCGGCCCGCGCTGGGTGGAGTTCAACCCCGCCATCAGCCAGGAAATGGCTGCCGCCCGGGAGGAATTGCGGGCCGCTCTCGGCATCTCGCCCTCCGCCCCGCCGCAGGCGGTGGTGGATGCGCTTTACTCCGCGTCCCGCGCCCTGCGTGCCGGTGACCGGGAGGCGGCGGCGCAGCTGCTGAAGCCGCCGACCTTCCAGGATGGCGAGGGCACGCTACTCCGCCTGGCCAGCCTGCCGCCGCTGCCGCGCACCCGGATCGCCACCTCCCTCGCCAATCTGGAACTGAACCGGGTGGACCAGGAGGGGCGGTTCACCGGCGCCGATGGCGACGGGGGGAAGCAGTAAACCAGCTTGACGTTCAGAGGGACCACGATGATTCGCCGGACTTTGTTCTCGATTGCCGCTGCCCTGACACTCGGCGCCTGCAGCGGCTTCTCCCTGCCGGAGCAGCCGACCGCCAGCCTGCCCCCCGATGCGGTGATCGGCGCCGGCGACCCGCTGCGGGCTGCAGTTGCCAGCACCTCCACCGTTTTCAGCTCCCCGGACCGGCTTGCCGGCAGGCCGGCCGTTGCGGCGCAGGCCATCGCGCAGATGGAGTATCTGGCGGTCGAGCTGCCGGACAATCCGCGCCTCAGCGGGGCGGCTGCGATGTCGCGGGTGCAATTCGAGGCCGCCCGGCGCGAATGGCGCAGCGCGCTCGGCATCCCGGGTGACGTGCCGCCGCAGCCGGTGATCGATGCGCTCTATGCCTCGGCCCGTGCCCTGAGGGCAGGCCAGTCCGAGGCGGCGGCGGCGGCGCTGCCGGTCTCGATCTTCCCGCGGGGCGGGGCGGCGACGCTGCAACGCCTTGCCTCGCTGCCGGCCTTGCCGCTGACCAACCAGGCCGCGGTTGGCGCCCATGAGGCCCTGCGCCGGAACGAGGGGGTCTCGCGCGGGCGACTCTGATGCACCGGATCGGCCTGTCGCTGCTGTTGCTCGCGGTTGCGGCCTGCGCCCAGATGGTGCAGCCGCCGCCTCCGCCGCCGCCCGCGGATCTTGTCGCGGGTGCGGCGGAGCCGACCCGGGCGGCGATCATGGCTGCGGCGTCCGCCTTCGCCGACCGGGGTGAGCATCTCGCCGGCAGGCCGGCGGCGGCGGCGCAGGCGGCCGCGCAGCTGGAGTTCGTCGTCGCCGATCTGTCCCGCAACCCGCGCTGGGCCATGATGCCGGACAGCATCCGGCTCGAATTGGTGCTGGCCAGGAACGAGTTGCGCGATGCCCTCGGTGTCGCGGAGGCGGCGGAGCCGGATGCGGT
>Ga0182742_1005719_pt1 | contig 10309 bp, 8 predicted proteins | sample eDN5th37CBELigMG_FD_128880 | JGI IMG/M metagenome (GOLD analysis project Ga0182742, IMG submission 128880) | Enriched Miracle-Growth compost microbial communities from Emeryville, California, USA - eDNA 5th pass 37_C BE-Lig MG (version 2)... ... | reverse complement strand
CTTCGCGGCCGCCCGCGCTGCGGCGGGCCAGCGTGCCGGCATTTTCGGCATGATCCTTAATCACTGGAAGAGCTAAAGAAAATGCCCGAGGTGCAGTTTTGCACCCCGGGCACCCTGAAGCCAATCGCTGCCGCGCCGAATGCGGCCGCGCGCGAGAGCTTACTCGCGCGAGGACCCCATGAAGCGAAGCAGGAACAGGAACATGTTGATGAAGTCGAGGTAGAGCGACAGCGCGCCCATCACCACCATCTTGCCCATCGGGTAGGCGGCCACCGCACCGGGGTTGGTCACCTTCATCCGCTGGATCTGGAGGTACTCCGTCTTCAGCCGCTGCGTGTCATAGGCGGTCAGGCCCGCGAAGATCAGCACGCCGATGAAGCTCACCGCCCACATCAGCGCCTCGGACTGCAGGAACAGGTTGATCAGGCTGGCGATGATCAGGCCGATCACGCCCATGATCAGGAAGCTGCCCCAGCCCGAAAGATCCTTCTGCGTGGTGTAGCCGAACAGGCTCAGCCCCGCGAAGGCGCCGGCCGTGGCGAAGAACGTCGCGGCGATGGAAGCGCCGGTGTAGACGAGGAAGATCGTCGACAGCGACAGGCCCATCAGCACCGCGAAGCCCCAGAACAGCGCCTGGATGGTGCCGGTGGAGAACTTGTTGATGCCGAAGCTCATCGCGAAGACGATCGCCAGCGGCGACAGCGCCACGATCCACATCAGCGGACCCTGCGCGAACTGATAGGCCAGTCCGGACTGCGCCGTCAGCATCGCGACGATGCCCGTCAGCAGGACGCCCGACGCCATGTAGTTGTAGATAGAGAGCATATGCTTGCGAAGGCCCGCATCGAACGTCGTGCGGCCTGCAAGATCACCCGTTTGACTCGGCGACGCTCCGAAGCCCTGGCCGAAGCCCTGACGGGGCGCCCGGGGGTCGTTCCAGTCTGCCATTGATCCCAAACTCCGTTTTGGGCGGCCTCACTTGGCGGGCCGCTCAGAGCCGAATATCGGCATCTTGCCCGTTCCATTCAAGCAAAACCGGACACGGCCGAGTCCAGCAACACTTTGCAATAAACGGCGGCAATCAGCTGCGCGCCCTCGCCTCCGCTGCCATCGCGGCACTGCGATCCCGCGCGGCGCGCAAGGTGTGCTGGATGAGCCTGTTCAGGCCATCGCCCTCATCCAGCGCGTCCAGCCCTGCCTGAGTCACGCCGCCGGGGCTGGCCACCCGCCGGGCCAACTCGCCAGGATCGTGCGGGCTGGCAGAGGCCAGCGCCGCGGCACCTTCCACCGTCGCCAGCGCGAGCCGCGCGGCCTTGTCCTGCGGCAGGCCGATCTCCGCCCCGGCTTTCGCCAGCGCATCGATGAAGCGGTAGACGAAGGCCGGGCCAGACCCGGCGAGCGCGGTGACCGCGTCGAATGCGCTCTCCTCCAACCATTCCGCCGTGCCGAGCGGATCGAGCAGCGCGGTGACAATGTCCCGCGCTTCGCTGTCGAGGCCCTGCGCGGCCAGTGCCAGCGGCGACTTCCCGAGCGCGGCGGCGAGGTTGGGCATGATCCGCACCCAGCCGGACGCTTGCGGGAAATGGTCGGCCAGAACAGCCAGTTCCACTCCGGCGAGGATCGACAGCACCATGGTCTCACGGACCGCGAGTGGCGCGACGTGCGGGGCGACATCGCCCAGGCCCTGCGGCTTGATGCCGAGGAGCACCGCGTCGAACCGCTCATGCGACGGCACAGCGTCGAGCCAGCGGATGCCGGCTCGCGGTTCCTTCGCATGAGGATCGACGACGGTGAAGCGGTCCGCCGGCACGCCTGACGCGAGCCAGCCATCGAGCATGGCGCCGGCCATATTGCCGCAGCCGATGATGAGGATGCTGTTCAACTGCATGGATCGCGCCTCAGGCTTCGCCGGCCGGATCCACCAGCGCCGCTTCCAGCGCGTCCTTCGGCTTCTTGTCGCCCCACAGCACGAACTGGAACGCCGGGTAGAAGCGGTCGCACTCGGATACCGCGGTCTCCACCGCCAGCTGCGCCATCGGCAGGCTCAGCAGCCCGTCATCGCCCAGTGCCAGGCCGTGGCGGTACAGCAGCATGCCGCCATTGGACCAGATGTCGAAATGGCCGAGCCACAGCTGTTCGTTGACCAGCGCCAGAAGTTCATAGGCATGGCGGCGCTTGACGTCCGGCACGCGGATCTCCGGCAGGCAGAGCAGCTGCAGCACGCGGTCCTCCGCGCGCCAGATGCAGCGCAGCTGATAGGTCGTCCAGCTGCCCTGGATTTCTCCGCTGATCTCGTCGTCGCTGACGAACTCGCACGGCCAGCCATTCGCCTCGAACAACTGCGCCAGCATATCGACCGGCGCGGCGTCTTCCGGCTCCTCGATCTCCTGGCGCACGCTATTCATCTCCGTTCCCCTGTCGATCACTCATGCGGTGCCAATGCGATGTGCGGCACCGGCTAGGCAATGCGACCTCGCGAACGTGTCGGGCATAAGCCGACAAGCCTGTTGGCAAGGTGTGCACAAACTGTCGGAATTTCAATCGAGCGGGCGGACTTCCTCGCCTTCCGCGCTGGTGAAGCGGAAGGAATCGATGTCTGCGCCGGCGAGCGCACGGACCGCGGCCTGCGCCTCCGCCGCATTGGCGAAGGGCCCGATGAGGAGGCGCGTCCGGTCACCCCAGGCGGCGAGATGGGGCCTGTCCTTGTCGAGCGCTCCGTCCGCCGCCCGCTTGATCCGCCGCCAATCGAAGGCAAGCGCATCCGCGTTGCGGCCGGTGGCGAGCTGGACCCATTCACGGCGCGGGTTCGGCGGGGGCGGAGGCGGCGGTGGGGGACGCGGCGTTTCGCGACGCGGCTCGATCGTGGTGATGTCCACCGCGCCCGCAGCACCGGCGGCCGGGCGAGGCCGTGGTGCCTGCGCGAGATCGGCGAAGGCTGAGGCAAGATCTGGCTGGACCGTTTGCACCGGGGGAGCAGCGGGTTCGGCAGGCCGGGGCGCCGGCGCGGCGGCGGGTGCGGTAGCGGGTGTCGAAGCGGCGAGCGCAGGAGGGCTGGAAGCGGGCTGCGGCTGCACCGCCGGCTCTTCCACCGCAGGCGGGAGCGGCTGCACGACAGGCCCGGCGACACTTGGCTGCGCGGGAGCCGCATCGACGGGCGGAAGCTCCGCAGAGGGGCTGACCTGCGCCTGCTGAGGCGCGGCTGCCGGAGGAGGCTGTGTCGGCGCCGGGGCCGGAGCGGGAGACGACTGTGTGGGCGCCGGAGCCCGAGTGGGAGCCGGAGCCGTCGCTTCCTGCCCGCGACGGCGCGAGCCCATCGGCGCTCCGCTCGGAACCAGGCGCGCATCTGCACCGCGCGCGGCCGGCTGTGGCGCGGCGCTGGGTGAAGCGCTCCCGGCAAGCTCGGCAATTGCAGGATCATCGCGCCCGATTTCTGCGGCACGGGGAAAGCGGCCGAGATTGGCAGCGGCTGCCTGCTGTGCGCGGGTGAGGCGCGTCATGTAGCGCAAATAGGGTGCCAGGCGGCTGGACAGGCGGGCGGGCAGCATCGTCTCCGCGATGGACACCGCCTCGTCCTCCTGACCGAGGATGGCGAGCGCGAACGCCCTCGCGCGGAAGGCGGCGAGGTCCTGCCTCTGCAGCAGCGGTAACAGCGTGGCCTCCGACGCGGCGCGGTCGCCCCCGATGGCCTGGCTGATCGCCAACCGGCGCGTCACGGCGTCATCGGGCGCCTGAGACAGAGCCTCGCGATAGGCCCCTTGCGCGTTCGCGTTGTCGCCCACCAGATCGTAGGCAAGGCCCCGGTCCGCGGCATAGATCACCATCGGCGCGCCAAGCCGCTCCGCCTCCGCGAACAGGCGCAGCGCCTCCACCGGTTGCTCGCGCCGGGCCAGGACAGAAGCTCGCCCCGCCTTGGCGCGGCCATCGGTTGGAGCCGCCGCCTCGGCGCGGGTGAAGAAGCCGAGCGCCGCCTCCAGATCGTCCAGCCGCAGGGACGCGTCGCCGGCCGCGATCAGCGCCTCCAGCGATTGCGGGTTGCGCGCCAGCGTTCGCAAGGCCTCCGCCAGGGCCCCCGCCGCCGGATCGGGCACAGGCTGGATGACCGCCTGCGCCAGCGCCGGCGGTGCCAGAGGGATGGCGAACGGCAGCAACAGGGCTGCGGCCACGGCGCGGCTGTCCGCACCGGACCACCGCCCGCTGTCGGGACGCTTGGCAGAACGAGGCATTGCCTTCGATTGCTCCGAAGCGGCTGAACGACGCGCGAATGGCGACGCCAGCCGCCGCTCTCGTTACTGGTTGTTCTGCCGCCCGAGGAAGCGCGGGATCCGCAGCGACGAACCGGACTGCGCGCGCTCCGGCTCCTCCTCCGGCTCGTCATCCACCGGAGCGGGCGCCGGGCGGGCGAAGCCGGCCATGCGCTCGAACAGGCTCGCCCCGCCCGTCCGCGCGGGGGCGGGGCGAGGCGCGGCCGGCCGTTCACGGGGCGGGGTCGCAGCGGCGGGAGCGGCAGCGCGCTCCGGCTCCGCTGAAGCGCCGCGGCTGCCTGCCAGCATGGCCCGGCGCCGCTCGGCGGCCGCGGCTGCGGAGGTGGCGCCAGGCTCCCTCGGCGCGGCGCGATCGGCCACGTCGAGCAGCAGCTCATCCTGCCGCGCGGCCCGTGCGGGCGCGCGCGCCGGTTCAGGCGCCGGCGAGGGCTGCGTCACTTCGAGCGTCAGCTCCAGCGCGTCATCTTCCTCGGCATCGCCGGCAGGAGCAGCTTCGGTCTGGCCCGATGCGCCCTCATCGGCCCAGGCCGGAGCGCGCACCTGCTCTTCAGACTCGTCCGCATAGCCGTCGCTCGGCTTGGCGCCGAATGCGCGGTCGTCCGCCGGCTCCGGCTCGGATGCGCTGGAGACGGGTGTGGCCGATTCCTCACGCTCCGGCTGCGCGGCCTTCTCGTCCCGCATTCCGGCGAAGCGGGCCGGCCGGGCCAATCCGCCGGCTTGCGCCGGAGCGGGAGCCGGGGTCGTTGCTTCGGGCGTGCTGGGGATGCCGACCGCCGGGCGACGCGGCCCGCGAGCGGTGGACAGGCTGGCCTGCTGCGGGCGCGACGCGCGGCCTTGCTCGACATCCGACTCGATGCCGGTGGCGACCACGGAAACGCGGATCTTGCCCTCCAGCTCCGGGTTGAAGGCCGAACCCCAGATGATGTTCGCGTCCGGATCGACCAGTTCGCGGATGTGGTTTGCCGCCTCGTCCACTTCGAGCAGGCGCATATCGTCGCCGCCGATGATGGAGATGATCACGCCCTTGGCGCCCTTCATGCTCACGCCGTCCAGCAGCGGGTTGGCAATGGCGCGTTCCGCCGCCTCGAGCGCGCGGTTGGCGCCCTCGCCCTCGCCGGTACCCATCATCGCCTTGCCCATCTCGCCCATGACGGAGCGGACGTCCGCGAAGTCCAGGTTGATGAGGCCGGGCATGACCATCAGGTCCGTGATGGAGCGCACGCCCATCTGCAGCACTTCGTCGGCCAGGCCGAACGCTTCCTTGAAGGTCGTCTCCGCCTTGGCCACCAGGAACAGGTTCTGGTTGGGAATGACGATCAGCGTGTCGACGTTCTTCTGCAGCTCGGCAATGCCGGCCTCCGCCGCGCGCATGCGGCGCGTGCCTTCGAACTGGAACGGCTTCGTCACCACGCCAACGGTCAGGATGCCCTTGTCGCGCGCGATCTCCGCGATCACCGGAGCCGCGCCGGTGCCGGTGCCGCCGCCCATGCCCGCCGCGATGAACACCATGTTCACGCCTTCCAGCAGCCGCTCGATCTCCTCGACCGTCTCCTCGGCGGCCGCACGGCCCACTTCAGGCCGCGATCCGGCGCCAAGGCCGCGCGTGATTTCCGGCCCCAACTGGATGCGATGTTCCGCAATCGAATTGTTGAGCGCCTGCGCGTCCGTATTGGCGACAACGAAATCGACGCCCTCGATCTGCGCCTGGATCATGTTGCCGATGGCGTTGCCGCCGGCACCGCCCACACCGATGACCGTAATCCGGGGACGCAGTTCCTCCACCGAGGGGGGGCCGATATTGATGCTCATTGTGTTAGCTCTCCTGGGGAGGCGTTGATCAGTTGACGTGTAGCGCTTGTGCCACAAACCGGATTATCGGTTGAGGACTCCGCCATCCTCTATCCACAGGCCCGAACAGAAAAAAGCGCTGTGGTTGCTAGAAATATTCTTTCATCGCACGCCAGACACGCAGTGCCGTAGTGAAGCTCGCGGGGCGGTGCGAAAGCTGGTGCGCGGGCCCGATCGTGCGGATGTCGATCGGATCGTCATGCGCGTAGAGCACGAGTCCCGCGAGCGGGGCGAAGCCCGGAACCGCATGCGCTTCCGCCAGTCCCTTCAGCGCCGGAGGGCGGCCGATCCGCACCGGACGGCCAAGCGCCGCCTGCATGTAATCGGCAAGACCCGCCAGTTCCGCGCCGCCGCCGGTCAGCACGACCTGACGCGCATTGTTGCCGGAGAACCCCATCTTCTCCATCGCGCGGCCAATGTCGCTCGCCAGCGCGTCCAGCTCCCCCGTCACCGTGCTGATGAGGTCCGAGCGGGAGATGCGCCCCTGCTCATCCGCCCCGCGCGGCTGCGGCCCCTGCTGCTCCTCTCCCGGCCCGTTGACCGGAATCCGCTCCCGATGGTCGGTCGGGCTGGCGATGGCCGAGCCGTGGACGCATTTCAGCCGCTCCGCCTGGAAGCGGCGGATGCCGAAGGCCGACGCGATCGTGTCCGTCATGTCCGCAGAGCCCCGGCCGATCGCCGTCAGCCCCAGCAGGTTGCCGCCGCCATGGACGGAGACATTGGTGACCTGCGCACCGAACTCCACCAGCGCGACGCCCAGATCCCGCTCCTCCGCCGTGAGGCAGGCGTGCCCTGCGGCGAGCGGCGAGGCGACCACGCCCTCCACCTCCAGATGCGCGTTCTGCACCACCTCCTTGAGGTTGCGCATCGGTGCGCCTTCCGCCCGCATCACATGGATGTCGACGCCGAGCCGCTCCGCATGCAGCCCGCGCGGATTGGCGATGCCGTCCGCCCCGTCGAGGAAGTAGAGGCCCGGCTGCGCATGAAGGACCATGCGCCCGTCCGGCTCCAGCGCCTCGCGCGCGCTGAGCAGGAGCTGCTCGATATCCTCTTCCTCGATCCGGCGGCCGCCGATCTCGATTTCCACCGGGGTGATGCTGCTGGAAAGGCCGGCGCCCGAGCAGCCGATCCAAACGCCTTCCACATGCGTGTTGGCGAGCTTCTCCGCCCTCTCGACCGCATCGCGCACGGCATAGGTTGCCGCCGCCATGTCCGTGACATAGCCGCGCTTGATCCCCTGCGCCGCGCGGTGCCCGCTGCCCAGCACGGTCAGCTCGCCGCTCTCCGTCACCCCGGCGGCCATGGCCGAGATGCGGAACGAGCCGATATTCACCGCACCGATTACCCGGACGATGCGATCATCCCCCGCCATCAGCTGTCCTTCTTCTGAGCGGCCAGCTCGGCCGCTTCCTGGGCGCGGCCCGGCACGCGCATGTAGATGCGGTCCGGGTTGCGCATGTCGAACGCCGCGACCCGCCCGCCGATCAGGCGGTTCGTGCCGTCAAGCTCGGCGAAGCTCATGAGGGCGGCACGGCTGCGCTCCTCCCCCTGCGGCAGGGAGAGCACCTGGCCGGTAACGAAGGTGAGGTTCCAGCGCCGCCTGCCGACCCATTCCGCCTCCGTCACCTGCTCCTGCAGTTGCGGCGCGGCGTCCAACAGGCTGGCGAGCGCCTGCACCTGCGTTTCCGCCTCTGCGCCGGAGATCACCAGCCGCTCCTTGGCATGGGCGGCGGAGATCGGCTCCAGCACATGGCCTGTCTCGTCGATCAGGGCGAGATTGCCATTGCGGCGTAGCGCCGCGTGCGGTGTGCGCTCCACGATGTCGACCACGATCGTGTCCGGCAGCTGGCGGGAGACGCGCGCGTCGCGCACGTAAGGCAATTCCATAAGCGAGGCGCGAAGCTCGCTCAGGTCCACCTGCGGCATCGCCCTGTCCTTCACGCCGAGCACGCGCTCGTAGACATCGATCTCGTTCATCCGGTCGACGCCGCGCACTTCCACCTTGCGGACCTCGAACCCCGCATCGGCCACGGCTGCCGCCGCTCGCTCTCCCGCCAGAGCCGTGAGGCCGGCAAGGCTGGCGAGCAGCAGCGCCAGCGCCGCGATGGCGGCGAAGATCAGCGCGAGGAAGACCTTGTGCAGCTGCTGTTCCGTAAAGGGCAGCACCCGCATCAGCGCATCCAGAAGTCCGCTTTGCTTCGCACCCTTGCGGGACTTGCGGCCAGCCGGCTGGCTGCGGCCCTGTCGCCGTACGGGACGCGCGTTGCGGCGGATCGTCTCAGCCATCAGCCGCCGCTCCCCTTCGTGCCCGAGGCAGGCAGCTTGCCGAAGAAGTGCAGCGCGTCCTTCACGATCAGCTCGACCAGCGTAGCATAGTCGATGCCGCATTGCCGCGCCTGCTCCGGCACGAGGCTGAGCGGAGTCATGCCGGGCTGGGTGTTGGTCTCCAGCAGGAAGAGCCCGTCCTCTCCCTGTTCGTCATCCCAGCGGAAGTCCGAGCGGCTGGTGCCCCGGCAGCCGAGCAGCTGGTGCGCCCGCAGCGCGTAATCGAGGCACAGCCGCTCGATCTCCGGCGGGATCTTGGCGGGGCAGACATGTTCCGTCAGCCCATCCGTATACTTCGCGTCGAAATCGTAGAAGCCGGACTTGGGCACCAACTCCGTGACGCCGAGCGCGCGGGCACCATTGGAACCGGCGAGCACCGCTGTCGTCAGCTCGCGCCCGCGGATATAGGGCTCCGCCAGCAGCCGGTCGAATTGCTGCCACGGCCCGGTGGAATCGCGGCGGATGGGGTTGCCGTAATTGCTTTCGGCGGTGACGATCGCGACGCCCACCGACGATCCCTCGTTCACCGGCTTCAGCACGTAAGGCCGGGCCAGCGGGTCGGCCTCATACAAGTCCTCGCTGGCGACGATACGCCCGCCGGGCATGGGGATGCCGTGGGGGACCAGCGCGTGTTTGGTCAGCTCCTTATCGATGGCGATGACGGAGGTGGCGAGGCCGGAATGAGTGTAGGGCACGCCCATCAGGTCCATCATGCCCTGCACCGTGCCATCTTCGCCCGGCACGCCATGCAGCGCGTTGAACACCACGTCGGGCGCCGCCTCGGCGATGCGGGCGGCGACGTCGCGGTCCATGTCGATCCGTGTGACCTTGTGCCCGCGCGATTCCAGCGCATCCGCCACGCCCTTGCCGCTGGTCAGCGACACGGAGCGTTCATTGGCCCAGCCGCCCATCAGGACGGCGATGTGAAGCGGGGGGAGGATCGAAGCGCCTGCCATCACCAACGACCCACCCTTTGAATCTCCCACTCCAGCGTCACGCCCTGGCTCTCCGACACGCGGCGGCGCACTTCCTCGCCCAGCCCCTCAATGTCCGCGCTGGTGGCGTCGCCGGTGTTGATGAGGAAGTTCGTATGCTTCTCGCTCACCTGCGCGCCGCCGACTTTCAGGCCCCGGCAGCCCGCCGCATCGACCAGCTGCCAGGCCTTCCGGCCTTCCGGGTTCTTGAAGGTGGAGCCGCCGGTCTTGCTGCGCAGAGGCTGCGATTGCTCGCGCTCGGCGGCGATGCGGTCCATCTCCGCGCCGATGGCTTTGGGATCGCCGGGCGTGCCCTGGAAGCGAGCCGAGGTGACGATCGCCCCCTCCGGCAGCCGTGAATGGCGGTACGAATATTCGAGGTCGCGCGCAGGCAGGGTGACGCACTCGCCACCCGGCAGCACCACTTCGCAATCGACGAGGATGTCCGCCACCTCGCGGCCATAGGCGCCGCCGTTCATCCGAACGAAGCCGCCGACGGTGCCGGGGATGCCGCGCAGGAACTCCAGCCCCGCAATCCCCGCGTCGCGCGCGGTGGAGGCGACGAGGATGCCGCTGGCCCCGCCGCCGCATTCCAGCACGTTGTCGCGCAGCACTTCGACCGTGGCGAACGGCTTGCCCAGCCGCACCACCACGCCCGGCACCCCGCCGTCCCGCACGATGAGGTTGGAGCCAAGGCCGAGCGCCATCACCGGCGTCCCCTCATCAAGTCCGGCGAGGAAGGCGATGAGATCATCGAGATCGGCAGGCTCGAACAGCCAGTCCGCCGGGCCGCCCGTCTTGAACCAGGTCAGCTTGTCGAGCGGCGCCTGCGGTTTCAGCGTGCCGCGCACATTCTGCGGCACCTTGCCGGTGTGATCGTGAGCCTCTTCCGAACCGGGG
>Ga0182742_1005718_pt1 | contig 10311 bp, 13 predicted proteins | sample eDN5th37CBELigMG_FD_128880 | JGI IMG/M metagenome (GOLD analysis project Ga0182742, IMG submission 128880) | Enriched Miracle-Growth compost microbial communities from Emeryville, California, USA - eDNA 5th pass 37_C BE-Lig MG (version 2)... ... | reverse complement strand
CTTCATCCCCTCTCCATCCGCTCGCAATCACAAACGGATGGGTGCTGATCGACTGTAAGAGGGGGGTCAATTTTGGACGCCGATCCTCCCAGCTAGAGGGTCAATTTTGCATGCCGGTTCACAGCTCAGCTCCTCATCATGGGCGGGTACGGCCATTCGAGGTTGCGGGACTTCGTGCTCGGCGGTGCTACGGCAGGTGTGCTGGGCGACCTTCGTCTGCCCGTCTTGCTTTCGCACTGAATGCTGGTTCCTTGAGGTGACGAGGTTGGAGAGGCTGCAGCAATGGCGTTGTGGCCGCCCGGAAGCCTAGCCTGTTTGCCGCGGAATCTTCCGCCGATAAGGCTGTCTTCGAAGAGCCGGCGCGGACAGGGCATGTCCTGAATTGCTTGCCGACGCGGACTTCTCCTGGCGATCCTGCCGCATCGGCGCCGCCAGCAGGCGCAGGCCGTTCAGGACGACAAGCACGGTGCCACCTTCATGGCCGATGACTGCAAGCGGCAGGGGGAGGTCGAAGAAAAGGCCGCCGGTGACCAAGACTGCCATGGCAAACAGCGCGAAAGCCAGATTCTGCCGGATGATTGTTGCGGTGCGGCGTGCCAGGTCATGGGCTGCCGCAAGCTGGCCCATTTCCTCCGAAAGCAGCGCAACATCTGCTGCCTGCAGTGCGACATCCGAGCCCGCGGCGCCCATGGCGATCCCGACATCCGCTCGTGCCAGCGCGGCCGCATCGTTGACCCCATCTCCAACGAACGCGACCTTACCCGAAGCCGCGAATTCTCCGACCATGCGGACCTTGTCCTCGGGCAGCATGTCAGCATGTATCTCCTCCGGACGGAGACCTAGCTCCAGGCCGATCCTGACGGCAACCGGCCGACGGTCTCCCGTCATCATCACGATCCGCTTCACGCCGCTGTCCCGTAGGGCAGCAAGCGCAGCTGCGGAGGTTGGACGCACCCCGTCAGCAACGGTGACGGCACCAAGCACCGTCGAACCCTTTCCGAGGTAGATGACGGTTTGGCTGTCTGCTGCGAGGACCTCGAGTGCCGGATCGTCGACCGAGGCTCCCATCTCCGACACGAGACGCGGATTGCCGGCCCAGATCAGGCCTTCTGCGTGTTCACCAACGATGCCGGCGCTCGGCCTGGTGTTCACGTTCAACACGTCCGCCGCGACGACGGACCGGCGCGCCGCCTCCTGCCTGATGGCGGCTGCGCTGTGATGTTCGGATTGCGCCTCGATTCCTGCCAGCAGGGAAAGGAACGCCTCTTCGTCGCCGTCGAGCGCCACCACGCGGGTCACCACCGCCTTGCCGGTGGTCAGGGTGCCGGTCTTGTCGAAGGCGAATGTGTCGACCGCCGCCAGCGTTTCAAGCGCGGCGCCACCCTTGAAGAGCACGCCTCCACGGGCCGCCGCCGACAAGGCCGAAAGGATCGCCGCGGGAACCGATATGACGATGGCGCAGGGGCTGGCGGCGACCAGCAGTGTCGCGGATCGATAGAGGGCATCCTCCCAGTCGCGCCCGAGCCAGTAGAAGGCGGCGAAGGCGAGCGCTGCCCCCGCCATGACCGCGACCGTATAGCGCTGGCCGAACCATGCGCTGAACTGTTCCGAAGGGGCTTTGGCTGCCTGCGCTTCCGTCACCAGCGCGATCATGCGGGCGACGGTGCTGTCTTCGATGGTCTTCGTGACCGCGACCTCGAGAACGCCGTCCAGATTGACGGTCGCCTCGAACACCTGCGCGCCCGGATCCTTTGCCACAGGCATGGATTCGCCGGTGATGCTTGCCTCGTCCAGAGAGCCGCGACCGCTGCTGATGATCCCGTCGGCGGGAACGCGGGCGCCCGGTCGCAGCACCACGACGTCGCCGACTTCGAGCTCGATGGCGGGAACCTCGGCGACGGTGCCATCCGCTTTTTTTCTCAGTGCTGTTTCCGGCCGCAACGCCATCAGGGATTCGACGGCGCGGCGGGCACGGCCGAGGGCCTGTTGTTCCAGGGTTGTGGAAACGCTGAACAGGGTCAACAGAACCGCACCCTCGAAAGGCGCGCCAACGGCCGCTGCGGCGACCGCCGCCACAACCATCAGAAGATCGATGTCAAGGATTTGCTCCTTCCACAAGGTCTCGAGGGCACGCCACGCGGCCGGTAGGCCACCGGCGAGATAGACGAGGCAAAGCCCGGCGAGCGAGGATCTATCAGCAACAACCCCTGTGAGTGGCCAAAGGGCGGCTACGGCCAGGAGCATGCCCAGAACGGTCAACACCGTTAGGATCACCGGAGTGTCGAACGTGAACCGTCTTTGCATCAAATCTCACTTTCAACCAACTCAATTGTGATCCGCGCATCCAGCTCTACAGATTAAGACGATGACTTTCTTCTATCCCTAGGGCAACTGCTCACGGCCAGATATCAAACCAATCAGTCCCGCCCACATCGCAGTTGGTTGTGCATGCGTTGGCACCCGGGCATAGCAAGACGATGCTGTCTACCAATCTGAACGGCTCGACTGTCGGCGTGCCGCGCGTGTGGCCTCGTTTGTCCATGTTCGGCAAGTCCGTCCCAACTGCGCTTCCGCGCCGCCGCTGATCTCCGTCGCCTTGGGAAGCGTCGGCCGGGCAGCTTTATGGAAGACCTCAGTCGTGGGCTGCTGCCCCCGAGGATCCGTGGTCTCGTCGTCCGCAGCGCGGCATGAGCGTCAATCATGCCCTGGCAAGCGCGGCTTCGATCTTAGCTACCGTGTGCCCGGTGAGGTCCTTGGCGAGTTCACCAACGAGCCTCAACCTGATCGCGTCGTGAAAATGGCGGCGCATTTCTCCGAGCGTCCGCGGGTCGGCTATTACAAATAGCGATGCAATGCTGCCCGTGATCGCCTGGTGATTGAGATAGGAGGCTGCCTCAGCGGCGAAATTGTCTTCATCCAGCCGCCTGTCGTCCGGATTGGCCGAAACGCTCCGGTGACGCGCCCCCGAGCCCGTATTGTCCGCGTCGATCTCCGGAGCGTCCAGCGCGACCAGCCTGATGTTAGGCTCGACGCCCTTGTTGCGAAACAGGCGCAGTTTCTTTCCGTCGGCGACGGCCACTGTCGTGTCGTTTGGGAGGATCATTTCCAGCTCCTGCTTCTCGAAGAGGTCTTGCTATAGATCTTTATGCGATAACATGAGGCATCTCGGTCGCTTGGTCGAGAGCGCCGTATGTCCACACCGATTGCCTTTCCGATCTCGCGAAGCCGGAAGCGATGACTTGAGTCAAGGAGATGCCGGGGAAGTGGATTCGCGTCATTGGGGCCAAGAAGGCATCTCGATGTTTGTGCAGGCCGCTCATGCATACCCGCGTTATCCGCAAGCGGTCGGGCGGGGCGACAATCGGCACGCCTGGAGGCCTGATCCGACTAGGCGGCGTAGAGTAGCGGATGGCGCTGGTGCTGGGCGCCTTCGGTTTCGGACCACTGGAAGCGGATACTAAACAAGCCATGAGCCTTATCCATGTTGTCCCGGCTCTGCCTGTCAGGCAAGGCCGTTCCATTAACTGAACTTGCTAGCCGATTGGGGTCGATTGGTTAGCTGACAGCGATCTCGTCTCATGGGCTTCGACCGGCTGCGCGACGCGGGTGCGTTTGAAAACGCTCTATTGGATGTCCGTTCTCTGGTCCGTATGACCGTGGTCCGCCCTCGGCCATGACGCAGGAAGAACCGGGGCATTACTTGTTGGCGTAGCGCTTGCAATTTGGGGGTACTTGCGGATTTTAGAGTTGGGGTAGTCGCTTGGCTATTGAGGGTTATTGGGGGGTGAGCTGCTGATTCCGATCCTCGTCCGTCTTTTCGGGTCGATATATCGGAAAGCGTGTCCCTCGCTGTCAGCCTACACACTTTTCGGTGAAATCCGTTGACAGCAACCGCATGTTCCTGCTCGTCATTGCGGCTGGGTCGTGTTCCTGACCGTCTATAGGCGGTCCAACGCTTGGATCGTTACGCCATCGAACCGAACGCTATTGCCGGCACCTTCGATCGCGATGGGAGCATCGCGGGCACATTGATCGGCAAGCGAGTTCTTCGAATTGATCGAGCGCAAGGCAGATGGGCGAGATTTATCCTCTGTTATGAAGTAGAATTAAAGAAACACCGGCTGACGAGGGGATAAATCCATGGCTGAAGATTGGGCCGTCGACGTCAAGAAGTACGCGAGCGACGCAGACGAAAAGGCGATTGCGGGGATTGTGCGTCACTGCGGCATCGCCCTGCAAAAGAGAGATTCTTCGCTGGTCTCCTTTTCGGACAAGGATGAGGTCGCGCGTGTACGCGATAATTTCCTGAAGAAAAAGCTCGGCTTGAACAGTCCGGACAGCGAACTCGATCAAGCCATTTCGGCTGTGGCGGCAAAAATGAAGGGCGATCGCACGAAGAACCGGGTTACGGTCTACTACCTGTTGGCGGAACATTTCGGAAAGCTCTCGACGTTCATTTGACAGGTTGGATGCTGGATCGCAGATTCACGGGAGGAAATTGCCATGAAGGGCTTTGTTGCCGATATCGAAGAACTGACTGAGGAAAACAGCGACTTCCGCCGGGTACTCTACACGGGAAAGAAACTTCAACTCGTTTTGATGGCGATTAAGCCCGGCGGCGAGATCGGCGAGGAAGTGCACGAGGATCGTGATCAGTTCTTTCGCGTCGAAAAGGGAAAAGGCGAAGTGCTGATCGACGGCAATCCCTCGAAAATCAAAAGCGACGACGCGATCATCGTGCCGGCTGGTGCTCGCCACAACATTAGGAACACCGGCGACAAGCCTTTGCGGCTATATACCCTTTATGCTCCGCCCGAGCATCGCGACGGCACGGTGCATGTGACCAAGGCCGACGCTGACGCTTCGGAAGAGCATTTTGACGGCAAGACGACCGAATGATTGCTTCCGCCCGAGTAACGACGCCCCTGCGTTTGCCATCCAATCGGAGTAGGTGGTGATGGATGCGGATTCCTGGGTCCCGCTGCTAGGTTTCATCGCCGCTTCCTTCTTTGCGGCTATGACTGGTTCCTTCTTCCGACCGGGCGAATGGTACGAGCGCTTGAACAAGCCGTCATGGCGCCCGCCGAACCGGCTTTTCGCTCCGGTTTGGACGGTTCTCTATGTGATGATCGCCGTTTCTGGCTGGCTGGTTTGGCGGGAGGTGGGATTTGCCGGCGCGGCCCTTCCACTAACCGTCTACGCCCTTCAGCTCGTGCTCAACGCCGCATGGACACCGCTCTTTTTTGGCCTGCACCGTCCCGACCTCGGCTTCTTCGACATCGTTCTGGTCTGGCTATCCATTGTCGCGACGATCGTGCTGTTTATCCCAATTCATGTTGGAGCCGGGTTGCTTCTCGTGCCCTATCTAGCGTGGGTCACTTTCGCGACGGCGCTTAATTTTGCGGTCTGGCGTTTGAACCCTGAGGTGGTACGACCCTAGCGCGCAGTACCGGGGACAAACGGTACCTGTCGTCCGCCCCCGTGCGGCAGGTCAAGACGCTGACGCGCGGTAGCACCTTTCGTCGAGATCGCGTTGGCTGCGAGTTGAGCAACTGGCTACCTGCCAGAAGAACACGCATTCGTTGTGCGGCAGCAAGGACGTGTACTGCCTTTTTGGGCCCTTGAGCGAATACTCGAGACGAACCGGACGAACGTGGCGAATGGCGCGACAAGAAAGACTCAGGAACCGTTGGCTGCTCGTCGCCGCGCTTCTCGCGGCGGCGGCAATCTATGTCGGTATCGAGCGGCCGTGGGAAACGAAACCCGTCACGGTCGCTGTGGAGACTCTAGCATCCGGCCACGTGTCCCAAATTCTTGCCGTCAACGGTCGCATCGCAGCGCGCAACTCCGTGACCGTGCGCGCGCCCGTCTCGGCTAAGGCGCTTTCCGTGCATGCGGACGAGGGTGACCACGTCATGGCCGGCCAAGTGCTTTTGAGTCTGGACACGGCCATCATAAACTCGCAGGTGGAACAGGCTGCTGCCGCGCTCGAATCCCAGCAGGCGCAGCAGCGCCAGGCTAGGGCCACCGTCGACCGCGCACGCGCACTTGGACCCAACAGTCCGCGTTCGGCACTGGAGGATGCCGAATTCCGGCTGACCAGCATCCAGCAAGAAACGGCCCGACTCGAGGCCGCGCTGCGCCAGGTACAGAGACAGCTCGATGAATTCACGATCCGCTCACCGATGACTGGCGTCGTCGTCACGCGGGGCGTCGATCTGGGCCAACTCGTCGACCTGCAGACCGAGCTATTTGTCATTGCTGACACCGGCGATCTCGTCGTTGAGACCGACGTCGATGAACTCTATTCCGCCTATGTGCGGGAGGGGCTCAAGGCGCTGCTGAAGCCGGTCGGTACCAGCATCGTTCAAGGCGGGAAGGTGGTTTTCGCCGCACCCATGGTGGACAGCGCGACGGGCGGCCGCGAGATCAAGATCGCTTTTGACGAGAAGGTTTCGCTGCCGGTAGGACTGACTGTGAACGCGAATCTAATCGTCAACGAGGTTGAGAACGCGCTGTCGCTGCCGCGACGCGCCATTGTGACCGACGGCGGGCGGAGCCATGTTCTTGTCCTCGAGAATGGGGTCGCGGTGCGACGCGAAATCGGCTTCAGCGACTGGCCTTCGGAGAGGGTCATCGTCACCGAAGGTCTGTCGGAGGGCGACGCCGTCATTCTCGACCCAGGCGCGGTCAAGCCCGGCGACAAGGCCGCACCGGGTAAGCCATGATCTACTGTTTCAAGTTCGCCTGGCGGTATCTCACCTCGAGCAAGTTGCAGACGGGTCTGCTGGTGCTCGGCGTGGCGGTGGGCGTTTTCGTCTTCGTCTTCATTAGCGCTCTTATAGGCGGGCTGGGCAGCTTCCTCGTCGACCGAACGGTGGGCGACATATCCCACGTCACGGTCGAGACACCTAGGCTCGACCCCGTGCTGTTGATGGCGCCCGCTGACGGGTCGATCCAGGCGGTCTATCAGCGCGAGGTGGGCCAGCGCGAAATCCTTCGCACTGCCGACGCGTTCCTACCGTCGTTGGAGACGCTTGTTGGGGTAAAAGCCGTGTCACCTCAGATTATCGGCAACGGTTTCGTCATTCGCGGCCAGTCACGCGCGCCCGTGGCGGTGACGGGAGTGGAGTCGCAAAAAGTATCCGCCATCGCCGACATCGCGAGCAATCTGCGGTCTGGTGAAGCGCGTTTGACCAACTCGACCGTCATCATTGGCGTGAGGATGGCCGACGACCTCGGTATCGGCGTCGGGCAGATCATAAACCTGCAGTCGGATCGCGGCGTTGAGCGCTCGCTGGTCGTCACCGGCCTGTTCTCGCTAGGGGTCGAGGCGCTCGATGCCCGCGCCGCTTTCGTCAGCCTTGCCGCGGCGCGGTCTCTGTTCGACCTGGAGCAGGGCATCAACCGGATCGAGATCAAACTTGATGATCTAGAGGCGGCCGACGACTATGCACAGCGCATCGCCGCCATGACAGGGCTGAAGGCTACCTCGTGGACCGAGGGCAACGCGCAGTTGATCGAAGGGCTGAGCGCCCAGGCAAACTCTGGCGACCTCATCAAGGCGTTTGCCCTGGTTACGATCGTCATCGGCGTGGCCAGCGCGCTTCTGCTGTCTACCTACCGGCGGCGGCCAGAGATCGGAATCATGCGGGCCATGGGAGCGAGCCGCGCTTTCGTGGTAGGGGTCTTCGTGATCCAGGGAACGCTGATCGGCGTGATCGGGGGCGTAGCCGGGGCTATTATTGGCTACCTCGTGCTCTCGCCCTTCCCGCTTCCGGAGAACGCGCCACCCGGTGGTTTTCCGATTGATGCGCGTCAGGGCGCCTACGCTGTGGCGGTTGTGCTGACGACGATCGGCGCAATATTTGCTTCTATCCTGCCGGCACGCGCCGCCGCCCGCGTGGATCCAGTTGAAGTGATCGGCTCATGAGCACTCTGCTCGAGGTCAGGGACCTGGTCAAAACGTTTGGCGAGGGCGAGACGGCGACGCGCGTACTGCGGGGTCTGAACCTGACGCTGGCACAGGGTGACCTCGCCGCCCTTCTTGGTCCTTCCGGTTCGGGCAAGAGCACGCTGCTGACCATTCTCGGGACGCTTATGCGGCCGACATCCGGAAGTCACGTTATGCTGAGCATGGACATGACCCGCGCGAGCGACGCCGAACTGACGGACTTCCGTAATCGGCACATCGGTTTTGTCTTTCAGTTCCATCATCTGCTTCCTGATTTCACCGCGCTGGAGAATGTGGTTTTTCCCACGGCTGTCGGTGTCGGGCGGGAGACGCGGGCTGCGAAAGAACGCGGCCGGGAGCTGCTTCAACGGGTTGGGCTTTCGGACCGCGTTCATTTCCGCACCACACAGCTTTCGGGTGGGCAAAAGCAGCGCGTCGCCGTAGCGCGAGCGCTGATGAACCGGCCCGAACTGGTGCTCGCGGACGAGCCTACAGGAAATCTCGACCGGGAATCGGCGGGCCGCGTAATGGAATTGCTCAAGGAGATCAATAAGGAAGAACGCACGACATTCCTCATTTCCACCCATGATGAGAAGATTGCCGCTGCGTGCAGACGCCAGGTTAGGGTCGTGGACGGTACCGCCGTCGCCGACGAGGTTTCGTTGTCGTGAAAAAACTCATTCGCCCCAGCCCGGGGACAGCTCGGCCGAATTGGTACGCAGTCCGGTCTGGATGTCGACGTTTCCGACCTTAGGCATGTCTGTTGCGTCGTGTCTCAAGCGAGCAGGGACACCCGAATGACGGGAGCAGAATATGACCCGGCGAGCGTGCGAGCATTCGTCATCGATCGTTTGCCCCGAGACATCCACTTTGGGCGGTGAGGCGCCAGAAGCAAGACCGTGGTCGTGACGGGAAGTATCGCATCGCGCCTACCACTTCGTGGCCTGATGGCGATTAGCATTGAGACTCCCGCCGAGGCGTTTCCTTGTTCAGAGAGCGCGAGGATCGCTGCGAATAGATCCGATCGATGCAGCAGCCCAACGAGATCTCCATCCCGCATCACGGGATAGACCCTATGCGATCGAGACAGGAACCCCTCGGCGGCGGAAACAAGATCAAGATCCACTGGCAGCGATCGCACCTCCCGCGTCATAAAGTCCGCGACTCTACCGTCCCACTGCTGGTAGTAGCTCGCGTTGAGCATTGGACGAAAACAGTCTTTCTCCGTCAGAATGCCGGCAAGGCCGCCGTCCTCACCAATCACGGGCGCGGCTGATACATGCTGCCGAGCGAAGACGGCCACCGCCTCCCTGATCGGCATTGAAGGCGAAAGTCGTGGGAACTCGATCCGCATGATGTGCTCGATCCCGACTTCGGTCGTCATTACCCCTGCTCCTGTACGTTGCCCGGGCAGCTGTCGCAGCGTCTCCCACCAAGACAGACGAGGCTCTCGCAGCTTCGGCGCGGCGCACCTCGGCCAAGCATGAGGCCGACGCCGAGGCCGGCGCCGGCAAGGGACATAATCACTACGGCGAGGAGTGCTTCCATCAGTTGACCTCCTCGAAATGCAGCCGGAAATCCCCCGTCGCGACGCTGCGCAGGCCCTCGCCGCGCCGGAACAGGAACAGGGCGGAGAGGTTCCGCCGACGCGCGAGATCGGGTCCGGCCCCACCTGCCGCCATCAGCGCAGTCGCCCATCCGTCCGCGTCGCGGGCGTTCTTCGACAACACTGATACCGAGGCAAGCATGCTGTCGACCGGCTCGCTCTTCGAAGGGTCGATGATGTGGCTGTAGCGCCGCCGGCCGATGTCGTAGCCATTGGCCCGGTCGCCGGATGTCGCGACCGCCATCCCGTCCAGACGCAAGACCCCTGCGATGTCGTCGCTGCCGGGGAGGGGATGCTCGACGCCGACCTGCCAGGCCCTGCCCGACGGGTGTCGGCCACGTGCGGCGAGCTCGCCGCCCAAGTTGACCAGGAAATGTTCGTTGCCTGCGTCGAGCAGAAGCGCGACGGTGCGGTCGAGCGCATGTCCCTTGGCGATGCCGCACAAATCGAGCGTCAGGTCCGTTTCGGCCCTGGCGAGATGTCCGTTGTCGGCCGACAGCCCGAGCCAGCCTCGGGACCGCGACGCGCTGCCGTGGATCGGACCGAACCCCCACCGAGCGACCAGAGGTCCGACGGTCGGGTCGAACGCACCGCCACTGGCGTGTGCGATCGCGAGCGCCGCGCCGGTTGTGAACCGGCATGCAAAATTGACCCTCTAGCTGGGAGGATCGGCGTCCAAAATTGACCCCCCTCTTACAGTCGATCAGCACCCATCCGTTTGTGATTGCGAGCGGATGGAGAGGGGATGAAG
>Ga0182742_1005717_pt1 | contig 10316 bp, 12 predicted proteins | sample eDN5th37CBELigMG_FD_128880 | JGI IMG/M metagenome (GOLD analysis project Ga0182742, IMG submission 128880) | Enriched Miracle-Growth compost microbial communities from Emeryville, California, USA - eDNA 5th pass 37_C BE-Lig MG (version 2)... ... | reverse complement strand
TTTCGGAGATCAAATCCTTGAGGTCTCGCCAAATGTGAGTAGCATGTTCAATTATTTCAAATCAATCAACCAAGTCATTAAAACTCCAAACATTTCTATAAACACAGACAATATCAGGCCAAGACTTTTATTCGACGAGGGGAAGGTGAATATTTTAGTTTAAATAGATGGATAGAATGTTTTCATTAGGATGGCAAAGGACGTACTAATCAAGATTTTATCCAAATTATCGAGGCATACACAAAGGAATTGAATAAAGTAATTACAGGCAATGTTGTAGTTGAACAGACCAGTAAATATATTCAACATATTGATCAGCTTTCTACACATATTGATGAGGTATAAACTTCGCTGTCATGAGGATGCTAATTTCTATTTTAGTATTTGAAGCAGAATGATGGACATATTAGATTACCTGCTGATTTTAATGATAATCCGACTATTTATCATCAAATTCCATTGTCTGTTGTCAAAATCTGCCTTCAAACATTCTCGCAACAATATGATGATCTCACAGAAGTTTATCATGGACTTGAACTCGCAAAATCTTTCCTTAGCTCTTTTGACCACGCTTATGACTTTATTGTATAAAATTTAATAGTCTTTCCATCTAAAATATTTTCTAGCAAGGAGATGGGCTTGAAAAGATATATCAAACAATAATTGAAAAGGAAGGATATGTTTCTCCTTTCCTAAAGATGCTTGCCTTAGAAGTTATAAATATGTGCCTCAATTATGATTTTGCTTGTGAGAGGTTTATCAGTCTTGATATAACAAAACTCGAGAACTTTATTGATCACACACAGACTGAAGTCATTAAGAAGGACAAAGATAGAGAAAAAGAAAAGGAGAGAGAAAGAGAAAGGGAAAGAGATCGAGACAGAGATAGAGATAGGGACAGAGACGATTCTAAAGATAGAAAGAATAAAACAAAGTCTAAAGGTCGCTCTGGTTCAAGGTCTCGAAGCAGATCCAAGTCAAGCAAAAAATCGAAGAAGAGAAAGCAGTATAGTTTTTCTGTGAAGAAATCGACTTATATTTTTGTAGTAAGGATAGAAAATCAAAGAAAGATAGAAGTAGATCACATAGCAGAAGTGAAAGCAGGAGCAAGAAGAAAAGCTCAAAGCATAAAAAGAAGAGAGATTCTGATAGTACTTCAGAAAGTCGTTCGCCAAGCAGGTTCGAATAGATAACTTCAAAAATTACTAATCATTTAGAACAAGAAAGAGCAGTAAAACTAAGGAAGTGTCATCAATCGAGCTTAAGATTAACGTAATTGAGAAATAATAATTTTTTATTAACTTGTGGTTAGACTGGATATCAGAAAGTGTTAAATTTGCTTAATAAAGCTGAGAACACCAAAGTTAACTATGCAATTAGACAAGTTTTGCATAAAGCTGCTCTCTACTGCTATTTGAATGACTTGGTCAAGCTAATAGAGAATGACCTCGTTCCAGAGATTAACAAGTTGAAAGGAATGGACAAGCTTGGACAGGAGACAAGTTTTAAAGAGAGGAATACAAGAGTGGCACATTTGAATGAGATAGTTGATAGTGTGAGAATATTTTTTATAATTTCCAAAGTTCATATTTTATGTATAGATCTCAACATTGTTAAAAAATTTATTACCGATTTTCGTCTCTCAATTATTGTTTAATGGTAGAATGGTAACAGGGGAGCTTAAATTCGATGAATGTGTTGCAAAGCCTTTCCTTAAGGATAAGCTCCAAGGCATAGGTATCATGAGTCATCTAGTTACCATTCTTAAGCATGATAACTTTGTGGTTAGTCATGGTATGAGTATTCTCTTCAAGAGAGTGAATCTTATCCCATCGCTTGCGCTCTGCATGGTTCAACTTCTTCATTTCTTTTTCTTAATATAATTCTAGGCTTCAGATTATGTTATCCACAGCCCTCACTTTGAGGATTTATTTACGAATATCAGAAACTTATTTATTACAATTCTTGGAGCAAAAGGAGGAGTTTGTGTGTTTGGAAAATATCCAGAACATCTGAAGATTGTTTTGAATGTTTTAGAATATTTGCAAAAGGACTTGAAGAAGCATGAAGCGAACCTCCCTGAAGATTTCAAAGTTTTTAATGAAGATAACATGTTTGGTATCTTTGATAATTGTCCAAATTTTGAAATGAATATCCTCAACGGTTTAAAGGATATCGAAAATGGTCACCGCATTCCTGTAAAGATGATAAGAGTGGGAGTATTTGCAAGGCAATTATCGGCGAGTCTTAAATATATTGTTCATGCTATAAATGCTTATGATTTGATTTGCGTGAGACATATGGCCGACAATTATGATGAAGTTATGCTGATAAATTTGACCCAACTTGCTCGGATTTCGAATAAAAACAGAATTTCGAATCAGGCTTTGAGATCATTGATGATTAATGAGCTTTTTATGCAATTGTTGATCGCAATAATGTCAGCAAAGAATGTTGAGGAAGTATCTGATAAAAGTGGAGAAATCGCTATGGCAGCAGAAATTATCTATCAAGGTATAAATTTGTTTAGAGTTTTGTTTTATCAAGCTAGTTTTGAGATATGATACAGGAGAACTTTCTCTGCTATGGGGAGATGCTCTTAATAAAACAATTCCTCCAATTTCAAAGATCTTGAGAGATGAGAAGAATCAAATTTATTTCAGGGAAGAAACCGAATTAAAAGTAAATTTTGCTCTGTATTAAAAATAAAGCTTTAGAATGCAATTACTCTTCTTGAGAATTACATGGAACCAATCTTTACATATTCCATCATCAATGATAAAGATGATGGTATTATGCTTCTTCTAATTGAATTCAATAAGAAATGCAGATATCAAGGACCTCCCAAACTTGGTATTTACTTATCGGAATAAAATAACTCATTTTGTTAGGCATGCAGCAAAAGAATACTCCAAGCCATAAACATGATCCACATGGATTACCTTCCATAACAGACGAGTCTAATTTCTTAAGAGATGATATCAAGTACTTTGGAAATGGCTCTTCTCCAGGCTCACCCATTATTTATATGGAGTCAGCCCTAAATATCCTTAATATAATGGTAAAATGAGAAAATATGATTTATATTAAATTTACATAGGCTTCCTATTACAATAACATCCTCATTCATTATCTGGAAAAAGATATTTTCTCTGGAATCAGCATGATTTCAAGCTCTCTTTGTCTCATTATTGACAAGTTCCTCACAAATGTAAGGGCTAAAGCCTCATAATTACTTAATTTCGTAGGATATTTTGAAATCTTTTACACATAAAATCCTCAACATGAAAAGCAGCTATTTCAACACATATTTAAGAACTCTTACAAAATCTCTCTTCCTTATTTACCAAAGAATGGAATATCGTCTTGGTACAGAGGAAAATACCTATGAAAATATTGAGCTCCTTCAAGCCCTTCTCAATATGTACTCAGCCTGTTTCAACTATTGTCAAGGAAACGCTAAAGAATCTATACAGTCAAATATCAGTAAACAATATATTGCTTTAGCCACAGAACTTATCTTATCAATCCTAACTATCTGGAGTGAATGTAGTTCCTTCACTGAGGTGTTTATATCAGAACTATTCTACAAGTACTGCAACTCAATCAGGAGCAGATCTGCTATTTTGTATTTATTCTCTGTTATTTTAAAGACAATGAACCATAATGATAAAACTCTCTTCAATACTGCTTTGAAGACTTTAACATCTCCTTATAAGCCAAGAAAATATGAAAGAAAAATGGATCAGAAATCAGATAATCCTTTGGGAAGAGAAAGAAAACCGCTTCCTATCCTCAAGCTTCATCATCATGAGGAATTCTTCCAAGATAATCTTCCTCAGAACGTTCCTTTGTTTGAGTTTATGCTGGAATCCTTCTTGGAACCTAAGAATAAAGTGTTTGAAAATGTTCTCGAGAGATTTTTAGAAGCAATCTTTTTGTAAATTTTCTTAATGAATCCTTTTAGACTTACTTTTTATTTAGAAAAACTGAGTTCAAGTACCTTAAAGACCTAATGAGTATATTTGAAAGAAGATGGAAACAATTCTATGACAATAGACAAGAATACTTGGGAGAAGACACTTCAAAGGTAAGAAATATCTCTTGATAAAATTCTCTAAAACTCAACTTAGTTAAAAACTTTGGGAATGATGATTCAAATCCTTGCAAAAATCTCAGTATCTGATGAATTTAAGACATATATGATCGATAAGAAATTTACCAGCGATCTCATAAGAATTCTTCAGATCATTGAAGATGAATTCTATTCACGTTCCATCTTCAAAAAACTTGCTGGTCCCAGAAGACTTCTCCTTCTCAAGCTCAAAGAGGGGATTTTCGATGTTTTTATCAATCTCTGTAACCACGAAATTGGAATAATTAAACCAGATAACAGTTCTCAAGAATATGGGCATCTTCTTGAAAATATTCCTTCAATAAGCGAAATTCAAGATTTGCTCAAATCTTTAGCTAATGAGCTAAATACTGCAAATGACTTAACTGAGAAACTGTGCAAGCTTCGAGGAGAAAATAACCAACAAGGAAATGGTGAAATGGAAGATGAAGATCACAAGACTAGCTCTGAAGGACTCCAAGCTTCTGTGGAAGTTTTATTGAAAGTTTTGAAGATTGTAGAGAATCTTGGAAGAAATGTTGTGGGACAATATATTCTCCTCAATACAGAATACTCCAAGATTATCAGGAATCCAACTCCTATCATTTATTTCAATGATTTCTATACAAACCTTATTTACTTAGCAAGCGTTCTAATGTTCACAAAAGATGGAGAAGAATATAGTTTGTCTATTCTTAAAATTATTAAGAATTTCCTTTACTGTGTGTACTTGTTCTGCTATAATCCCTTGAATAATCAACTCCTCAACTCAGAGAAAAGGAAGTCTGCATTGAAGGTAATTCTGATGAAAAATAAGTCAATGACACTTGTATTGCCAAATTCTCAGCAAAATGTGAACACGATTAGTGAGAGTTTCACTGTTCTTGAAGAAATAATGAACCAGAAGAAAAAGGAACTCCTTGAAAATAGATTTGAATACAGTGAGCAACTTTCTTCTTATCAAAATCTCTTGACTAATATTGACATTATTTTATTCAATATTTTATGTTTGAATAACTTTGCTAATGCCAATCCTGATTATAAGAAAGATAATGAAAAAATATATATCGACATGGATCATCCAAAGGAGCTTGAACAGAAATTCAAAGATGCTGAGGGAAAAGATGCTTCAAGAGAGACAAAGCAGCCTTTACTTGACATTAGAGGGCCTCTCAATAGTAATCACAAGCTATCAATAACAGCAATGAGCTTAATTGACCAATCTATTGACGATTTCTTTGTAAAACTTAATCAACCTTTACTTGCTTGGAAGAAGGGAAGGATCCACACTATTGCAAGAGACGAATTAGGATTACTAGAAAATAGAATTTCCTTCTTTAAATATTCTCACCTCAATGATTTTGAGGTTGAGAATTGGGACTATGATGGATGCATTAATTTCAATAAGAAGAGACTTGAAGTTGCTCTTTATCTTGCCAAGCCAAAGAGTTCTGGCGGAATAGAAAAATACTCTTTTAGAAGGTCTCAACATATCAGGAAATATCTTCTTGATTTATTCGGTCGTAATTCTATCTTCAGTAAATAAATCATTTTTCGTCTTTCATATAAAAACTTTAGGTGATTCGGGAGAAAAGAGTGCATTTGCTAATGAAGTCTATTATCAATTAGATTTCACAAAAGGATTCTCTTTGGAACTTGATGAAAGACCACTCCTCGCAATATGTACCCCATGTTAGATTTTTTTAATCTAAAATTATTTTAGTGAAAAGACAAGCGGAAGTCAAACCAAAAATTCCACTTTCCACAGAGACATATTTCTCTTCTATCCAACAAACATCTCAAGAACCAATGTTCTCAAAGCAATACGGTCTTGGCTCTAAGCAGCCATCAATCCAGAAAAGTACTAGCAGCCGACCATCCTCAACACATGTCGATAAATTCACAGAACGATCTAAAGAAAAGCCTCTTGTTGAGCCAACACAAGGCCCAGCTCAGACAGGTCCAACAAAGCCTCTCTTAAGTACACCCACAAGATCCGCTTCAATTGAAGTGGCCCAAGATACACAAGGCATGAGAGTAAATATAATTTCCTTTTTAAGCGTTAAATAATTAAATAATAGGAAGAAACATCCAAAGAGCTTATCAGAACCCCTTCAAATACCTCAACAAGTATTCAAGGTCCAGGCTTCATTCCTCAAGAGTTTGGTGGAACATCCAATGTGACAAACCCAACACCGCAAGCTTTAACTCCAACTCAAACAGGAGGACAAGGCGAGCAAATCCCCAATTTCCAAAGAGGACCTATGAATATGCCCAATATTCAGCCTGGTATGAAAAGTGGTATGCATCCTGGAGGCCCGATTTCTCCAATGAATATGGGACCAAGTGGAATGGGTAACATGCAAGGACCATTCCCACAAGGAGGTCCTTTCCCTGGAGGACAAGGTAATATTGGAGGAAATGTTCCCGGAGGAATGGGAGGAATGAACTTTGGAATGCCTCAAGGTAACATGATGCAACCAAATATGATGCAGAATAACCCTAACATGGGACCAAATATGGGTCCTAACATGGGAGGACCGGGAATGCAAGGATTTAATATGAATCCTTCAATGCAGAATTTCCCTGGAATGATGCATGGAGGAATGGGACCAAATCAGAGTAAGATGCCAGGAGGAGGCTTTATGGGAGGACCGATGAATATGCAGCAACAGTTCCCAGATCAAGGAAATATGATGATGAAAGGACAAGGACAACCTCAGAAGATAAGTGAATTTAAGAATGAAGTACTTGCGATGATAAATAGAACCAAAGGAGGTGCAGGTCAACAACAAGGTTTTATTCCACAAAATGAGCCAATTCATATGGGTAAAAATATTATGGGTGCTGGCCCAATGATGGGAGGAGAAGATATGGGTAGAAACATTAATTAATACAGAAAATAATTTACTATAGGAATGAATATGGGACCAGGAATGCAAAGAGAAAATGAAGGAGATGTTGGAATGAGAGGAGAAATGCAACAAAGTCAACAATTTGGCCATATGATGCCACAGCAACAAATGATGCAACAACAGCAACATCCTAACTTAGCTCAACAAGGAATGCAACAAGCAGGAACTCCAGTCCAAGAACAAACTCAAGGAGGACCATTGACAGGAATTAATAGCTTGACTCCACAAGAGAAGAAGCTTCTTAAGGAGATTATGGAGAATAAGAACAAAAGAGATCCTCGTTGTGCTCAGAGAATCAAAGAGATTTTAATCAAACATCCAAGGATTAAAGAATTTATTATGAACCAGAATAAGGCTCAACAACAACAACAGCAACAGGGATAAAGTTGCGAGAAGACTAAGCCGAAAGAGAAAAGAGGCTTCTATAAATATGTTTACAATATTGAGATATCTATAAGTTGTCTTGTATAAGATAAAGATTTCTGTTTGTGTGATTTTGATTCCCGTTCTTGGGTTTAGCATTAAGTTAGATGGTAGCATAGTAATAGGCATAAACTTTATTTAAGAGAAAACTTGCTTGAGTTAATAATAATAATCTATTAATAATGATATTTAAATAAAAATAAAGGAGTGGGATTTCTTCTGAGAATTATTAAACTCTCTGATTCTAATCAAAACTGAACTTGGTCTATTTGCTCTTTTAAAAGGAGGCTCTTTTCTTTCTCATGTTGAGATCGTTGAAAATAAGCTTTCCTTTTTTGCTCATGCAAATAACAACTTGGAATGGGGCCATTGTTTGAAATTTTTTCCAAAAGGATCAAGTCTCTCGTTATATAAACTTTTAAAAATTTTATCATTAAAAATAGAAAGGTTTCATTGTTGTTTGGATCAATTTTTTTAATGTTCAATAATCAAAAATAATAATCATAAAATATTATCAATACAAAGAGTTTTCATAGAGAAAAACTTTTGATTAAATTTAATATTCAAAATCAAAAAGTTCAGTCTAAACAGACGGATTGGTAATTGTTTGAAATTCTGTTTTTTATCTTTAAGTTTGAAGAGACTATTTTCTAAAGCTCTCTTTTGAGAATTGGATTATTGAGCTTGTTCTTCTTTTTTCTTGTTGGTTATTCATCATCCTAAATGATCATTACAAGAGCAAAATTTCTAAAATACTCTTCAACTTTATCAACAAGGGTTTCTGCATTGCAATTAAGCATTCTTTTAAGTTTAATAACGATTTCTCCATAATTTCCTTCATTCTGGGTATTTTCAAGATGTTTCAGTAAGTAAGTCAAGCAGCCTTCATTGCTCATATTCTCATTAAGGTTAAGTTTATTCTTGACCAACTATACATTTTATTTTCCTCGACTTGGGGTTAATTCCTTACATTTATGAAATTTTTTATATCATCAAACTGTCTCAATAGTTGTTTAAACATGTTGATATTAGGTTTTGTTCCCAATAACTTTGTTAACTGTTCTATTAACTAACGAGAAAGTTAAGGGAAAAAAAGCTTTGATAAGTTATACAATATTATTTTCGTTCTGATCATCTGTAGTTCTTTCCTGTCCCCTTGAACTCTCATATTGTCTGCATATGTTCACTAAATTTCCAATTTTTCTCGCCTTTGATAATATAAACTTATAAGAATAGTTATAATCTTACGACATCAAGAGTTCCAGCATCTGGTTTCAATTCAAACAATTCAATCAAATTCACTCTTAAATCCCTCGCTTCTTTTGAAGTGTCTAATTCATAGCATAATTTTTTAAGAGAAGGAATTATCATCTAAAACACTTAGAAAAATAATAAAAAAGGTTTACTTCTATTTGATCTGGACTTGTAAAGCCTTCGGTTCTAGGGATGAGCATATCAGAAATTTCAAGGATAAGGCCCTGTAATCTTGGGATCTACAAATCATCATTAAAGACATTCCTTATATCAAACCTAATACCGCTTGAAGAACTTTTTCAGTTTTTCGTATTGAAGGAACTATTTGCGAAGGGTTTGTAATATTATATAACTCTAATACCTATTCGCTATCAAAAATCAATAAGAAACCAATCATACTTCTGATATGATCTTCCTACATTCGAATAATGTCAAATCAGTTAAATCTGCATAAGGCTTAAATGAATGGAAATTCTCTTCTGTTTCTCTATGACTTGTTGCTGTTTGTCTGAAACCTGAAAAGGTTTTGTCATCATTGTTTGTCATAGTATCACTCCTTGGTGGTTTCCAATCAGCTGAGCTTTTCCTTTCAAAGGCTCTGTAAGATAGTGGCTGACTTGCATCATCAGACCTGCTACGTAAATCGTCATATTTCCTCTTTATTTCGTGAACTTCATCTTTAAGATTCATATTTTCTGTGCTTAATTTCTCAAGGCTATTCCTCAACTCTGCGTTTTCTTTCATTAAATTGTCATTTTCATTCTCAAATGCCTCAAACTTTCCCATGAAGTCTTTAGACATCTGCTCATGTCCTTGGACAAAGTCCTTTCTCAAAATAATTCTTTCTTGTTCTTGTTTTTTAAGTTTCTCATTCGCTTCCTGAAGCTCTCTATGCAATTTTTTTATGTCCTCTTCTTGCCTTTCTTTTTGTGTTTCAAATATTTTTATAATTGATTGGATTTTTGCATCCTGTGTGCTAGTTTCATGTGGATTTCGTCCCATATATTTCTGGAAAAGAATAGTGTCTTTCTCATGATATTTCGATTCAAGAAGACCTTTCGCTTCAAGTCTAGACTTTAGGTCCTGATTATCATGTTCTTTAGCTTGGAGTAATGCTTCTAAATGCTTGACTTTTGTTTTAAGGTCTTTATTCTCACGATGAACTTTTGCAAGTTCTAATACAGTTTTTTTGTGTTGTTCTTTTTCTATGTTGATTTCTGCTGTTGATGAGACTTTCAATTTGTTGAACTTATCAACTAAATCTTGGTTCTCCTTTGCTAAAATTTTGTATTTCTCTACAAGACGACTTTGGAGTTCATCTGTTGACCTGGCGCTCAATGGGTGATCCTATTTTATATATTAGACAAATAAAGGGAATAAATGAAGCAACCATTGTGTTTTTTTTTTTCTTGGAATTTTATTAAAACTGTGGTATTTGAAATTTTACATGATAACGATCTTGATTAAGTTTTTGATGATATAATATTTTCTTAAAAATCTATTTTTTATTTCATAAATGTTAAAAAGATACAGAAAAGATGTTATTTCCACACATGACCTTGCCAAGCTTCTTTAACTGTTCGTTTGTGCTTCAATTAATTTAAGATTTA
>Ga0182742_1005716_pt1 | contig 10317 bp, 10 predicted proteins | sample eDN5th37CBELigMG_FD_128880 | JGI IMG/M metagenome (GOLD analysis project Ga0182742, IMG submission 128880) | Enriched Miracle-Growth compost microbial communities from Emeryville, California, USA - eDNA 5th pass 37_C BE-Lig MG (version 2)... ... | reverse complement strand
TATTTTCTATATCTTGAGTTCATTCGGATGGCAATTGGGATGTTCTTTGTGATTTTCATAGCAGCACTTGGACTAGAATTCTATTTGAAATTTACAGACACAGAAGCTGAGAGTGAAGAAGTTGAATATGAAGAAATTATGCTTTATTATTCAAGCCTTGGGGTCTTTTGTACTTTCCTATTAAGGTTTTCGTTATATTTCCAAAATAAGAAACTTCTTAAGCATAGTTTTTTATATGAATGTCAATGGAGTGAAGAGTATTTTACCCTTTTAGTAGAAGGAATTCCCATTAATGCTACAAGAAAGGAAGTTAAGGAATATTTCATCTCATTAATCCAAACCAATGGTTTTGCAGGAAGGATAATTGATGTTCTTTTCATCCAAGACTACTCCAAATATTATCAAATAAAAAAAGAATTAAAAGCAATTATGAAAAAATTTTCAAACAGATACGATGATTCTTTGTCACAAAAAGAAAAGGAGTTAAAAAATATGCTAATGAATTTAGAACAAGAAATTCTTGATCTCAAACATTTCCAAGGAAAAGCAATAGTAATTTTCAATACAATGCAGACTCAAACTTGGATTTTAAATTTTTTGTCCACAGGATGGATGAAGAGTCTTTTAGTGATGTGCTTTCCTTCATACTATAAATCTTATTATCTGCAAGGGAAGAGAATAACAGTTAAAGAGCTTCCAGAGCCTCAAAACTTAATCTTTGCAAATTTACATTATTCTCCTATTAAAAAAGCCTTGAAGAGTTTACTAGCATATATAATGAGCTTTTTTGTAGTTGCGGGTGTCATCTTTGGTATTGGATATCTTGAAAGTACTAAATTTCATGACAGCACTGAAGAAGATGAAACAAAGAAGATGCTGGATGGTCCCTTAGCATCTTATGGCTTCGTCATAATGTCTTTCACTCTGACCTGGTTGCTAGAAGAATGTTATAAGATTTCAACGAAACTTTTAGCACCTACGAGTTCATTAGAGAAAAAATATCGTACTTTTACCTTCAAGATTTACTTATCGATCATGGTGTATGGATTCATTCAAATTCACCTTGGATTTAAAAGTTACGATGTTTTATTTAAACAAGTCTTCAACCTTGTTTTAATGTTTGCTTTGAAAGTGTTTATAAAGAAGGCTGCTGAAATTTATGCCGCACAAGGCCCTATAATAAAGTACTTGGAGACTGCCGATCCTTCAAGTAGAATAAAACGATCTTTAGCAAAATCACTGAGAAAATGGTCAACAAAATTCGCATTTACCACAAATTTAGGCAATATTTTACCTCCAATTTTTATAGGTGTTGAGTTTTTGAGCGTAAATAGTCTTGTTATAATGCCAATTATTGTGGTGAGTCTCTATATACTCGCGATCATTGACAAGTACAAAATGATTAAATGTTGTAAGCTCTTTAGTTCAAAATCAGGTACATTTATGCTAAAGCACTTCAGTGTGTATCGTTATGTTGCTTGCCTATCCTGTTTCTTTACATTATTCATAATGGCTTGGAATCTTCAATTATATAAAATATCCACTGCAACTGCCAATCAATACGCCCATATTGTAGCAATTGGAGTTTTGGGGTTTGCTTTTTCTTGCTGTTGTTGCTGCTCTCTACCATTACATGCGAGAGTGAAAAATAAATTTTTGGATAAGAATGGCTTAGTTGGTTATGATTCAGTCTGTGAAAACTTCTCCTCATTTTATCAAAGAGAAGATCTTTTATATCAAATTAAGGAAGAAAAAAATTGTGCTGCTTCAATTTCAGTCGAGAGAAGTCATTATCAACTTTAATTAATTAGGTGTCTTCTTTCTTTTATAAATTAGCTGAATACTTATATCATGATCATTTTTCTGCTAATGTATAAAATAATCCCAAAAGGCTCAAATTAAGTTTTTATATAGTAAAGATAAATTTGTTTCATGTAATTATCACTGATTTCCCAATGTGATAAACAATCTTTTGTTAAAGTATATTAAGAATATTAGGCTTACATAGGGATTTATAAAAATATAAATAACAAACTTAAAATAACTTTCATTGGTATTACGAAAATTACTCAACTTCATACATATTGAAATTAAATTGAAAAAGTAGTTATTGATAAGCTTGTTTATTCTTCAATGGATACCTTATCATTTATTTTTGTAGTTTCCAGGTTGCTTATCCGTTTTTCCTAGCTATAGGACATTGTTTATTGTTCTATCACATTTAAACAATCCTGGCAAATAAAATGCTCATCATTTTCTCTAGATTTTAGCGCTTTTATTTCTCCATTACAAATTATACATGTAAAAACTATTAAAAGTAAATCAGTTGTTAAATAAACAAAAACCTGAGCTTTTCTCTAATTCAATGTTACTATTCGAATTCGAACTTGTCTCTAAAAAATAAATACTCTTTTGCTTAATAATCGAATGTGAGTTTAATTGGTATCTTGGCTGATTATTTTTTTCAATAAACATCCGACTATTATTAGATACTTCACTGTTATCCAGGAAATCATCAGATTGGTTTTCGGGGTCAGGAGGAAGCTGTTCTAAATTAGGAGATGCTCGAGCCTGTGGTTCATAAAATATTTCCTTTGAGATCTTTATTTGTTTTCTTTCCGCTCGATCACGCTCTGGAACTTGTCTCCTTGCCTTGAAATCTAAGTCTTTAAGGTTTAGACTTTTTGGTCTCAAAGCGGCAGTTTGTAAAGCCACATATGTGCCTCTGTCAAAGAAAAGAGGAATTTGTTTCATAATTGCTTCGAATTTGTCATTTCTTACGAGATTGTCCCTTATCCATGAAGGAAGTTCAGTTAGAAACTTATAAGTGCTGTGCCTTAAAACTTGAGTTAACTGGCAAATTATATAATACCTTCTTTCAAACAAAAATACGAGGCCGTAATCGTTTTTATGACGAATAACTCTTCCCAAAGCCTTTTTTATTTAAAGAAAAATATAAAAGACAAAAAATCTACTTGGTTTGCAGCTCTGGTAGCTTGTAAAGTGTACCATTCCTCCGGTCTAAGACCTCCCTAACAATTTTCAGTTCATTCAGAAGGTTCTTCCAAATTACCCTCATTCGATTATATTTTTCTTTTAAGAAATCTTTTTTAAGCGAGACTCTAAAAGGTTAATTTCCAGCCTAAGAAGTAACTCACTGAGGATCAAAGCATGGAGGAAGCGGAATTCCAATGAGAACGACAGCTCTAGCCATTTCGTCTGTAAAATCAATCCCTTCGCTCACTCTTCCTCTACAATAACAAAAGAAAATAGCTCCCTTTTCTTTTGTAGCAGCTTGGTAATCTTCGAATATCACTTTTAATTCAGCAGCAGTTTTTGGCTAACAAAATACTTTTAGACAAAAAATGGGACATTTTTTACTTCATAAAAAATATCCTTTAGTCTGTTTAATTGGTCCAATATCCGATTTTCATTATACTTCCAAAGAGTAATACATCTTTTCATCAGCATTTTTGAAGAAAAGCATACTACAATTCCATTTGGAATAGCACTTACGATATTAACTACGAAAGTTTAATGAAAATTTTACAAAGTATTACTTAACGAAAATCCTGCATCGATTACAATATCATCAGACTTTTGATCTTCATAAGTAAAGCTGATCGGGTAATTGTACATTCCATTTTGCACAATAAAGGTTTGACACTTTTAAATTATACCAAACTCTTTCCTTTTTCTTACTTGAGTTTTTGTATTGATAACATGTCCATTGTCTAATTTTACTGGAAAATCAAGCATTAGCTCGGATTCAAATGATTTCATTGGAGATAGAGTACCAGAAGTGAGGATTATACTATGAGGCTTTGCAAATTCTCCTCTCACAAAATCAAATCCTAAGCCAGGATTCAGGCATAAAAGGGTAATTTTTATATCTTTTATGGGGGATAAATAAGCTTATGAAAAATGTTTTTACCATACAAACCCTCAGAGTCTTCTTGTCCGTTATTACTCTCTTCTTTCAGAACGCTCTCTAAATGAATATAGACCTTATAAGATTCGATCCAATTTTCGAGATAATCCTTTTGTTTTCCATCTTTCCTTTTTAAGAAAAATTCTAGTCAAATTCTTTACTTTCTTTTGCTGTTAAATCCATTTTTAGCATATAACGAATCGACTCTGCGAACCTACCAAAAATCCTCAAGCCTTGCATGTTGGTTTTTTCTATAAAATTACTTAAGAAAAAGTCTATACTAACCTTCAGGATCAGGATGTTGAGTATATAACAGCATTGTCGTAAACCTTTCAAAGTTTTTCTCATCGATTCCGTCTTGGAACTCGTGTTCCTTACCAAAGTTTTTTGTGCCTGCATAATGTTATTCACCCTAAAATTAATAAAAAGGGTCTACTTTTCATTTTCTCTTTACAAATGCGAAAAATTTCACGTCCTTCATAAATTTTATACACATCCTTATAATCACTAAGCTTTTGATGAGCTTGTCTCTCTCTTTTATTCTTTTCTTTAAGTTCATCTTCTAACTTTTTTTTAAAATCAGCCATATAATTTTCAAAGTTTATCATCAGATCTTCGAATGCTAAGGAATCAGGGTCTAAAGATGGCCCTTCGGGGTGATGTTTTCTTAGTTCCTTGAAATAAAACTTGTATTTCCTGTAGTTGAACAGAGAAATATCAAAGGAACAACCATCTTCAGCTATTTTTTCTATATTATGAGCTTCATCAAATATAAGAATCGAGTTTTTTGTATCGATCCCCGAACTTGCTCTTATACTTCCATTCAATAAATAATTATAAGGCATAAAGGCTATGCTTGCTGTTTCCTAATACAATTAACGTTTTTATTAGTTATTTCGAACTTGAATTTTCCTTTCTAAGTAATATGGACAAAACATTTCTTTTTTCCCTTCAGCATAAAGTTCTTCAATATCGAGTAATTCATGTTGATATTTAATAACCATCTTCAATTCCTCTAAATAATAATTTTATTCCCAATTTCATTCCTTTTTTACTTGACTTTAGATTCCTATATTGCTCGCATGTGTTAACGTTTCTAAGTGAGGGATCGTATTTCTCTTCTTCTATACTTGGAGCCTTTATCGCCTTTCTGCAAGCCTGACTCAATCGAGACCCCTTCAAAAAAATGATTATCTTAACCAATTAATAAGTCTCTTATACAATAAGGTCTGGTTTGTCTTCTTTAAATTTGACACAGCAATGATCTCTTGCACATAATATAGTAGAAATCGGTCTATAGCAACTCTTCTTTAACTGTCCCATAACCTAAACACTTGATTTGGAGAGAGAAAAGACCCATTTACTTGTTTAACTTGAGATAATGTTCTAGTTGCATAGTATATCTTTCTTTGAGGTTCGTGTCTATGCTTATAAGCCCATGCTAATGTTGCACAAATCAGACACATTGTCTTTCCTGTACCAGTTGGAGATTGCAATAAAGCATTCTTTTGCCCATTTAAAGCATCGATTACTTTTCAAAATTCTTATATGTATAAAAAAAGGATTAATACCTTTTTCCATATATCTAAGTTGTGGCTCGTAAGGTTCATATGGAAAGAGAACTTCGACATCTCTGATCTGAAGAGTCACATGGGGCACGCTAACTACCAATAAAAAACAAAGGTGGAAAAGAATCAACGATCAAGTTTTATTGCGTCTTTTATAACTAAATTCTTGTCTGCTTGTAGGTTTAAGATGGCAGCATTGAGGTCTACAGGATCAATGTCAATCTCTTCATTATCTTGAAATCCGATAGGTTCCCATCTTTTTTCTTCTTCAAAATAATCGGCATTGGGGAAAATAGCTTGATTTGAAAGCGCGATATTTAAATCCATTTCTTAATTAAAAAGAGGGAATTTACAGTAATCAAATAAAAGGACGATTTCTCAATATTTGCAAAGTATTGAGTACTTTCCTAAAAAACTCTTTTAGATTTTCATTTTCTTAATTGGTAGATTCGATTTTTTATTTTATTTGTCAAAAAAATATAAAGGTAGAGAAATATCTTCAAATAAAAGGAGGTCTAATTAATATTAATTCGCATACTTTTAGTCATACCTTCTATAAATATATTCTTGTGTAACCAACAATTAATAAACAAATGTGAAAATATAAAAGGGTTTTAGTTACGGGATATCCATAAGTAAAAAACAATCATTTTTCAATAAATAATATATCTTTATTTATTTAACGATCTTTGTGACCTTTTATTGGCTCCATTGATTAAAACAATCCTGACAAATTTCAACTCCACTAGTCGGCTGTGAACAGTATACACATTTAGCTAATAAAAATTATTATTTTATAAGTATGAAAACTAAACTATTGAAGTATTCGATTTCCATTGAATTGCTTGAATAATTTGTCAAATTGCCATTATTTCGCGGCATACTATATCCAGAAAGAGATGATGACAAACTTGAATTCTCATAAGAGCGAAAAATGTTATTATTGCTCTGATTTGACATCAGAGTTTGGCTAGGCTGTTGAGAATAATTTTGACTGTTATTATTTTTATTATTAAGGACAAGAGCAAGTCGCTTGTAAAAATCTTTACTTAGTACTGGGAGGGCTTGTGTATTAATTTCTTCTTGTTTAGAAACTCGATTTGAGTGAAAATCTTTTTGTTCTTCATAGGTTTTCTCATTTATTTTCATAAAACTTGGCTTTTTCGATTCAAAGAAAAGAGCAATTTGGGATTTAATTGTTTCAAAGTCATAATTAGCTACGTTAGATCGAATCCATTTTGGAAGTTCTTTGTTATATTCTTCTTGATTATGTCTTAAAACTTTAGCTTATTTTTTCAATCAGAAAAATCAACCTTTCATCAAACAAAAACACTAGGCCATAATCATCTTTATGTCGAATAACTCTTCCAAGGGCCTTTCGAGGGTAAATGAGAGCTATTCTAATGATAATTACTTGGTTAGCAGCTCTTGTCGCTTGCAAAGTGTACCATTCATTTTCTGTCAGACCTGACTACAATTATAATAAATATCAAGGCTGAACAACATTTACTTTGAGCCTCTCTAATTTTTCCGACAAGAATTGCTTCTTAAGCTTGATCCTTGTAAATTATTATAGTTATTCTTGTGAAAAGTACTGAGGATCAACAAAAGTCAGTAGTGGAATTCCTATTAGAACAACAGCTCTAGCCATTTCATCTGCAAAATCAATTCCCTCGCTCACTCTTCCTCTACAATAACAAAATAAAACAGCTCCTTTTTTTTTAACACTTCTTTTATATCCTTCAATCATTCCATCAAGCTCTTGAGCATTTTGGGGCTAGTTCTATTAATAAAAAATTTAAACAAGATTACTTCTTCATAAATATCTTTTTCCTTACTGAGTTGAGAAATAACGCTTGTCCTATTTGACTTATCTCCCCATAATTTGATGCATTGATTCATCAAAGATTTCGAAGCAAAACAAACCAATACACCATTGGGAACTAATTTTGCTATTTCAACTAAAGGAAAAATTAAGTAAAGAAAGGAAATTATCTTAAACCTAAAGAATATCCAGTGTCTTCAATCATCTTATTATTTTCCCGATTTTGATAAGTGAATTTTATTGGACTTTTATTTTGTCCATTTTTTACGATAAATGTTTTACACTAGTAAATTAAAAAGTACGACCTCTAATTTTACTTGAGTTTTTGTATCGATCACATGGCTGTTATCAAACTGAATTGGAAAATCAATCATTAACTCAGACTCAAAAGACTTCATAGGAGAGAGAGTTCCCGAGGTTAGAATTAAACTATGGGGACTTCCATTCTCTTCTCTTACGAAATAAAATCCAACTCCTGGATTTAAACACACCATTTTGATTTTAAGATCTCTTTTTTTAAGGCCCTGTTTGATTTCTACTTCCTCTAAATGACACAATAATTTATAGGACTCGATCGGGTTTTGCCGAAAATCCTTCTGAAGATTCACTAAAACTTTACTTTAAAAAAAGAAAAAAAAATTTACCTTCCTTGGCTATTATATCTTGTTCGAGTAACTTAAAGACTTTCTTCAAAAAACTTTTTAGCGTTTTTAAGCCTTTTAGATCCAATTTATCTATTTTTGAGCATTGATAAGAAATGAAGCTTACAAATGGCACCTAGGTCAGAAATAGTACCAAGAACCTCTAGAACATCTTGCAGATTGTCCTTATTAAAGCCATTTTGAAACTCTTTTCCTCCTATTGTTTTATATTGATTCATTTTAGGATCTAGAGATATTAAACTAACACCAATTAACATACTTTTTGTTCCTTCTTCCAACAGCTTAAAAATCTCACGACCTTCAAAAAACTTGTGCACTTCATTAACATTTCTTGTTTTTTGTCCTCTGAGTTCTTCTTGTAAATCATCTTTAATCTTACTAAAATTTTCTGCAAGAGATCTCACAGCATATTCAAGATAACCGGTTTCTTTGAATTTAGTTCCTGGAGAATATTTTGGTTTTATTAATTGAATAAACCTTTACTCAAAACGTCAAATTCTCTTTTGCATTCCTCGAAGTTATCAAGTGATATCTCAAAAGAGCGACTTTCCTCAGCCAATTTCTCAATGTTATGTGCTTCGTCAAATATGACTATAGAGTCTGCTACTTCTATTTTTGAGCTTTTTCGAATACTTTTATTCATTAAATAGTTATAAGGCATAAATATCAAATGTGCTATTTCCTAACAAATATAATTTTGTTTCTCAATTTTTAACCTGCTTTGCTCTTTCAAGGTAATAAGGGCAAAATACTACCTTTTTTCCTTCTTGATAAAGGTCTTCGATGTCAAGCAAAGACGTTGAATATCTTTCCAGGAAATTTTTTTCATCTAATACATTTTATTCATTATTATCCTTTTGCTACTCTTCTTAAAATTTCTATAATATCCACATCGGACATTATCTAATCCTCCATTTGTAGTTTCTGTAGCCTTTTTGCATTCTTGATTTAAAAAGGAACCCTTTGGAAAAGAAATTAAAAACATCTCCAAACGCTACTTACTTTTAAATATGGTTGCTTTTCCTTGAACTTAGGGCAACAGTGATCTCGTGAACATAAATAAGTTGTTACTGGTCTGTAACAAGTCTTTTTCAACTGTCCAAAGACCTAAAATCTAAAGCTTAAAGAGTAAAATCTAAAATAACTTGTTTTATTTGAGATAAAGTTCTTGTTGCATAATATATCTTTTTTCCTCCAAAGCCTTCACAGTTATTCTTATAAAGCCATGCCAATGTAGCACATAATAGGCACAAAGTCTTTCCTGTTCCCGTTGGAGATTGTAATAATGCATTTTGCTTCCCATTTAAGGCATCAATTACTAAAGTTATATATCATCAAAATTATCTATGGACACAATACCTTGTTCCATATATGCTATTTGTGGCTCATAAGGTTTGTAAGGAAAGAGAACTTCGACGTCACGAATTTGAATAGGAATATGAGAAACACTTTCTAACAAATAAGCAAGATAAAACCAAAATTTAACTATCAATCAATATTGGTTGTCGAAAATCAGCACTTTGTTCTGAAAATTCGTCATCAAATGCATCATAGTCACTAATGTCATCCCAATCTTCAAAACTACTATCAAACATGATTAATTAAATGTTGAAATTTTAATTTAAACGATTTTGAAAGTCTGAAGTGATTTTCCAAAGGAATAATATTTAGTCTTATATTTTAACTTTTATCCTTTCATTTTCTTTTTTTTTCCTTTCTGAATAGAATTATCGTCAATAAAGTAAGAAAATTACAGATCAATGTTAGAATAGAATCAAATGAAAAAAAGTTCAACTTTCTTTTTTGATATCCGCAAAAATAACAGAATTCAAAGACTTATTGCATATTTTCATTAAAAAAATATTCAGGAAAACGAAATACGTGTTATAAAATTAATTGAATAAGGCTTTAGAGTTAGTTTTTATATAGGACAAAAAGTAAAGGTTCCAAAAAATGTGAAAGTTTTTTTTTATTAAAAAAATGTAATAAAAATGTTTTGTTTTTCTCTGTTTACTTTTGGAAGTTTCTTCCTCTAGAGAGAATTGAGTTGGCTTTTCTTTTCTCATCTATATCTCTTTCCTTAAGCCATTATTCTACCCCTAGAAGTTCAACTTTTCGAAAAAATGTTAAAATTAAACCCCTTCTCGCTAGAAGAGATTCAAAAGGTAATACATAAATCCTCCAAAGTTGTTCTAAGGAAAGGGAAAGAGTTCAAAGATTCAATAGGAAGCCTGGAGAGGAAGCCAGCCTCAAAATATACGTTCCATTACATTTTACATTTATTTCTCCTAATCTTTATATAAACTACAAAAGGCATTATTTCTCCTTCAG
>Ga0182742_1005715_pt1 | contig 10318 bp, 10 predicted proteins | sample eDN5th37CBELigMG_FD_128880 | JGI IMG/M metagenome (GOLD analysis project Ga0182742, IMG submission 128880) | Enriched Miracle-Growth compost microbial communities from Emeryville, California, USA - eDNA 5th pass 37_C BE-Lig MG (version 2)... ... | reverse complement strand
GTTGATTTTTGACTCATTTAAGCTGTATGGTCATGAAATAGTAGGAGAAAATGCATTTTCTCCTACTATTTCATGACCATACAGCAACCTTTCAGCATAGCTGAAAGGCGTGTGAAATGTTCACTTCACACGAATGAGTCAAAAATCCGGCTTATCAACACAGTACTTTAACAAAGCCTCCATAAAAAAAACTTGTAATTAAATTCATACTATACCCTATAAGGAGTGCAAGTGGTGAGGATTGGATTTAGAACAAAACTGATGGTAATTATGGGGGTATTTAGTCTTCTTCTTACCTTCACAATTTCCTTTATAGATCAAAAACGTTTATATCAGAGTTTAATAGAAGAAAGAGAAGTTCAAAAATCATTGATTCAAGATAATATCATTACATCCATATCAAGTATAGATAAGGCTTATCAAGTATTGGATAGTGATTTGGAAACAAAAATGCTAAAGTATTCAACCCTGTTAGGGGAGCAATATAAGTCCAATCCAAACTTTGATGATTGGAATTTTGAACAACTAAAACAGGATTTTGAAGGTATGGATATTTATATTATCAACCGCGATCTGGTTATTACTCACAGCAGTTACAAGACGGATGTTGGAATAGACTTCAAACTGTATCCTAAGTTCTCTGAGAATTTAATGAAGATAATGGATAGCAGCCAATTTGTTGCTGACAATATGGATTTAGAAACACTGACAGGAAATCTAAGGAAATATAGCTATTATCCCACACATGATCAAAATTATATCATTGAATTAGGTTTTCCTTTAACCAACAATAAGCTTTTCGAAATGTTAAGCTTTTTGAAGGTTACTGAACAGTTGGAAAAAAAATATTCAATGGTGGACGAAATTACTGTTTATACTGAGGATGGACTGGCTCTTGGCAAATTAACCCCTGATGGGAATACACTTTATCTTGACAAGAAGTACAGCGCTATACTTGAACGTTCAGGAACAAATAGCGAGGGAAAAACAGTCGTCCCTAATGCTGATAATCCAAATATTATTCATGAGTTTGCCCCTTATATCATAGGAAAGAAAACGGATCAAACTCTAAAATATGCTGATTTTCGAATGGTTGAAATCGTTTATAATGAAAGCCTGTTCAACCAGATACTTAAAGAAAATAAAAAGATTTTCATCCTGCAATTAGCACTAACGGTCATTATTGCATTTTTTATCTCCTATACTATCGCCCGGCTAGTTGCTAAACCAATGTACCTTGCTTTTCATGATTTATTAACCGGATTAGCAAATCGAGCGTCTTTTCAGACAAAATTAGAAGAAAGTTTCAAATACATAGCGAAAAATAAAAGCCAATTCGCTGTTCTAACGTTAGACTTAGATAATTTTAAACGTGTGAATGACACTCTTGGTCATGACGGAGGAGATCTTTTGTTAATGGAATATGCTAAAAGGATTAAAGCTGCTATTGGCAGTTCTGCTTTTGCTGCCCGATTGGGTGGAGATGAATTTGCCATCATCTTAACCGGTTTCAGCGTGGAAAAACAAGCTGTTGAAATTGCGGAACGTATTTTATCTGAATCTACCAAACCAATATTAATTAATGGCAAAGATGTCGTTAAAGAAGTTGGAGTCACTACAAGTATCGGTATCGCTATTGCACCGGTACATGGGGAAGATTCGCAAACGATTTATAAAAATGCTGACCGCGCTCTATACTATGCCAAACATTCTGGAAAAAACGTTTATAAGATATTTGATTGGGAATTGGTGAAAGAGTCAGATTAAATAGAATGAATGGCAGAGTTTAATTCAAATATTAATGGCTAATTTTTGAAAAGTTTATTCAATTATCATGCGGCTGACTGTCCGAGCAAAACAAGAATAATACAATTAAAGAGGCTTGAGAAACTAAAGCCTCTTTAATTTGTCTATTTTATCAAATTTTAAACTAATGATTGTCCATATCAAAAATATGGTACTTGAAGATTCACATCCCCTACAAACCCCTAATTATTGCTTAAGAGGATTATAGGCATCCTCTCCCAATTTCTCTTGCCATTCTTCACGCCACGCTTTGACCTTATCATTAATCTCCTTGTGAGCAGCCCACATTTCCTTCTCTTTCTCTTCTTTTATTGCTTTAAAATCACTAGCCCTTATTTCTTCGTTTTTATCTGCTAATGACAATACGTACTCTTCTGTTTCATCTGATATCAGCTTTTCATCATTGAGAAAATAAGCCGCATTTCTGATTCTATTCCTCTCGCGGTCGGATGCAAAATATAATGGATTGTATATATCGTTCATTCTCTGCATCGCATCTGTTGTATCTTTCAAATCAACACCGGTTGTCCAGACAAGCTGCCCAATCGTCGGGCGCCATTTTTTTAATACTTGTGTTTCTAATTCTGACTTATCGCGAACCGTTGCATAGATGCCGTTGCCTGCATCCGCTACCTGCTTTAACTGCTGCTGACCCTCATCATCCACATCGAAGCCTATAATATTCACCTTTGCTTGAATGTTGTTTTCCTGTAATTTCTTCGCTGCTACAACAGGGTCTCCTCCGCACGTTTCAATTCCGTCACTGACAATATAGACGATATTATAATAGTCTTCCGTATGATATGGTGCCAATAACTCATAGGCTTTTTCAATAGCTCCGGCAAGAGGAGTCCACCCGCTTGCATTGAATGAATTTAGAGCCTGGCTAAAGGAACCTGCATCATACGGCTGCAAAGGATAAACGGATTCAACAGCGCCACACGATAATGTTTTATCCGCATCAGTGCCAGTACCAACATGACCATAGGCTAATAACGAGATATTTGTATCTTCCGGCATTTGCTCCATAAACTTGCCGATTGTTTCTTTCGCAAGACTCATTTTACTGCTTCCGCTTACTTCCCCCTTCATGCTTCCGCTCGCATCAATCAAAACCACTGCGTTCATCTTTTTATTAGCCGTTTCCGTTTGATCGGCCCCATTCGGCAACTCCGGCATTTCAAACCCATGCTCATAGTTAGTTAACTGATTATAATATTCTTTATACTGACCGGAGCCAAGCTGATAAATAAGATAATCATAGACTTCTTCCTTTGTTAAATCAGTATTTTCTTTAAAGTAATCATGTAATTCTTTTTCCATAATTGGCCTAAAGGTTTCTTCATAGAAAGCATTATAGTCACCGATATTCCAACCGGTAACCGTTTCTATCTCCTTGTTCATATGCTCTTGAATAAGAATTCCCTCTTTTTGTTCAATCATTTCCTCTAGTGTCCTTGCCGCTTTCGGGATTTTCTTAGCCGCTTCCTCAATGTTTTCACTCGGTTCTTTTTTGTCCTCAGTTTGAGTTTCTTCTCCACACCCACTAAGGAATAAGACAAAAGTAAAACAAATAAATCCGATTAAGAATCTCCGCTTCCTCATTTTCAACCACCCCTCAATATGTAGGACTAACAATAATACTTATCCATCTACTACTATCTAACCAAGCAGAACTCCAGTCAAATTTTCCAATGAATCGACAATACTCTATTTCTAGTTCTTTTTATCCTCTATCTATGTAAACCCCATGAGAAAAAAGAAATGTATTCATTCAGAAAAAAAGGTCCAATATTACAGTACCCCCAAATTCTACAAAGAAAATCTAATACCTCAAGATTACTTTTAGGTATAAGTGTTCATTTTTATATATGTTCTTTTTAATATTTCGACATATACTAGTGGATATTTGACTCATCTAAGCGACATGGTCATGAAATGGGAGGAAAATAACAAAGGAAAGTTCTGTAAGAGAGTTAAATCTCAACAGAACTTTCCTTTATCGTGATTGCTTGAAGCCATTGTTTATCTAAAGAGCTTTTGTCCTTATCGGATTGTGAATAATGCTTTTGACCAAGGAATTAACTGATCTAACATTTGATTAACAGAATCCTCTTGTACCGCCTTTGGTTTAAAGTCAGTACCATTCTCAAAATCAGTGAATAATGATAGTGCTGGATGAACACGAACATCAGCAACTAACAGTTCACCTAAAATACCACGTAAATGTTCAGCCGCACGCGCACCACCAACTGAACCATAAGATACTATTCCAGCCGCCTTATTGTTCCATTCTTCACGAAGATAATCTAATGCATTTTTTAGTGCTCCTGTAATCGAGTGATTGTATTCTTGGACAATAAATACGAACCCGTCTTGAGCTGCAATGCTTTCTGACCATGCTGCTGCACCTGAAGCATCTGCTCCTGCCTCACCCAGTAATGGCAGTTTGTAATCTGCAATATCAATAATTGTATAATTCGCATCCCCACGTTTATCTGCTATTTCCTTTACCCATGCTGCTACTTGTGGACTTACACGTCCTTCACGTGTAGATCCGATAATAATTCCAATGTTTAATTTTGTCATTGTTTCTTCCTCCTCATTTTTTACTCCAAATAGTTTATTTAAAAATCCCACTTACCTCACCCACTCACAATTATTCCTTTTCAAGTCTCCATCTACTACACAACAAGGTAAATCCCTCTGATTAAGTTATCTTGAATTAAAGGCTTTTACCCAAAAAAATAACCTGCTTTTTGCCTTCATACCCATTCGTTTTAATGATTCAATCATTGATTAAGCTCAATTTCCGAAACTTACATTATTCTGCTGGATTTAATTCTAATTCCACTTTGATTTTGATATCTTTTCCTACTAGTACGCCACCTGTTTCAAGTGCTGCATTCCAAGTAAGACCAAATTCCTCACGGTTAATTTTTGTAGATGCCTCGAAACCATATACTTCAACACCCCATGGGTTTGTTCCTTTACCGCCAAATTCCACATCAAATGTTACTGTTTTTGTTACATCCTTAATTGTTAAGTCACCTGTTACTTTATAGTCATCGCCATCTTTTGTAATGCTTGTAGATACAAAGTCAATTGATGGGTTATTTTCGACATCAAAGAAGTCGGCTGATTTTAAGTGATTATCTCGATCCTCATTTCTTGTATTAATACTCGCTACATCAAATTTGAATGCAATAGAAGCAGTTGTTAAATTTGTTAAATCTTCTGCCTCAACATCCGCTGTATATGAATCAAATTGACCTTTTACTTTGGATACCATCATATGCTTTACTTCAAATCCTACCGATGAATGCGATTGATCAACTGTCCATTTTGCCATTTTATATTCCCCCAAATTCTTTATTTTTATCTTTATCTCGATTTCAAGATATATAACAAAAAAATATTAGATGGTTTAATTATATCTAAATCAGATATTCCAAAACCATTTATCTTTAATTCGAGATAAATTTATCACATTTTCTAAATGTATGTCAACCCTTTTATAAAATTTTTTTGAATAAATATCTCAAACTCGAGATATTTATTCAAAAAAATTTAGATACCTTTTGCATAGTATCCTAACTTTTTTAATTGTTGAATCATGTTCTCTTTTTCATTTGTATCTAAACCAGATAATATTTCTTGAATAGCTATTTTATGTTTAGGAAAAATCTCATTCATTAACTCAGTGCCTTTTACCGTTATAGCTGCATAGGTAATACGACGATCATTTGGACAGGGTTTTCTCTCTAACAGCTTTTTCTTTTCCAACTTATCTACCACATAAGTAATACTGCTGCTAGCTATCAAAACCTTCTCGCCAATTTTTTGGATAGGTTGTTCACCTTTATGATAAATCAATTCCAAAACGGCAAACTCCGTTGGATTTAGCCCTAAACATTTAATATCTTCTTCTGCACGTTTTTTAATTGATTCTAAAGTTCGAGTTAAAACTACAAATAACTTTAGAGACAATTCTTCTTGGCTTTTTAAGTTAGTCATGAATATCATCCCTTTCATTATCTCGAATTCGAGGTAATTATATAATTGATTGGTGCCTTTTGTCAATTATTATCAAAATGACAAAAAGCACCCCATCAAGAGATGCTATATCTAAAGGTTAGCTGTCTTAACTTTTATGAATTTAAATCATACATTTGACCCTTGATTAGGTAGGCTGCACTTTCTGCAATGTTTGTGATATGGTCTGCTGTTCTTTCAAGGTAGCGATTAATTAATAGAAATTGTACTAGTTGGTCTGTTTCCTCAGGATGCTCTTTTAAATAGCCCGTGATGGTTTTATAAGCCTCACTGCTATAATCATCCACCTCATCATCCAATTCGCCAACTTCTTTGGCAAGCTTGAGATCTCCATCTAAAAACGAATGTAATCCCTTTTGAAGCATTGTAACTGAGATATCCTTCATTTTTTCAAGAATTGAGATATTCACTAACGAATGTGAATTCCCAATTTTGATTGTCGATTTGGCAATATTAACCCCAAAGTCTGCAATTCGCTCAATTTCCGAACTAATTTTTAAAGCCCCGATAATTCTTCGTAAATCTCTAGCAACAGGCTGTTCTTTCGCCATAAGCCATATGATAAAATGATTAATTTCAATTTCAAGGTCATCCACGACCTCATCCTCTTCAATCACTTTTAACGCTAATTCTACATCTTTTGCTTTAAAGGCCTCAAAAGCATTCTCAAGTGATGAAACAGCCAAGTCGGACATTGTTTTCATTTTTTCTTCCAGTTCCTTTATGCTATTATGAAAGCTTTCACGAGTAACCATTTATTTGTCCTCCCTTAACCGAATCTGCCTGTAATATAATCTTCCGTTCTCTGATCGCTTGGCATAGAAAAGATTTTATTTGTTTCATCATATTCGACAACTTCCCCACTCAAGAAAAATGCTGTTCTATCTGAAACCCTTGCTGCTTGTTGCATATTATGGGTAACAATGACAATCGTATAGTCCTTCTTCATATTTTCAATCAGCTCTTCCACTTTTAAAGTAGAGATAGGGTCCAATGCGGAAGTAGGCTCATCCATTAGAATAACATCTGGTTTCATAGCAATGGCACGTGCAATGCACACACGCTGCTGTTGACCTCCAGATAGACCAAGTGCCGAGTGTTTAAGGCGATCCTGCACCTCATCCCAAATGGCTGCACCACGTAAGCTATTTTCAACAATTTCATTTAGCTGTTTTTTGTTTTTAATTCCTTGCATCCTTGGACCATATGCTACATTATCATAAATACTCATAGGAAATAGATTAGCCTTTTGAAAAACCATTCCTACTTTAGTTCTTAATTTGATTACATCATTGGTTTTGTATATATCCTGATTATCAATCATAATACTGCCATTAATATTTACCCCATCAATCAAATCATTCATGCGGTTTAACGTTCGTAGGAAAGTTGATTTCCCGCATCCAGATGGACCAATTAGAGCTGTGACCTCGTTTTTATGAATATCAAGGGAGATGGAGTAAAGAGCCTGCTTATCCCCATAGAACAAATCAAGATTTTTCACACTGATTTTCACTTCTGTATTTGACGGTTGCATCATTGTTGTATTATTGGGCCTTACTTTCATTCCGTTTATACTCATATCAACACCTCATTTAATAATCCGCTTTATTTAATTTTTTCGAGATAAACATTGCCGTTAGATTCAACGCCAGGATAATGACGATTAAGACAATCCCAATGGCCGAAGCTAATTCAATGTCACCTGATTCCTGTGTAACTAAAAAAGAATGAACGGTTAAAGTTCGAGCCGATGAGAAGATACTAGAAGGCATAGCTGCAACCGTTCCAGCTGTTAAAAATATCGCAGCAGACTCACCAACAATTCTTCCAATCGAAAGGATGATTCCAGTTAAGATACCAGGCATGGCACTTGGTAAAATGACTTTATATAAAGTTTGCAATTTTGTTGTTCCCAAGGCTAATGATCCCTCGCGATAGGAGTTAGGAACGGTTTTTAATGATTCCTCAGTTGTTCGGATAATGACCGGCAATACAATAATAGTTAACGTTAAGGAAGCAGCTATGATGGACATTCCCATCTTTAAAGTTGTCACAAAGAATACTGCTCCAAACAATCCATAAATAATCGACGGAATCCCTGTTAAGCTTTCGGTTGCAAAACGAATGACATTGACCAATCGACCTTGTTTTGCATACTCTTGCATAAAGACTGCGGCACAAATCCCAATTGGAGTTGCGATGATTAATGAAATAGCAATGGTATAAATGGTTGTAATAATCATCGGCCAAATTCCACCGCCACCAGCAGGAGAATAGTCTCCAAAGATAAATTCAAAGTTGATTAAACGGTAACCCTTGAAAAAGAGATAACCAACAATCATGATAAGTACGGCAACGGTTAAGAAAGCCGATCCCCAAAGAAGTCCACGATACAAATTATCTTTAAGCTTTCTCAACTTACTTACCACCCTTCGCACTGATTTTTGCTAACACAAAATTTAAAAGTAAAATAAACGAAAATAAAACAATACCTGTAGCAAATAACATCTCTTGGTGTGTACCGAATGCATAACCCATTTCCAATGCAATATTTGTAGTTAATGGTCGGACACTGTCTGTGAGGCTTGTTGGTAAAGTAAGACTGTTTCCTGCGACTAAGATAACAGCCATTGTTTCACCGATAGCTCTGCCCAGACCTAAAACAATGGCTGCCATTATCCCTGACTTAGCTGCTGGGATAACAACCTTAAAGATTGTTTCTATTTCAGAAGCACCTAGCGCTAATGAACCTTCACGATATGTTTTGGGGACTGCACGGATAGCCGTTTCAGCAACTGTTACAATGGTTGGAAGCATCATAATGGCTAAAACAAAGATAACCGCAATTAAGCTTTGTCCTTTTACTAGGTTTAATTGATTTTGTAAAAAAGGGACAATGAGTGCAAGTCCAAATACACCATATAATACAGATGGGATTCCCGCCAACAGCTGTACTGCGGGAGAAATCACTTTTGCTACACTTTTTGGTGCAATTTCAGCTAAGAAAATAGCCGTAAATAAACCAATAGGTACTCCAATCACTAAGGCACCAATTGTCGCATAAATAGATGCTATAATCATTGGCAATATACCAAATTTCTCTTCACTTGGAACCCAATCCACTCCAAAGAGAAAGTCGATAAAACTATATCCATCAACTACAAATGGAAGTAATCCTTTATAAAATACAAATCCAACAATTAATAATAAACTGATAACCGAGAGAAGTGCACAAAACTGAAATAATCTTGATGACAGCTTCTCTAACATGTACTTCCTCTTATTTAGATTCTTTTCCTCTTCAAGCTGCTGTGGCATATGCATTCCTCCATGAATCACGTTTTCCCTCGTTAGTCTTTATCTTTGCCGTTATTTAATTGGAATAGCGCCTGTTTCAGCCACAATGGCTTGTCCATCCGGGCTTAATATATATTCGATAAATTGCTTTCCGGCATCAGTCATATTGTTCTCTTTATGTACAAAGAGAAATGGACGTGATAGGCTATATTTTTTCTGCAATACATTCTCCGCTGTAGCTTCCACTCCATTTATATCTATAGTTGAAATAGAGGAATCAATATATTCGAATGAAATAAAACCTACCGCATGCTTATTCCCGGCAACCGTCGTTTTGATATTTCCGTTACCACTCGCAATGATTGCATTTCTTATCAATTCACCTGATGAATACCCTACTATTTCTTGAAAGGCATCTCGTGACCCGGATCCATCTTCTCTGGAAACAACGACGATTTCCATGTCTTCTCCCCCTAGATCCTTCCAATTTGTAATCTCACCGGTAAAGATGGCCTTTACTTGCTCCATCGTAAGATTTTTCACTGTGTTGCTAGGATGTACCACGACAACAATCCCATCGTAAGCAATAATGGTTTCAACTAACCCGCTCAGCTTTTCTTCTTCTTCCAAGTCACGAGAGGACATCCCAATTTCCGATACTCCGTTTATCGCATTTTGGATTCCTGCTGATGATCCAATTTGATTTATTTCAACTTTTACATGACTCGTTTCTTTAAACTTTTCAGCAATTTTTTCAGCTAAAGGTCCTACTGATGTGGACCCCGAAACAGAAACGGTAGCTGAACCTTCATTTGATGCTTCTTGCCCGTCATTTGTACTATTTCCACATGCTGATAAAAAGGAAGTTAAGATGAACACTAATAATCCCGGCATTATTTTTCTTTTTAACATTATAATTAACCTCCCAAAAGATCGATTCCATTCGAAATTAAAGAATAAACGCTATATGTAAAGATTCACTGCCTGTTTTGTAAAGGTTTTGTAAATTTTATTAATTACCTTTTGGCTTTGTTAAAGAATATTGTTGATTTTTGACTCATTTAAGCTGTATTGTCATGAAATAGTAGGAGAAAATGCATTTTCTCCTACTATTTCATGACAATACAGCAACCTTTCAGCATAGCTGAAAGGCGTG
>Ga0182742_1005714_pt1 | contig 10319 bp, 7 predicted proteins | sample eDN5th37CBELigMG_FD_128880 | JGI IMG/M metagenome (GOLD analysis project Ga0182742, IMG submission 128880) | Enriched Miracle-Growth compost microbial communities from Emeryville, California, USA - eDNA 5th pass 37_C BE-Lig MG (version 2)... ... | reverse complement strand
AATCCTGAGTTTTCTGTTGAGGATCCCATGGCGAACTCATCCATATTCAGCTTACCGATTGTTACAGTTTCTGCCTGATGCAATTTCCCCATAACCGTCGCATCATAAATAGGGTCAAAGTTTTCAAGAATTTTACTTGCACAGGTTGTCCGCAAATTCTTAGTCACGATATTATCCTTGATACCGATTGGCATCCCAAATAAAAGACCCTTTTCATCTGCTTGGCCAATTCTTTCATCTAAAGCTTTTGCCTTATGACGAGCATTTTCTTCATCTAATGTTAGAAAGGCTTGGACTTTCCCTTCTACCTCGCTGATTCGTTTATAAGAAGTCTCAACAAGATCTGAAACAGTAATTTCTTTTTTATGTAATAGTTCATGAAGATCTGATACCTTCTGATCAAATAAACTCATGGCTTCTCCTCCTTACTCAATAATCGGTGGTACTTTGATCTGACCATCCTGATGTTCTGGAGCATTTTTCAACACTTCTTCATTTGGAAGGCCTGGCTTCGCAACATCTTCTCTCATGACATTCTTGATTTCGAGGACATGAGAAGTTGGCTCTACATGATCCGTGTCTACTTCATTTAACTGCTCGGCAAATGTAATAATTTTATCTAGCTGCTGAGTGAGAGTGTTCGCCTCTTCCTCCGTTATCGCCAATCTTGCTAAATTTGCTACATGTTTTACTTGATCGGTTGAAATTCTTGACATAAAATGCCACCTCCTTGAAAATTCGCACAATACGCAATAATACTGATGATATCAGACTTTTCCACACTAAAGCAACATAATCTACCCTGTACGTTGCTATTTACTTTGAACCTCATAATGTTTTCAAAAATAAATCCCCGGCATGATCGCTAGGCCAGGGAGAGGTCTACTTTTATTTTTTACGAAACAGCGTTTTTACTTTGGTAAAAAAACCAGTACCTTCATGTGGTGCTTCCTCTATTTTTACATTCGGCTTTTTGGATAAACTAATATCCTCTTTATCAATCGCATAATCATAAGCAAGAATAAGACCGTACTCAGAGTCATGCTCTTTGTTGGTCACTATTTTATAGGGTACCTTCATATCATCTGCTAACGCAATGTATTTTGAATAAAAAGTATAATTCATGTTTCCATTCAGAAAAATTTGGGCCCCTTTGTTGCTTTCTAAAAGTTGTTTAAACTCAGGTTCAATTTGCTCTTTTCTCACCTCTGCCTTTGAAAGCGCGACGACCACCCTCTCGCGGATTGTTCCGAGAAATTTCCTTCTTTCGTCAGGTTTAGTCTGCTTCGCCCCATGAATTCCCTGCTGCAGGATATCATCCAAACCTTGCTTGCCCACTATGTCACCCCCAATATCTCCCTAATTATTTATGATATTAAACAAAAAATGTGCGCACCTTCAACTCGTTAGGTCCAACTCAAGTCATCTTTCGTATATGTTCATTGCTCCAGTTCTAAACCACTCGTTTTGGTTGCATCGACTTTATGAAGCGGGGTTTGGCGTGATTCTTGGCAGGATTACGCTTCATTCGCCTTATGAAGCGGGTTTTCTCCCTGATTCTCTGCTGGATTCTGGGTTCATTTGCCTTATGAAGTCGGTTTCCCCTACCTTCACTAGATTCCCACTCTTTATAAAACTTGTTGTTGTTCAATCACTCTACTTCAGTTAATCCGATTAAAGAACACACTGACAACCCCTCGCTTCCTAATTTTAACCTATTATGGAAGAAAAAAAACCTTCTCCATCCTGGAGAAGGCAAATAGGAGATATATAGGTGAAAATCAACATAACACAACGTAGTGATTGTAAAACAACTAATTCAGATGAAAAGATTACTTAGAAGAAGTGGTAAATTGCTCTTCTTCAGTTGAGCCTTTAAGGGCCGTAGTTGAAGATGTTCCGCCAGTGATGGTCATGGCTACTTGATCGAAGTAACCTGTTCCAACTTCACGCTGATGTCTTGTAGCTGTGTAGCCATATTGCTCGCTATCAAACTCAGCTTGTTGAAGCTTGGAGTAAGCAGCCATTCCATGATCTTTGTATCCACGAGCTAATTCGAACATGCTGTGGTTCAACGCATGGAAACCAGCAAGTGTAACGAATTGGAACTTGTAACCCATCTTTCCAAGCTCTCTTTGGAACTTCTCAATCGTTTCATCATCCAACTTCTTCTTCCAGTTGAAAGAAGGAGAGCAGTTATAAGCAAGAAGCTTGCCAGGGAATTTCTCATGGATGGCTTCAGCAAAACGTTTTGCTTCTTCAAGACTTGGTTCAGAAGTTTCACACCAGATTAAGTCTGCATATGGTGCATATGCTAGCCCGCGAGCAATAGCCTGATCAAGACCAGCTTTTGTGCGGAAGAAGCCTTCCGGAGTACGCTCCCCAGTGATAAACGGTGCATCAATTGGGTCAATATCGCTTGTGATTAAGTCAGCTGCATTGGCATCTGTACGAGCAACAACAAGTGTTGGTGTTCCCATAACATCCGCTGCAAGGCGAGCAGAGATTAGGTTACGAACCGCTGTTTGAGTTGGAAGCAATACTTTCCCACCAAGGTGGCCACATTTCTTTTCAGAAGAAAGCTGATCTTCAAAGTGGACGCCTGCTGCTCCTGCCTCAATCATGCCTTTCATTAATTCGAACACGTTCAACTGACCACCAAAACCTGCCTCAGCATCAGCTACGATTGGAGCGAACCAGTCGATAGAATCGTCTCCCTCAGAATGAGTAATTTGATCCGCACGTTGGAGTGCTTGGTTGATTCTCTTTACGACAGATGGAACACTGTTTGCTGGATATAAACTTTGGTCTGGATACATTTGACCTGAAAGGTTGGCATCGGCAGCGACCTGCCATCCGCTTAAGTAAATGGCCTTTAGCCCAGCTTTAACCTGCTGAACAGCCTGATTTCCTGTTAAAGCGCCAAGTGCGTTTACGAAGTCCTCTTCGTTCACAAGCTTCCATAGCTTCTCTGCACCACGACGCGCTAATGTATATTCAATGTCAATTGATCCTCGTAGTTTAATAACCTCTTCTGCAGAATAAGGTCTTTCAATCCCTTTCCAACGCGCATCCATTTCCCAGCTTTCCTGTAATTGCTTAGCTCTTAAATCTGTCATCAATAATTCCTCCTAACAAAATATAATTCTATTAATCTTGGTTAAAATACAGAAACATCTGAAGGTCTCTGTTTAGACTAACCAACTAATCAGTAAGTTCATGTTGTTATATTACAGTTAATTGTTTAACTATTTGTATTATATAACAGTAGAATAAAATTGCAACGGTTTTACACCATTCTTTTTGAATATTCATTCGACAATTGTTTGAGTTAGGGAAACAATTTTCATTTAGGCTAAGAATCAATATGCTATTTTGAGACGAAAAAAAAGCGTATAAGGGAGTCCCTTACACGCTTTTTTGGCTATCTATAAAACGTTTTTTTAAATAGTGCTTAGTACGTCTTGATTCGGTTTCGATCCTTCCACCGCTTGAACTTGTTTGTCTACCTCAATAAGCAGGTCTCCAGGCGCGATGGAATCGCCACCTTGGACGTAAATATCTTTGACCACACCTGAAAAAGGTGCCTGGATGGTTGTTTCCATCTTCATCGCCTCTGTAATGATTAAATGATCTCCTTGATTGACACTTTCGCCTTTTTCAACAAGAACTTTAATGACAGTACCAGGCATTGTCCCCGCAATTTGCTGTTCATTTTTAGGATCAGCTTTTACTTTAGATGCCACTGAGGATTTCACACTTTCATCCTTGATGACAATCTCCCGTTGCTGCCCGTTCAGTTCAAAATAAACCGTGCGAGTACCATCAGCATGAGCCTGACCGATTGAGACTAGTTTTACAATTAAGGTCTTTCCAGTTTCAATTTCAACCTCAATTTCTTCTCCTAAATTCATGCCGTAGAAGAATGTTGGGGTATCAAGCTTAGAAATATCCCCGAAATTCTCAATTTTCTTGGTGTAATCCTGGAACACCTTTGGATATAGAGCATACGTGATGACATCATGGTCTGTTACTTGACGGCCAAGTTCTTGATAAAGCTGATTCCGGAGAGCTGTAAAGTCAACATCCTCAAGAAGTTCACCAGGTCGTACTGTAATTGGCTCTTTGCCTTTTAAGATGACCTTCTGAAGTTCCTTAGGGAACCCTCCTGCTGGCTGCCCTAAATAGCCTTCAAACATTTCGATTACAGAGTCAGGAAAGTCAATCTTGTCTCCCTTTTCAAGGACATCCTGTTCTGATAAATCATTTTGCACCATAAATAAAGCCATATCTCCGACCACTTTTGACGAAGGCGTTACCTTCACAATATCACCAAACATGAGATTAACGCGCTTATACATTTCTTTTACTTCTTCCCAGCGTTCGCCAAGACCTACAGCCTTTGCTTGTTGCTGCAGATTGCTATATTGTCCACCAGGCATTTCATGCTGATAAACTTCAGGATGTGGCGCAATCATGCCACTTTCAAAGTCCTGATAAAATTTGCGGACACCTTCCCAATATTTTGTTACCTGTTCCAAGTTGTCGATGTTTAATGCAGGCTCTCGCTCGGTGCCTTTAAGTGCATAATAAAGTGAGTTTGCACTTGGTTGCGACGTCATTCCTGCCATCGAGCTTGCAGCGACATCGACGATATCTACACCGGCTTCAATTGCCTTAGCATACGTGTAAATCCCGTTTCCACTTGTATCATGCATGTGTAGGTGAATTGGAAGGTCAACTGTATCTTTTAACTCCGAAATCAACCTGTATGCTGCCTGTGGTTTTAATAAACCGGCCATATCCTTAATCGCTAAAATATGTGCCCCTTGATTTTCGAGCTCTTTTGCCATGTCTTTATAATATTGAATATTGTATTTTGGACGCGTTGGGTCATCGATGTCCCCTGTATAACAGATTGCAGCCTCAGCAATTTTTCCTGATTGGCGTACCGCGTCAATGGCGGTTTCCATCCCTTTTACCCAGTTTAAGCTGTCAAAGATGCGGAATACGTCAATGCCAGCATCAGCTGACTGCTTGACGAACTCATAGATGACATTGTCAGGATAATTTTTATAACCTACCGCATTTGACGCGCGAAGAAGCATTTGGAATAGCACATTCGGAATTTGCTGTCTTAAGGTAATCAATCTTTTCCATGGGTCCTCACTTAAGAAGCGGTAGGAAACATCGAACGTTGCCCCACCCCACATTTCAAGAGAAAATAAGTCTGGTAACAATTTTGAGGTTGGCTCGGCAATATGCGTTAAATCATTCGTCCGTACACGAGTTGCAAGTAAAGACTGGTGTGCGTCACGGAACGTCGTGTCTGTTAACAGCACTTCTTTACGTGATTTCACCCATTCTGCCAGTCCCCTTGCTCCTTTTTCATCTAAAATTTGCTTGGATCCTGCAGGTGCAGGATCTAATGTTTCAACCTTAGGAATGTAGAGCTCATCAAATACAGGCTTTTGCTTCTTTTCAATCCCCGGGAAGCCGTTAATCGTAACATTTCCAATGTAGTTGAGCATTTTTGTTCCGCGGTCTTTTCGCATTGGAAAAATGAATAGCTCCGGTGTTTGATCAATAAAGGATGTATCATAATTTCCCGTAATAAACTTCTCATGAACCATGACATTTTCTAGGAACGGAATGTTTGTCTTGATACCGCGAATTCGGAACTCTTTTAAGTTTCGTAGCATTTTAGAGGCTGCTTGCTCAAATGTCATTGCATGTGTTGACACTTTTACAAGAAGCGAATCGTAATAAGGGGTAATGATAGCACCTTGGTAGCCATTCCCTGCATCCAAACGAACGCCAAAGCCACCACCAGAACGGTATGCCATAATTTTCCCTGTATCTGGCATAAAATCATTCAATGGGTCTTCCGTCGTTACACGTGACTGAATCGCATAGCCATGTGTAAAGATATCTGTTTGCGCTGGGATTCCAACTTTTTCACTGTGTAAAGCATGTCCTTGCGCAATTAACACTTGCGATTGAACAATGTCAATTCCAGTAACCATTTCCGTGATTGTGTGCTCGACCTGAACTCGTGGGTTGACTTCAATGAAGTAAAATTTATTATCAGACACAAGGAACTCCACTGTTCCTGCGTTTAAATAGTCAACATTCTTCATTAATTTAACGGCTGCATCACAAATCTCATTCCGCAGATTCTCTGGCAAAGATACACATGGCGCTACTTCAACCACTTTTTGGTGACGGCGTTGAACAGAACAATCGCGCTCATAAAGATGAACGATATTCCCTTCGTGATCCCCTAAAATTTGTACTTCAATATGTTTCGGATTTTGAACTAATTTTTCAACATATACTTCATCATTTCCGAAAGCAGCCTTTGCTTCTGATTTTGCTCGAGCATATGCTTCCTTAACATCTTCAATCTTGTTTACAATACGCATTCCCCGGCCACCGCCACCGAGTGAAGCTTTGATGATAATTGGGAACCCATGTTGTGCACCAAAGGAAATGACTTCATCCACAGAAGATACTGGTCCGTCCGTTCCAGGAATAACAGGAATACCAGCAAGTTGTGCTTGCGTTCTTGCTTTGACTTTGTCGCCAAACATGTCTAAATGCTTTGTTTCAGGGCCAATAAAAATAATTCCTTCTTCCTCACATCTTCTCGCAAACTCAATGTTTTCTGATAAAAATCCATACCCCGGATGGATGGCGTCAACTTGGGCTTGTTTCGCAATTCGAATAATGTCTTCGATATCCAGATAGGCATCAATTGGCTTTTTGCCTTCTCCAACAAGATACGCTTCATCTGCCTTATAACGGTGGTAAGCTCCTAAGTCTTCCTTTGAATAAATTGCTACCGTGCGAATATGTAACTCTGTACAAGCCCGAAAAACCCGAATCGCAATTTCACCACGATTTGCTACTAAAACCTTATTTATTTTCTTCATAACACCACGCCTTTCATGAAATTAGTAAATGATTAATATGAGTAAAAGAGTCAATTATGTGAGGGCAAATACGTTTAAAAAGAGTACAATTCTAATAGATTAAGTGTCTTTCTCCAAGCTTATCCCCGATACCTAATTAAGTACCTGGAAGTAGTAAAAATACTTATCTTTCAAAGACGCTCCAATGAAAGCGGACCGATGGAAAATATAGTGACAGAATTTTTTAAATATAACTACCATTATATTTTAAGTTTGCTAATCATTCAATATATTAATAAATTTCAGTCTAAAGATAGTCCGGTGTGACCGGTTTTCCCGGATCCCCATAATATTGAATGGAGTACTTAAAAGAAGGCTGTTGGGCATCATGCCAACAACCTTCTTTTTTTAGATTAAAACATTTCTGAGGTGGTTTGTGCTTGCATATGAAGGAGCAAATAATCTGGTCCTCCTGCTTTTGAGTCCGTTCCAGACATATTAAATCCTCCAAATGGCTGATACCCAACAATCGCACCGGTACATCCGCGGTTAAAATAGAGATTCCCTACATGAAAGTCTTCACGGGCCTTTTGAATCTTATCACGGTTTCGAGTGATGACCGCTCCTGTCAAACCATAGTCTGTTTGATTGGCCATTTGGATTGCCTGATCAAAGTCTTTGGCCTTTGTAAACCCTACAACTGGACCAAATATCTCTTCTTGCATGAGGCGACAATCTGGTGCTAGATCCGCAAAAACAGTTGGTTCAATAAAGTACCCTGTTGAAGAATCGCCTTTTCCACCAGCAACGAGTCTTCCTTCGCTTTTTCCAATCTCAATGTAGTTCATAATTTTCTCGTATGCACTCTGGTCAATAACCGGTCCCATGAAATTAGAGACATTCGTCGGGTCACCCATTTTTAGTGCTTTTGTTAATTCAATAACACGGGCTAATACTTTGTCATAAACCTCCTCAACCACAATGGCTCTGGAGCATGCCGAACACTTTTGACCGGAAAAGCCAAATGCAGACGTAACGATAGACTGCGCGGCCAACTCTAAATCGGCCTCACGATCAACCACGATAGTGTCCTTCCCACCCATTTCGGCGATTACTCGCTTTAACCAAATCTGTCCTTCATGGACTTTGGAGGCCCGCTCATTGATTCGAACTCCCACATCACGTGAGCCGGTAAACGAGATAAATCGGGTGTTTTTATGGTCAACTAGATAATCCCCGATTTCCGAGCCACTTCCAGGAATAAAGTTGAGCACACCTTTTGGAAGTCCTGCCTCCTGTAGGACTTCCACAAACTTTGCCGCAACAATTGGCGTGTTGGAGGCTGGTTTTAATAGAACGGTATTCCCCGTAACGATAGCAGCCACAGTAGTTCCTGCCATTATCGCGAAAGGAAAGTTCCAAGGAGGGATAATCACTCCAACTCCAAGGGGGATATAGTGATAACGGTTATATTCATTTGGGCGACTTTCGACGGGGGCACCGTCCTTAAGCTTTATCATTTGCCTTGCATAATACTCAAGAAAATCGATGGCCTCAGCCGTATCAGCATCAGCCTCCCGCCAAGGTTTACCGGCTTCTTTTGTTAACAATGCGGAGAATTCATGTTTCCGGCGGCGAATGATTGCTGCAGCCTTAAATAAAATATCTGCGCGTACTTCAGCCTTCGTTTTTCTCCAAGTTTTAAAGGCTTCTTGAGCTGCCTGCATGGCGGTTTCTGCTAAGCCTTTGTTTGCCAGGGACACCCGCCCGATCACTTCATTCTTATTTGCAGGATTATAGGAAACTAGTTTTTTCGCCGTTGTCACACGCTCGCCGCCAATTAAAAGGTCATAGTCACTTCCTAAATACCTCTCAACTGTCTTTAGCCCTGCCAAGTATGCCTTCCGATTTTCATCAACCGTAAAATCAGTAAAAGGCTCGTGTCTGTAAGGCTGAACCACATGATCCCCTCCTGTTGTTATAGCGTTTCCAATTTTCCACTTTAAGTGTAGCATGGGACAAATTCCCAGTTCAAAGGTTGGCAATTTGGTATTCTTTGTTAATCATTTAGTTCTAGGTGATAGGTACGATGTCTTTTTTCACCGGTGGAAGGGAGGTTGGCTTTGGAGAGAAGCCTTGAAGTAAGATAAATGGAAGGAATATGGAGAAACCTACGTATTTGAAAATTTTTAAAGGGCTCGTTATATAACAGGACAAAATCCTGTATGGAGGTTAAATGTGCAGTTTTCGAAGAATGTTTGCAAGTAGCACATAACCAAAGACCCCTTTTCCACTCCATAGGAAGACGGTCACAATTGGGACATCGTACTCCTGAATAAACATCTTTACTCATAATGGAATAATGCTCAAGGATATCCTGGTCAAATGGCTGGTGACACTCTGTTAATTTGTTTTTCACTATTCCCAATTGGGGGGATGGTAGTAGGTGTTTTTTATGAGACTTCTCCATTTCAGAGATCCGAAAAATGAGACTCTCACCAAACATAATTTCTTTAAAAATTGATTCTCCTCCTGGATTTGTTTTAAGAATAGAAGATTGATTACTCAGCACCACTAGATGCTCTATTGGAAAGGAATTTGGTAACAAATTAGCAAGCAATCGCTTGAATTGATACTTCTGTCGCTTTACTTGGGCAATTGGATCCGACAATGCTTCCACCTTTCCATTAAGTGTTTTAATTAATTGTTTGGTATGTTGGTCGTAAAAGAGTTCTCCCGCGAGATTCTTTACTTCGATAAGAAGAGCAAAGTTTGAGGAAAGAAGAAGAGTGTCTATTTGGAAGTGATGTGAACCATACGATAGTCGAAGTCCATTAAAAATTAGATAATCCTCCTCTGGAAGGAGACTAATATAATAGTCAATCTCTAATTCCCCTTTCAACCCTGCCTTTCTCCACGAGTAATCTTGCTCAATTACAGAACGTGTAGGATGGTGTTCTGGCAATCTGCGGAGTAATGTTTTGGTCTTTTGCATTATGAGTGGAACATTTCTAGGTTTTACTATCAAATAAAACAAACCTCCTTTTTTTATTTATGAGGTTCGTTGTTTGGAAATGAATCACCTGCATTGTTTTTGTAGAAATATGTATAAACTAAGACTTTTTTGGATGAAAGGTAGTTTTCTGGTGTACGGGGGGCGTGGGTGGCAGGCGGTATTTGCAGAATTCCTTTATCTATTTGCACTTTTCCTTTTCCTATTTGTAGAAAACTCAACCCTATTTGTACCTTCAGACCTTCTATTTGCACCATTACCCGTTCTACTTGCAGACACTCTTTCTATTTGCACTTCCCCGCTTCCTATTTGCAGAAATCCGAATCCTATTTGCACCTTCACTCCTTCTATTTGCACTATTACCCGTTCTATTTGCAGACGCACTTTCTATT
>Ga0182742_1005712_pt1 | contig 10320 bp, 10 predicted proteins | sample eDN5th37CBELigMG_FD_128880 | JGI IMG/M metagenome (GOLD analysis project Ga0182742, IMG submission 128880) | Enriched Miracle-Growth compost microbial communities from Emeryville, California, USA - eDNA 5th pass 37_C BE-Lig MG (version 2)... ... | reverse complement strand
TTTTATAACAACTAGTTTTTAATTTTTTCAATTAAATTTTGAACTATTTTATATAGCTCTTGATCCGTTACAAGCATCTGTGAGATTTTCTCGTGGGCATGGATAACGGTAGTATGATCTCGACCACCAAAAGCCTCACCTATTTTAGGTAAAGAGTGATCTGTTAATTCACGAGATAAGTACATAGCAATTTGGCGAGGGAAAGCTACAGCTTTTGTTCTTTTTCTTGCTTTAAAATCTTCTAATTTTAAATTATAGAACTCTCCAACTTTTTGCTGAATATCATTAATAGATATAATTCTTGGTCTAGCAGATGGAATAATATCCTTTAGAGCCTCAGCTGCTAAATGTGAAGTAATATCTGCATTTATTAGTGAGGAATAAGCAACCACTCTAATTAATGCACCTTCTAATTCACGAATATTCGTATCTATTTGGTTAGCAATATAGTTCATTGCTTCATTTGGAATATCTAGATTTTCAGCACGTGCTTTTTTACGTAGGATTGCGATACGTGTTTCTAAGTCTGGTGGCTGAATATCTGTTATTAAACCCCACTCGAAGCGGGAACGTAAGCGTTCTTCTAAAGTTGGAATTTCTTTTGGAGGACGATCACTTGAAATAATAATTTGCTTACGATCTTCATGTAAGGCATTAAATGTATGGAAAAACTCTTCCTGAGTTTGTTCTTTTCCAGCTATAAATTGAATATCATCAATAAGTAAAACATCGATATTTCTATATTTAGTACGGAAACTTTCACCTTGTCCATCACGAATAGCATTAATAAATTCATTCGTAAATTTTTCTGAAGAAATATAAAGAACTCTAGTGTTTGGATTATGTTCTTTAATATAATGTCCGATGGCATGCATTAGGTGAGTTTTTCCAAGTCCTACTCCACCATATAAGAATAGGGGATTATAGGCCTTTGCAGGTGCTTCAGCTACAGCTAAAGAGGCTGCATGCGCAAATCGATTGTTAGTTCCTATAACAAAGGTATCAAATGTATATTTTGGATTAAGCATATTTGACAACGTTTCTTCTTGCCCCACAACATTGGCCACTTGCTTTGCAGGAATTATTACATTTTGTTCTAAACTTTTGGGCTCACCTACTGAATAAGTAATAGAGACTTCTCTACCTAAATATTCAAATAAGGTCGCTTTTATTAAAAGCGTATATTTATTTTCAAGCCACTCTGCTGCAAAAGTAGTTGGCGCAATAATTTCAAGTACACTGTCATTTTCAATAAATTTAGCTTTAGTTGCTTTAAACCAAGTGTCATAGCTCGGTTTGCTTAATTTAGTTTGAATGATTGACAATACTTGTTGCCATAAAGTTTGAGTATGGCTATCCACAGTCTGTCACTCCTTATAGAAAATTTAACGAGAAATTTTTGTTGGGTTATATCGAAAGTTGTCCACATAATGCAGAAATTGATGAAATATAGTTATTCATAACAATTCGTGTTGTACACAACTTTATCCACAGGGTGTGAATAAAATATAGATAAAATTAAATAGTCCACAACGAAAACATTACTATCATAGCAAAAAAAGCCTTTTATTTCAATGAAATTTGATAATTTATCCACAATCTCAATAACTTGTGCATAGAAGTTATATACAACACTAGATATTGTTGATAGTGTGTGTAAAAATGTTGAAAGTTATCAAAAGTCGTTTTTTTGTGTCCACAGCCTGTTTTAAATAGTGTTTATAGCTTGTACGGTTTTATCCACAACCAAACAAAACGTAATAGCTGTTTAATTGTGCAATTAGTAAGTTTTACTGTTCTTTTAAAGTGAGCATTTTATTGACTTTTTATGCTTGACGTGGTTTAATGGAAAAAGTGATTTTTAATCTGACTATTAGGCGTAATCGTTATCATATGAATTGCGTTTGGATAAGATTTTATTAGGAGGTGCATCATAATGGGTCCAACATTTAAACCGAATGTTAGCAAACGTGCTAAAGTACATGGCTTCCGTAAACGCATGAGCACTAAAAATGGTCGTAAAGTTTTAGCAGCTCGTCGTCAAAAAGGAAGAAAAGTTTTATCTGCATAGTAAAGAAGACCACAGTAGGTGGTCTTTTTTTTGTCTAATTTTAAATATACGACTAATTGTTGTATGATAGAGGAATAATCGTTTATTATTTTATTAATGGTGGAGATTGACAATGCGCAAAGAGTTACGGCTTCGCAATCGAGCTGATTTTTCAAAAGTATATAGAACAGGCAAATCTTTTGCGAACAGTCAATTTGTCGTCTATGTCTCTAAACAACGTATTGCTGATCCTTTTCGCTGTGGTATTTCAGCGAGCAAAAAAATAGGTAATGCAGTAGTGAGAAATCGAATGCGTCGAGTGATTAAAGAAATTGTAAGACAACTTGAACCCAAAATTGCTGCACATGCTCCTCAAGTTGATATCATTATTATTGTAAGAAAACCAGCTACCTCGTTAAGCTTTAGTGAGCTAGAAAAGTCTATCCAGCATGTATTTAAGCGTGCAGGGTTACTAGAGGCTCCAAAACGAATAGAAAAACGTAAAGCTTCATTATAATAACAAAATTTAAATTTAATTATTTTTGTTACGGAATTGTAATGACTACGTGGTTTACTTATATTTATTTGTGTAATAATTTATGATATAGTCTAATTTGAGGTTAGTGTATTAGCTCTCGGAGAGGAGAACATAATTTGTTTCGTAATAATCGAAAATGGATTTTAGTTGTAGCACTAGTATTAACTACACTAGTATTGTCTGGATGTACGCCACAAGATATGGACGTAACATTAAAGACAGAGGATTTATTATCAGGTAACTGGTGGGAGAGTAACGTTGTTTATTACTTCTCATTAATGTTGGACACGTTTGCAGGTTGGTTTGGAAATTCTTATGTTTTAGCTATTTTGTTGTTAACGGTTATTGTTCGTACACTTATTTTACCGTTAACGTTAAAACAATATAGAAGCTCGAAAGCGATGCAAGTAGTTCAACCAGAAATTAAAGAAATTCAAAAGAAATACAAAGACAATCCACAAAAGCTTCAAGAAGAGATGATGAAGCTTTATCAAAAGCATAACATTAATCCTTTAAGTGGTTGTTTACCATTAGTCGTACAAATGCCAATTTTTATCGCACTTTATAATGCGATTTTCTGGAATAGTGAAATAAGACTTGATACATTATTTGGTTTAAGTTTAGGTAGTCCTAGCCCGTGGTATTTCTTACCTATAGTAGCAGCAATCACAACGTATTTACAAACGAAGATGATGCAGTCTGCTCAAAAGGGTCAGCAACAAATGCCGGGTATGAATATGATAATGGGTATTTTCCCAATTTTGATTTTCGTAATGGCTCTGAACTTCCCAATGGCACTTCCTTTATATTGGGTATTCAGTAATCTATATACGATAGTTCAAAACTACTTCCTATATGTACGTTCACCTAAGAAAAATGGGGATGATAAGAAGGAGGTTCTTGCGAAATGACGAAAATTGTGGCATCAGGTAAAACGATTGAAGAAGCAGAAAAAAATGGATTAGCACAATTAAATGTTGATAAAAATCGAGTAAAAGTGGTTGTATTAGAACAACCAACGAAAGGTTTTTTAGGATTTGGTTCTAAAGATGCAAAGGTAGAGCTAGAATTACTACCTGACTCTAAGGAAGAAGCAGAAAAATTTATTGTGGATGTAGCGCAGGCTATGGGATTACATATTAAAACTGAATGGCTTGAAAATAAAGATAGTTTACAGCTGTCTATATCATGTGATGGTGATTTAGGTTTACTTATTGGTCGTCGTGGTCAAACTTTAGATGCATTGCAATACTTAACATCTATCGTTGCTAATCGTTATTCTGATGAACATATTCGAATCGTTTTAGATGCTGAAAATTTTCGTGAGCGTAGAAGGCACACTTTAGAAGAACTTGCGGAACGTCTAGCAGCTAAAGTTGTTCGAACTCGTAAAGAAGTTGTGTTAGAGCCTATGTCACCGCATGAACGAAAAATTATTCATTCTAAGCTACAAGGCTCAACAAAAGTTCGTACTTATAGCAAAGGTGAAGAGCCTAATCGTCGTATAGTTATTTCATTAAGATAAGAACTGTACGTGCGATTGTATAATAAATTGAGGTACAGCAATGACAAATGATTTGTCATTGCTGTTTTACGTTAGTGAGGTGTATATATCATGATAGAGCATGATACTATAGCAGCTGTTGCGACTGCTGTTGGTGAAGGTGGTATTTCCATTATTCGCGTAAGTGGACCACAGGCAATACAAGCCGTTGATCATATTTTTAAGTTTAAACAGAAGCTATCAGAGGTTGATACTCATACGATCCATTATGGCTTTATAATTGATCCAAAAACGAATGAAAAAATTGAAGAGGTTATGGTTTCTTTAATGAGGGGACCACGCTCCTTTACTGCTGAAGATGTCGTTGAAATTAACACACATGGTGGTGTTATAGCTGTAAAAAACGTTATGGATGTTTTACTGCAGCAAGAGGATATTCGAATTGCAGAGCCAGGTGAATTTACTAAACGAGCCTTCTTAAACGGTCGTATTGATTTAATGCAAGCAGAGGCGGTTATTGATTTAATTCGCTCTAAATCAGATCGTGCTTTTGCTGTTGCACGTAAACAGGCTGATGGTGTATTATCGAAAAAAATTAAAGACTTAAGGCAGTTTGTGATTGAGCTGCTTGCTCATATTGAAGTTAATATCGATTATCCAGAGCATGATGTTGAGGAAATGACAAGTGCTTATATTCGTGAGCAATGTGATAAAACGATTACAGAGATTGATAAGTTATTAAAGACAGCAAATGAAGGTAAAATATTACGTGAAGGTATTTTGACGGCTATTGTAGGACGTCCTAATGTAGGTAAATCTTCGCTTCTTAATACATTAACACAAGAGAACCGTGCTATCGTAACTGATATACCTGGGACAACACGTGACGTTATAGAGCAGTTTGTTACGTTAAATGGTATACCACTTCGTTTACTTGATACAGCGGGAATACGTGAGACTACAGATGTTGTAGAGCGTATTGGTGTGGAACGTTCTAAAAGTGCCATTACGGATGCAGATTTAGTCTTATTTGTTCTTAATAATAACGAGCCATTAACCGATGAAGATAAACAGTTGCTTGAAACGGTAAAAGGGAAATCAGTTATTGTTATCGTTAATAAAATGGATTTAGAAAATAATTTAAACTTGGAAGAAGTTAAACCATTTCTTTTAAACGCATCTATTGTTAAAATGTCTATGGTAAGGCAAGAGGGATTAGACCAACTTGAACAAGCGATAAGTGAATTGTTCTTTGAAGGTAAGCTCGAAGGTAATGATTTAACTTATGTAAGTAATGTGCGTCATATATCATTACTGAAAAAAGCAAAGCAATCATTGCACGATGCTATTGAAGCGACATATATGGGAATTCCGATTGATGTTATCCAAATCGATGCTCGCTCAGCATGGGAGTCTCTTGGAGAAATACTAGGTGATCAAGCTGGCGATTCATTAATAGATCAAATTTTCTCTCAATTCTGTTTAGGTAAGTAAGGAGGTTGGAATAATGGGATATAATGCCAAAAGCTACGACGTTATTGTAGTCGGAGCAGGTCATGCAGGCGTTGAAGCTGCACTTGCAACTGCAAGAATGGGCTGTGAAACAATGCTAATGACTATTAATTTAGACATGGTTGCCTTTATGCCGTGTAATCCATCTATTGGAGGTCCTGCTAAAGGTCATGTTGTACGTGAAATAGATGCACTTGGTGGTGAAATGGGTAGAAATATAGATAAAACCTTCATCCAAATGCGTATGCTTAATACAGGAAAGGGTCCAGCTGTTCATGCACTTCGTGCACAAGCGGATAAATTCCAGTATCAGCATGAAATGAAAAAAACAATAGAAACGACTCCTAATCTAACGTTACGTCAAGGTTTAGTTGAAGAGCTAATTGTAGAGGATGGACGTTGTGTAGGTGTCGTTTCACAAACAGGTGCTGAATATCGTGCAAAGGCTGTTGTTATTACAACGGGTACGTATTTAAGAGGCCGTATCATTATGGGTGAGCTAATGTATGAAAGTGGTCCAAACAATCAGCAGCCATCTGTAAAGCTTGCTCATTCATTGCGTGAGCATGGCTTAGAGCTTGTTCGCTTTAAGACAGGTACTCCACCACGTGTCAATGGTGAGACAATTGATTTCTCTAAAACTGAAATTCAACCAGGTGACGAAAAGCCTAAGTTTTTCTCTCACGAAACAAAGGAATCTCATACTGAACAAATTCCTTGCTGGTTAACTTATACTTCAGAGGTCACACACAAAATTATTAATGATAATTTACATCGTGCACCGATGTTCTCAGGAGCAATTGAAGGTACTGGTCCACGCTATTGTCCTTCTATTGAAGATAAAATTGTACGCTTTGCTGATAAGCCAAAGCATCAAATTTTCTTAGAGCCTGAAGGTCGTAATACGCTTGAGTATTATGTACAAGGCTTATCTACAAGTATGCCTGAAGACATTCAGCTACAAATGGTACGTTCTGTGCCAGGACTTGAAAATGCTCAAATGATGCGTAATGGCTATGCAATTGAGTATGATGCAGTAGTACCAACACAACTTTGGCCAACGCTTGAAACGAAAAAAATTAAAGGTTTATTTACGGCAGGTCAAATTAACGGAACCTCTGGCTATGAAGAGGCAGCAGGGCAAGGTATTATTGCTGGCATTAACGCAGCTCGCCAAGTTAAAGGTGAGGAGCCTGTCATTATAGGTCGTTCAGAAGGTTATATTGGTGTTATGATAGATGATCTTGTAACAAAAGGAACAAATGATCCTTATCGTTTATTAACATCACGTGCAGAGTACAGATTACTGCTTCGTCATGACAATGCAGATTTACGATTGACACCACTAGGCTATAAGATTGGTTTAATTAGTGAAGAGCGTTACCAACAATTTTTACGCAAAAAAGAGCTTGTAGAGCTTGAAATTCAACGCTTACATGAAACAAAGATTAAACCAAATGAAATTCGTCCATTACTTGAGCAAGCAGGTTCTGCTGAGCTTTCACAAGGTGGAAGTATTATAAATATTTTGAAACGACCTGAAATTACGTACAGTATGCTTGAAACGGTATGTCCTTCTCCTTATGAATTAACAGAGGAAATGAAGGAGCAGGTTGAAATACAAATAAAATATGCTGGTTATATCGATAAGCAGCTTTTACAGGTTGAACGTTTAAATAAAATGGAACGCAAGCTAATTCCAGCTGACATTGATTATAGTCAAATTAATGGCTTATCAAATGAATCTAAGCAAAAGCTAGAATTAGTTCGTCCGCTTTCTATTGGGCAAGCTTCTCGTATTGGTGGAGTAACGCCTGCTGATATTTCAGTTATATTAGTTTATTTAGAACATTATAACCGTGTTACGGCTATGAAAGGAAACTAATGGATCAGATTATTGAAGGATTTGTTACTTTATTAAAGGATAAAGGTATTGAACTAAACGAGCGTCAGCTTGTACAGTTTGACCTTTATTATAAGTTACTTGTTGAATGGAACGAGAAGATGAATTTAACAGGTATTACTGAGCGAGATGCTGTATATGAAAAGCATTTTTATGATTCCCTATCACTGTCCTTTTTTATTAACTTAAGCGATATAAAATCGATAGCTGATATTGGTTCAGGAGCGGGTTTTCCAAGCATTCCTTTAAAAATTGCTTTTCCTCATTTGAAAGTAGTCATTGTAGATTCACTAAATAAGAGAATTACATTTCTAAAGCATTTATGTGAGCAGCTAGGCTTGGAAAATGTAGAATGTGTACATGGTCGTGCAGAGGATATAGCACGTAATCCTATGTATAGAGATGCATTCGACTTAGTGACGGCTCGTGCAGTTGCACGTTTAAATGTGTTAAGTGAGTTTTGTCTTCCTTTTGTAAAAGTTGATGGAGTATTCGCTAGTATGAAAGGCTCCTCGATGAAGGAAGAGCTACAGGAAGCAAGGTTTGCTTTTAAGGAATTGAAGGGCAAGCTAATATCAGAGTATCACCTTACTTTACCATATGAGGGCTCTGAGCGATATATTGTTTGCGTTAAAAAAACGTTTGGTACGCCAAAAAAATACCCAAGAAAAGCGGGTACGCCATTAAAACAGCCATTAATTTAATGACAATATGTTCCACGTGGAACATATTAAACTATTAATATAGTGTTAATAGGTGTATAATAGCAACTGATAACATATTTATCAGTTGCTATTTTTTATTCTTTTATATGGCAGGAATTTAAAAGAAATTAGTCGAAATTTATAAAGATGATTTTAATTTAATCATTTTCATCTCTAAATTAGGTGGTTTTGTCTATATGAAGGAACAAATTTCAAAACTGTTTGGGTTAAATGATACAAAAACTTCTAATGAAGAGGTTCAACTTATTCCGATTAATAATATTGTAACAAGCCCATTTCAACCAAGAACAGTATTTGATGATGAAAAAATAGAAGAGCTATGCCAGACTATTAGAACACATGGTGTAATACAACCTATTGTTGTTCGTCAAAGAAATGATAAATTTGAAATTATAGCAGGAGAACGCCGTTTCCGTGCAGTTTCTAAGCTTGGACATGAGACTATACCAGCTATAGTTAGAGAATTTAATGATGCACAAACAGCATCTATTGCTTTGATTGAAAACCTACAGCGTGAAAATCTAACAGCTGTAGAGGAAGCTGTAGCATATCAACGTCTAATCGAGTTACATTCTTTGACTCAGGAAAGTCTTGCTCAAAGATTAGGGAAGAGTCAGTCGACAATTGCTAATAAAATTAGATTATTAGTATTACCTGACAAGGTAAAAGAAGCACTGATGGAAAAGAAAATAACAGAACGCCATGCTAGGGCACTTCTAGCACTTGAAACAGCGGAATTACAAGAACAGGTTTTAGAAGAAATTATGAAAAACGAATGGAATGTAAAGCAAACTGAAACACGTATTGCTTTCTTAAAAGGTTTATCTAACAAGAAAAAGCCTAGCCGCATTTCATTTACAAAGGATGTTCGACTTGCCCTAAACACAATTCGCCAATCTGTTAAAATGGTATCTGGTTCAGGCATGGATATAAAAACAGAAGAATCTGATCATGAAGATCATTATGAAATTGTAATCAAAATACCGAAAAAATCGAAATAATTATATTTGAAATGACCTGTGAAACACTTCATGTCATTTCTTATTATTGTTTGCACATGAGGTGAAAATATGTCTAAAGTCATTGCTATATCTAATCAAAAAGGTGGCGTTGGGAAAACAACGACATCAGTAAATTTAGCTGCTTGCCTTGCTACATTAGGTAAAAAGGTATTGTTAATAGATATTGATCCACAAGGAAATACGACAAGTGGTTTAGGTATAAATAAAGCAGATGTAAGTGGATGCATATACGATGTATTGATTAACGATGTACACCCTGATGACGTTATAGTGTCAACAGATATTAATGGTTTGTATTTAATTCCTGCAACAATACAGCTTGCAGGCGCTGAGATAGAGCTAGTGCCAACAATTTCGAGAGAGTTAAGATTAAAGAAGGCCATTGGACTAGTTAGAGATCGATATGATTATGTTATAATCGATTGCCCGCCATCTTTAGGGATTTTAACAATTAATTCACTGACTGCTTCAGATTCAGTTTTAATTCCTATTCAATGCGAATATTATGCGCTTGAAGGATTAAGTCAGCTATTAAATACAGTTAGACTAGTACAGAAGCATTTAAATACCTCCTTGCAAATTGAGGGAGTATTACTAACAATGCTAGATGCACGTACAAATTTAGGACTTCAAGTTATTGAAGAAGTAAAAAAATACTTCCAGCAAAAAGTGTATCAAACAATAATTCCAAGAAATGTACGGTTAAGTGAAGCACCTTCTCACGGTCAGGCTATTATTACTTATGATTCAAAATCTAAAGGTGCTGAGGTCTATCTTGATTTAGCTAAGGAAGTGATTTCATATGAGAAAGTCTCCAAATAAAGACGCATTAGGAATTGGTTTAAGTGCACTTATTCCCCCAATGCCAAATGAGGAAGTATTAAATGTTAAACTAAATGAGGTAAGGGCGAATCCGTACCAGCCTCGTAAAACGTTTAATGATGAATCTATAAAAGAACTAGCAGAATCTATAAAGCAGCAAGGCGTAATTCAGCCCATTATCGTACGTCGTGTTTTAAGAGGATTTGAGATTGTTGCTGGTGAAAGACGATTTAGAGCCTCACAA
>Ga0182742_1005710_pt1 | contig 10324 bp, 9 predicted proteins | sample eDN5th37CBELigMG_FD_128880 | JGI IMG/M metagenome (GOLD analysis project Ga0182742, IMG submission 128880) | Enriched Miracle-Growth compost microbial communities from Emeryville, California, USA - eDNA 5th pass 37_C BE-Lig MG (version 2)... ... | reverse complement strand
TCAGGTTTCGGGCCTCATGCAGGGCGGTGAGGGTGATCAGGTGCCGGATGCGTAGATGTCTGGTCCAGTTCATGATGTCTCCATAACCCTGTGGTTATATCAGATGGCATAGTTTTCATTTCCGTTTCATGTCAGCCTGCACCACAATGAGGCAATGTCTTTGGGGTTTTCTGATATGACGCGTCCCAACTTTCTGCTTTTCATCACGGACCAGCAACGCGCCGACCATCTCGGCGCCTACGGCAATCCTGTCGTCCGCACCCCCAATCTGGACCGCCTGGCGCAAAACGCCTGGATGGCCGAGCGGTGTTATGTGGCTTCGCCGATCTGCATGCCGAACCGCTCCTCGCTGCTGACAGGACGGCTGCCGTCGGTGCATGGCGCACGCCACAATGGCATTCCCCTGCCGTTCTCCGAGGTCACCTTCGTCGAGCGCCTGGCCGAGCAGGGGTATCGCACGGCGCTGGTAGGCAAGTCGCACCTGCAGAACATGACCGGTCTCAGGCCGAGCTGGCCGCGACCGGGCGACCCGCGGACCGAGGGCGAGGCGCGACGCCCTGAGCCAGGTCGTTTCGACCAGGAGTGGGGTCCGGCGTGGCGGGACGATCCCGACCACGACATGGACCTGCCGTTCTATGGCTTCGAGGACGTGCGCCTGGTAATCGACCATGGCGACACGGCAGGCGGGCACTATCGCCGCTGGCTCGAGGCCGAGCATCCCGAGGTCGCAGCCGTGACGGGTGCGGAGCACGCCATTCCGGCCCCGGAATACAAGCTGACCGAATTCGGCCAGGCATGGCGGTCCCGCGTGCCGGAAGAGCTTTCCACCACCTCGTATATCGGCGACAACACCTGCCAGCTGCTCGACCGGTATGCGAAGGACGGACAACCCTTCTTCATCCAGTGCTCTTTTCCCGACCCTCACCATCCGTTCACACCGCCCGGGCGGTTCTGGGACATGTTCCGGCCGGAGGACATGACGCTGCCGGAATCCTTCCATGCCCAGCGCAATGGGCCCATGCCGCACCTTGCCTGGATGCATGCCCAGCGCGATGCCGGCAAGGCCGTCAAGCATACGCCCGCCATGTTCGCGGCCACAGAGCGCGAAGTCAGGGAGGCGCTGGCACTGAACTATGGCTCCATTGCCCATATCGACGAAACCATCGGCAAGGTGCTGGCTCACCTTCGGGCCCTTGGCCTGGACGAGAATACGGTGGTCGTCTTCACGAGCGACCACGGCGACTTCTTTGGTGAACACCAGCTGCTGTGGAAAGGGCCCTTCCACTACCAGGGGCTCACACGCGTGCCGCTGATCTGGTCGGATCCCGCCGCGCAGCCGGGGCGCAGCCAGGAACTGTGCTCGACGATTGACCTCGCCCCCACGATCCTTGCCCGGGCCGGGTGTGTGCCCCATAACGGCATGCAGGGGCTCTCCCTGTTGCCGGCCATCGAGGAGCATGCCGCGCTGGGCCGGGAAGAAGTGCTGATCGAGGAAGAGAACCAGCGGGTGCTGTTCGACTTCCCCTATCGCACCCGCATGCGGACCCTGCAGACCAGCAGGTATCGTCTCAGCGTATACGAGGGCATGGAGTGGGGCGAGCTGTATGACCTGCAGGCCGACCCGCACGAGATGCGCAACCTGTGGGAAGAGGCCTCTGCACGCGAGTTGCGAGAGTCCCTGCTGCATCGCCTGGTCAAGACCATGATTTCCCACAGCGATACCAGCCCGAACCCGACGGCGCTGGCCTGAGCCTGACAAGCTTTTATTTGCATCAAGCCAAGGCAGCGGCCAGCGCAGGCGCTGCCAGCTGTATTACAGGAGACACTTCATGTTTGCATCCATCCGTGGCCTCGCGGCTACCTGTCTGATTGCCTGCTGTGCCATGCCTGGCATTTCGCTGGCCGACTATCCCGAGCGGCCCGTCAGCCTGGTCGTCAACTTCCCGGCGGGCGGGCCGCTGGACCTGATGGCGCGCATGGTCGCCGAAAAGGCCAGCAAGAACCTGGGCCAGCCGGTAGTGGTAGAGAACAAGGCTGGTGCATCCGGCAATATCGGCGCGGAACAGGTGGTACGGGCCAGGCCGGACGGCTATACCTTGCTGATGACGATCGACACGGTGGCCACGGTGAATCCCGACGCCTACAGGAACATGCGCTTCGATCCGGCAAAGGATCTGGCTCCCATCGGAATATCCGGACTTTTCACCCAGGTCCTCGTCACGCATCCCGACCTGAATACGCCCACCTTCAAGGATTTCCTGGAGCTGGCCAGCAAGCAGGACGTGTTCTACGGCTCGGCTGGCCTGGGTTCGCCCGGGCACCTGCCATTCGAACTGCTCAAGGAGCGGACCGGCATACGGGCAACCCATATCGCCTACAAGGGCAACACGCCGGCGCTGACGGATCTGCTGGGAGGCCAGGTGAAGGTCGGGTTCCTTGCCGTGCCAACGGCGCTGCCCCATATCCGCTCGGGCAAGCTCGTGGCGCTGATGAGCCCGGGTTCGGTACGTGACCCGGCGCTGCCGGAAGTGCCCACCGCAGCAGAACTGGGCATCGATGACTTCGAAGTGGAGTTCGGCTTCGTGCTCATGGCTCCCGCCGGGACGCCCAAAGAGATCCGAAAGGTCTGGGAAAAGCAGCTTGCCGAAGCATTTGGCGACCCGGAGTTCCGCAAGGCCCTGGATCCCATGGCGGTTCGGCCGGTGGCGACCAACGGCGTCCAGGCGGCCGAGTGGCTCGCCGCAGCGCGCCAGCGTTGGGGCGACCTGATCCGCAAGAGGGGCATCCAGCTGGACTAGCCTGCCGTCGCGCTTTCGCCAGGATGGCCGCAGGTGAACTGCCATGACCGCGAAAGCACAGCGCACTTGTGCATGACAAGGGCTGCCTCCGGGCAGCCCTTGTTTCTTCCGGACGTCAAAGTACACTCGACTCGATGCTTCCAGAACAAGACAAAAGGCGCAGAAGGCATGCACTCACCTCTGGCAGGAGACACCAGGGTCCAGGCCGGATCGACCCGTTCGGCGTGGACCATGCTCATGGCCTTGTGCTCGGCCTTCGCGCTGAGCCATGCCTATCGCACCATTGCCGCCATCATGGCAAGCCCGCTGCAGGCGGAGTTCTCGCTTACCGCACAGCAGCTCGGCGCCTTCGCCGGCGTCTTTCACTTCGCGTTCGGCGCCATGCAGCTGTTCATGGGCGTGGGCATCGACCTGCACGGAGTCAGGCGCACGGTACTGACGGCCTTTCCCCTGGCGGTCGCAGGCGCGGTGCTGTGTGCCATGGCGCCCGGGTATGGCGTGCTGATCCTTGGGCAGGCGCTGATCGGCGTCGGATGCGCGCCCGCCTTTCTCGTCTGTACGGTTTTCATTGCCCGCCAGTTTCCGGCCGAGCGCTTCGCGTCCATCTCGGGTCTCGTGCTCGGCCTTGGCGGCCTGGGGATGCTGGCCACGGGTACGCCCCTGGCCTGGCTGATCCAGGCATCTTCGTGGCGAATGGGCTTCTGGGTGCTGGCGGCCGCCTCGTTCTGCGCCTGGCTTGCCATTCGCCATTTCGTTGCGGCCGACGTGGATTCGGCCAACCAGCAGGGCGAGTCGGTCTGGGCGGCCGTGCGCGGCTTCGCAGGCCTCTTTCGCCTGCCACATACGTTCGGCATCGTCGTGCTCGGTGCCATCACCTACGCTGCCTTCATCACGCTGCGGGGACTTTGGCTTGGGCCAGTGCTGATCGAGCGGCATGGCTTTTCCCTGGTGGAAAGCGGACATGTGGCATTGGCGGTGTCCGTCGTGGCCCTGATCAGCCCGCCTCTGTTCGGGCGCCTCGATCCGGGTGATGTCTGGCGCCGCCGGTGGCTGGTCGCGTTCACATGGCTGATGGCCGCCATGTTCGCGGTGCTGGCGTTCAGCGCGACGCCTCTGGTGCGTGCCGGCATGCCGGTGCTGATCGGGCTGGCTTCAGGCTATATCGTGCTGCAGTATGCCGACGTGCGCATTGCCTACCCGGCCGCGCTCACCGGGCGCGCCATGGCAGTCTTCACCATGGCCATGTTCCTGGGAGTGGCCCTGATGCAATGGTTTACCGGCCTGGTGGCGTCGCTGGCGCACGCGTCGGGGCTGGATCCGTTTTCGTCCGTATTCGCAGTGATTGCGGGCTTGCTGGTCGCGGCAGGGCTGGCTTTCGCCATGCTTCCTGCGCCCCCCGGCCCAGCGCGCCATAAGGGCATGTAAGACACCTGCTGCCTGGCCCCGCCAAGCACGGAAAGCGTGGCGCTCGGCAGTGCGTTCGCCCGCCGGGTGGCCGGGCCCGCTTATTGCGATTGTCGAGCTGCGCCTCGGCAGTGCGACTCATCAATGAGCCGGGGGTGTCTGACAAGGAGAAAAACAATGCTGGGTACCATTCTCTTGATCCTTCTGATCCTGCTTGTGATCGGCGCCTTGCCGGCCTGGCCGCACAGCCGCTCCTGGGGCTATGGGCCCACCGGCGGCCTGGGCCTGGTGCTCATCATCGTGATCGTACTGGTGGTGATGGGCTACATATAGGATCGGCCTCCCGGCCTCGCTACGCCATCCAGGACGTCACGAGGCCGGGACGTCGTTAAAGCAGGGAGAATCGTTCAGCCATGCGATCACCCGGTCGCATTGTTCTTCAGGGGTGATGTCCAGCGGTATGCTGACGGCCCGTTCGTCGTCCCGCGGCGGCTCCAGCGTCTCGAGCTGGCTGGTCAGCAGGGAGGGCGATACGAAATGCCCCTTGCGATTCTTCAGGCGCTCTTCGAGGATCTTGCGGTCGCCGTTCAGGAAGACGAAGCAGGCATTCCGGTGATTGGCACGCAGGCGATCACGGTAGGCGTGTCGCAGCGCCGAGCAGCTGACCGTACCCGACTCGTCTTTTTCCTGGCGTTCATGGATCCATTCCCCGATGGATTGCAACCAGGGCAGGCGATCCTCGTCGGTCAGTGGAATGCCCTCGCTCAGCTTGCGGCGATTTGCGGGGGAGTGCAGATCGTCGCCTTCCAGGAAAGGACACTGGAGGCGTTCGGCGAGCAGTTTCGCAACCGTCGTTTTCCCGGATGCGGTGACTCCCATAACGATAACGACTGGTTTCATGCGACTGCGGCTCCAGTGGGTGGAAGGTTGAGCGTGGCGCCTTTCCTGCATCGCGTCATGCCTTTGCATGAGCTGAGCCTGGCCCTCAATGCACGCTGCCTGCTGCCGCGTGATCAAGGAACCATACCAGGTCGCCTGTAGGATCGATACGGGAGGCCGGCAGGCCGGCCTCGCCCTTGCGAACACGGGCCACGATGTCACGCTTTTGCTGTCCCGTCACCAGGAACGCGAGTGCAGCAGTGCTGTTCAGCACAGGCACGGTCAACGTTACACGCGGAAGCTGGCCCTCGGGGCGCGCTGCCATCGCCCACTGCTCCATCGCGGCTGGGGCCTCCTGGCCCGGAAACAGCGAAGCGGTGTGTCCGTCTGCGCCGATGCCGAGCAACACCGCATCGAACAGCGGTTGTGCCGGGTCGAGGTTGGGCGACCCGTAGAACGCCTGCAGGGTTCTGGCGTAGTCCTTGGCAGCATGTTCGGGAGAGTGCTCGGTGGGCACGGGATGAATGTTGTGCGAAGGAATCGGCACGTGTCTCAGCAGCGACTCGTAGGCGGCGCCATAGTTGCTCCGGGCATCGGTATAGGGCACCCAGCGTTCGTCGCTCCAGAATATGTGCAGGTGCTGCCAATCTATGCGGCGGGCCTGTTCGGGCCGCGCCAGGCAGCGAAACAGGGCCAGCGGCGTGCTGCCGCCGGACAGGGCTATGCTGCGGCGTCCGCTGCTGCTCGCCAGGCGCGTGATCAGCCACTCTGCCACCTGCAGCGACAGGGCCGATGCATTCGGAGCGGTGAGGGTCTGTTCAGATCGCATGCCAGTCGTATCCGTCTTTCTTGATCAGATCCGTCGCCGCAGCCGGGCCGTCGGTTCCGGCCGCGTATGGCCGGATGGTGTCGTCCCGGCTCCATGCCTGCTGGAAGGGCTCCACGGCCCGCCAGGCGGCTTCGATGGCGTCGGCCCGCTGGAACAGCGTCTGGTCGCCGCTCAGGCAGCCATAGAGCAGGGATTCGTAGCCTGTGGCCGTGGGCAGCTGGAAATGGTCGGCGGCGGCATACCGCAACTGGACGGGTCCGAGTTTCATCTGGGGACCAGGCACCTTGGCCTGAAGATCGAAGGCGATCTCGGCCTCGGGGTCGATGCGCAGGGTCAGGTAGCCGCCGCCTGCGGCCATGTCGGAAGGTATGCCTCCCGTAAGGGGAGTGGGGCGGAAATGCAGGGCAATCTCGGTGGCGCGCCTGGACATGCGCTTGCCCGTGCGTAGGTAGAACGGCACGTCCGCCCAGCGCCACGTGTCGACGTAGAGCTTCAGGGCTGCAAACGTTTCGGCGTTGCTGGAACGGGCGACACCCGGTTCGCTGCGATAACCCGGCACGCGCTGTCCGTCTGTCCGGCCCGCCCGGTATTGGCCGCGCACCGAGTGGGCTGCTGCCTGGCGCGGCGTAAACCTGCGAATGGCACCCAGCACCGTTGCCGACTCGTCGCGGAGGCTGTCACGCTGGTTGGCCGCGGGAGGCTCCATGGCGACCATGGCGAGGAGCTGGAACAGGTGGTTCGGCACCATGTCGCGCAGTGCTCCCGTGCCCTCGTAGAATTTGCCGCGCCCTTCCACGCCGAGCGTCTCTGCAGCGGTAATCTGTACATGATCGATGTAGTGCCGGTTCCAGAAGGCCTCCATCCACGGCACCCCGAGGCGTGCGGCCAGAATGCCCCGGACAGCGTCCTTGCCCATGAAATGGTCGATGCGATAGATGCTCGATTCGTCCATAAGCCCGAGCAGGTGGGCGTTGAGCGCGCAGGCGCTCTGCACATCGGTGCCGAAGGGCTTCTCGATCACCAGGCGGCGGTACGAGCCTCTGGCCTCCTTGAGCAACCCGGCCTGTGCCAGCTGTGTCACGACGTCGGCGAAGAAACGGGGCGCGGTGGCGAGGTAGAAAATGGCGTTGCCGCTCTTGGTCTTGTCGAGGCGCCGCCGGATGGCATCATAGGTTTCATGCTCGAGAAAGTCGCCCTTGAGGTAGCTCAGTCGCTGCGCGAAGCGCGACCATTGGCGTTTCTTGACCGGTTCGCCCCCACCTTCTGCGCAGGGATCGGCTGCGAGCTGCAGCATGAAGTCGCCAAGCCGGGACCGGAACTGCTCGTCGGAAGCCTCGTTGTGGTCGACGCCGATGATGTCGACATCATCCGGCAGGTAGCCTGCGCAGGCCAGGCGGTACAAGGCCGGCACCAGCAGGCGACGGACCAGGTCGCCGTGCGCGCCGAAAAGGAAGATGGTTGCAGGAGGAAGGCTCGGCTTTCTGCTTGTCATGGCTTGTTTCCAACATCATGGCCGCCAAAGGCATGGCGCATGGCCGACAGCATGCGATCCGCGTAGCTGTCATCCTCGCGTGAGCGAAAACGTGCAAAGAGGGCGCTGGCCAGTACCGGCGTCGGTACGGCGCGCTCGATGGCTGTCTGGATGGTCCAGCGGCCTTCGCCGCTGTCGGCCACCGGGCCGGAAAAGCCGGACAGATCGGCGTCGCGGGCCAACGACTGGGCGGTCAGGTCGAGCAGCCAGGACGAAACCACGCTGCCCCTGCGCCAGACTTCCGCGACATTGGCGACATCAATGTCGTAGCGCTCATGCAGCGGCGTGTCGGCATCGGACATGGATTTGAGCAGGTGGAAGCCTTCCGCAAACGCCTGCATCATGCCGTATTCGATGCCGTTGTGAATCATCTTGACGAAGTGCCCGGCCCCCGCGGGGCCGGCATGCAGATAACCCAGCTCGACGCGCTCGTCCGCATCGGTCCTGCCCGGCGTGGGAGCGATGGTGCCGCGTCCTGGAGCCAGGGCACGAAAGATGGGATCGAGCGAGCGCACCACGGTCTCGCTGCCGCCTATCATCATGCAATAGCCGCGCTCGAGACCCCACACCCCGCCGGACGTTCCCACGTCTACGTAGTCGATGTCGCGTTCGGCAAGCGTTCGGGCGCGCCGGGCGTCATCCTTGTAGAATGTGTTGCCGCCATCGATGACGACGTCTCCCGCATCCAGCATGTCCGCCAGCGCACTGACGGTGGTTTCGGTGGGCGCGCCGGCAGGCAGCATCACCCAGACGATCCGGGGGGCGGCCAGCAGCGAGACCAGCTCATCCAGGCTCGACGCCGGGGTGGCGCCGTCCCCAGCCACGTCCTGTACTGCCCGGGGGTCGCGGTCGAAACCCACGATGGTGTGTCCATGCCGCATCAGTCGTCGGGCCAGGTTCGCGCCCATCCTCCCAAGGCCAACCATGCCAACCTGCATCGCGTGTCCTCCAATGGCATTGCCGTGTGTCGCACCGGAAACCCAGTATGGTCAGCTGCCCACACTGGGTCAAGCAGGCTTCCTGTGGCACCACGACCTCGATTTTCTAGGGGATGTCCCGGGTACCATAACGGCAACATTTGTGCCTGAAGAACAAAGCGACAAATTTCCGGAACTGAAGTATTGACAAGCCCTGTTTTCGTTGCCATAGTGCGCCTGCAAGATAGTCAGGTGTAGTGAAGTGCGTACAGTGTTAAAGCCGGTTTTCGCTTTTTTATTGTTCAGCTGTCTATTCCTTGATTTTCTGGTAACCGGGCGTTAAGCCCACCCCCACAAATTAGCTTTTAGGAAAGCAGTATGGAAACCGGTATCGTCAAGTGGTTCAACGCAGAAAAGGGTTTTGGTTTCATCATGCCTGATTCGGGCGGCAAGGACCTCTTCGCTCACTTCTCCGAAATTCAAGGCTCGGGCTACAAGACGCTCGAAGAAAACCAGCGCGTCAGCTACGTTGCTGGCCAGGGCCCCAAGGGTCCCCAGGCTACCAAGATTCAGCCGCTGTAATTCGCGCTGCAATCGGCCTCTGGCCTAGCTGATGAAAAAGCCCCGCAAGGGGCTTTTTTCATGTCCCGCGTCATTGCACGCTTTCGTTCGAAGTCGAGCGGGAAGCACCGGCAAGCAGGATGAAACGTGCGCAGCCGGTATGCCGGTGCAGGCAAGGATGCGTTACGATGCCTCGTCCCTTTCCCGGCCTGCCTTCTGGATCGATCGATGCCAGCTTCAGCTCACATACCGTCTGCTGCGACCGAGGACGATCGGTTGGCGGCCCTGGAGGCCAGCCATGCGCTCGATACCGCTCCGGGTCCGGGCCTGGAAGGGCTGGCGCGTCTGGCGGCAAGCCTTTTCCAGGTGTCGTGCGCATTCGTCGCCATGGTCGACCGCGACCGGCTTTTCCTCAAGGCGACCCTGGGCATCGATGCAAACGAGTTGCCTCGCACCAATTCGCTTTGCGCCCACATGGTGGAAAGCCGATGCCTTGAGCCGATGGTCGTGGCAGATGCCATGCAGGATGAGCGTTTTGTGCACGACCCGCTCGTCGCTGGCGCGCCTTTCCTGCGTTTTCTGGCCGCCGCGCCACTGATGGATGCCGAGGGCCATTGCCTGGGCGCTTTCTGCATCGGCAGTCCCGATGCGCGTGCCGCACTCACCCTGCAGGAAATCGGCATGCTGGCAGATATGTCGACACTCGCCTTGGCTCGTATCCGATCATCATCCGGTTTGGCAAGGGATGCAGGCCTGGGACGCGTGGGACAGGACGGTGTTTCGCCGATCGCGCGGGACCATCCTGGACAACCGGCGGCAGTCGACATGACATGGCTCAGGCAGCGCGAGCAGCAGCTTTTTCGCATGGCGAGGCTGGATCCTCTCACCGGGCTTGTCGACCAGCAGGCATTTGCCGAAGGCCTTGCCAGCCACTCGGATGCGGGCCTGCCTTGCAGTCTGCTGCTGCTGGATATCGATGGCTTCAGGCAGATCGGCACGGCCACGAACCGGCGTGTGGCCGACAGCGTGCTGAGGACCCTCGCGCACAGGTTGCGCCTGCTCTTCCCGGAAGCGCCGGTCCTGGCCAGGCTCGGCGGCGACGAGTTCGCCGTCATCCTGAAAGAGGCATCGCCGGAGGCGTTGCGCCGCCTGTGCCGGCTGGTCATGCAAGCCATTGCCGACCCGATCGAAGCCGATGGGACCATGGTATCGGTGAGCGCCAGCATGGGGATCGCCCTATGCCCTGCACATGGCATGGGCCAGGACCTGCTCGCGCATGCCGACCTGGCCCTGTATGAGGCCAAGCGCAAAGGCGCGCAGATCTACCGGTTCTTCTCGGACGATCTGCGTGAGGCCGTGATCCTGCGCAAAAAGACGGAAAGCGAGCTGCGGCACGCGTTCGCCG
>Ga0182742_1005708_pt1 | contig 10324 bp, 9 predicted proteins | sample eDN5th37CBELigMG_FD_128880 | JGI IMG/M metagenome (GOLD analysis project Ga0182742, IMG submission 128880) | Enriched Miracle-Growth compost microbial communities from Emeryville, California, USA - eDNA 5th pass 37_C BE-Lig MG (version 2)... ... | reverse complement strand
TGTTGGTGTCGGCATCGGCGTTGGTGTCGGCGTTGGTGTTGCTGTTGGTGTCGGCATCGGCGTTGGTGTCGGCGTTGGTGTTGCTGTTGGTTTCGGCGTTGCTGTCGGTGAATTATCCTTGTTCGACGGTATTGGTGTCGGTGTTGGATTCAGTAATTGCTTACGTTTTAGATATTCTTCACGTTCTTCATCACTTAACGATTCTAAATATTTCAACTCGGCTTCTTGTTGTTTCTTTATTAGCGATTGTTCATTTTGCTTTCTTAATAATTCTGCTTTTTGTCTTAGCTCTTCCTCTTTAGCCGCTTGTTGTTCAATATGCTGTTTTCTCGCTTCATTTTCTTTTTTAAGCTCTTCTAATTTTTTCTGTTCATCACTAGTTAATTCAGTTTTATATTTAGTAGAAAGTTGATTAATATCATATGGCGTGACATTCGTGCTTAATAATTTGTTAATACTATTAATCAACTGAATTAATGTTGACTCATCGATTATATTTTTATTTTTCAATCTAACTAGCATCTCAGCCATTAAATGATCTAAATTTAGTTCATATGAAGTAACATCTAAGTTACCTGATAAAGTTAAACTACCGTCTTCGATAGATTTTTTCAAATTTTCTAGCATAGCTCTATTTTCTAAATCGATATCATTTTTATTTTTTAAGATTTCCGTAATAACCGGACTACCTATATCATTTAGGAAAGAATTAAAATCAATCGTTTGAATCGCATTTTCTGAAGGATTCTTTTGCGATGAAGCACCTGAGTCAAAACTTATCTTCATTTGTTGTGAAGGGTATAAATAGATACTATTATTTGTTGAACTATTAATACCTTGAATCTGACCTACTCCCGAAAACATTCCAATCGTAGTTTGCCCATTAGCAGGATTAATCCCTATAAAGAAGTTAGTTCCTCTAACACCCATAACTGCAGTAGATGTTTCTAATGTAAACTCATCACTTGCATCTTTAACTGAAGCAACTTCAACCCATGCTTGCCCTTTTTTCATTTTCACTTTAGTTACTGTACTTTTTTTGCTAGTCGTCTTAGTTAGTGAAATTGTTGTTTCTGCGTCAAGAACTAATTTATCATCTTCATTACTACCATTAGAAAATATCAAAGTAGCTGAACTATCTTTTCCCGTCGTTATTTCGTCACCTTGATTTAGATTCATATTTTTAAATGCCTTCAGTGCACGTTTCCCACCCGCTTTTTTCACTTCAACAGTACCAATAACCTCACTAATTACAACTGTTCTGGAGGTATCTGCTGCAAAAATAGACACTGTAGGAATGACTAAAAATACACATAACAGTGAATAAATCAAACTTACCATTGACTTTTTCAGTTTAAACACTCCTCTATTCAAAAATATAATCACGAATTACGATATTTTTTAACTGCTCATCCCAAGCTACATCATAGCCGAATTTTTCTGCTACAAATCGTAATGGAATATACACCTGGTTATTAATTAACTGAGCAGGTTTAGCTAACAAAAATTCACTATTGAGTTGAGCGTCAAGCTTTTGAGCCTTTGAACTTCCAATCGTAAAAATAAATTGTTGCTCATCACCATGCACGTTTACTTGTTTTTTCACTGAATCATAATCAACATTTAACTGTAGAGCTTCACCTAATACTCTTAATGGAAATAAAGATACTCCATCTTGAATTTCAACTTTGCTATCAATAAGCTGATTATTTACAACAACTTGTGTGTTAGCAGTAAATGTATCCTTCATATGAGTACTATAAAGAGCAATTTTTCTTATTTCACTGTAGCCTGCTTCCAATACTAGTATAGATTTATCCGCTTGCACGATTATATCAACAGGCTCATTATAGGTCGCATATTTTAATAAGCCATCTTCACTACCATATTGCTCAGCACTACCTGTTAAAGTAGTAACTATACCGTTTTTATACGCTCTAATGGAATGATTCATTCTATCTGTAATTAATAATGTGGAGTCATCTAAAATAGCTATATTTTCAGGTGAGTTAAGTTGGGCTGTTGCTACATTTCCATCAGTATAGCCACCTTCAACATATAAACTATCTTTGGCTAACACACCTGATCCTACAATAGTAGATACTTGATTTGACTCAAAATTAATGTAACGAATACGTTGATTACCTCTATCTGTTACATATAAATTTCCTTTATCATCTAGTGTGAGTGCTATAGGCTCATTAAATAGGGCATCAGAAATGTTTCCATCTAAAAAATCTCCAGCTGTATCAACATGACCCGGCACATATTCCACCAAACGTGTTGATTTCCCTGTTAAAGTTGAAACTTCTCCAGAGGGTGTAATTTTTCTAATTGTATGATTTAAAGTGTCTGCTACATAGACATTACCTTTCGTGTCTACCGCAACGTCGCTAGGTGCATTGAACTGTGCCGTACTAGATTTACCATCTAAATCTCCTAGAAGTCCATTACCTGCTAATGTCGTTACCAAACCTTCAGGTGTTACTTTTCTAATAGCATGATTAGCTGTATCTGCTACATAGATATTACCTGCTTCATCTGTAGCTAGACCTCCTGGTTTGTTAAATCTGGCACTGCTTTTCACTCCATCGGATAAAGCACCTGCATAATAGTTTTGTTCTTCTGCGAGTAACGGGCGACCTGCGAAAACAGATACCTCACCATTAGAAATTTGACGCAACACATGATTGTTAGTGTCTGAAACAATAATATCTCCATTATTTAACTTAATAAAATGTGAAGGTTGATTAAACCTAGCCTTTGAAAGTGCTCCATTAACTAAATCCCCTTCATGACTTCCGGATATAATCCTAACTTCATACAACTGTTCATTAGAAAGTGTAGCTGCACTCACTTCATTTAATAAAAGTGTTGAACTTATTAATGCAGTAAAACCGAGAATACCTATTTTACTTCGTTTGAATAAATTATTTTTCCTCATATTAATCTCCTTTTAATGAAATAAGTTCGTAAACTTAAGTGGATTGAGACTTTCCTTTTAGTCGTTTTTAATGGACGGTTGATAGTTTGTGAATATACAAAATAATACTATAATAAGCAGTACTTTTTAATATTGGGGACAACCTCAATGTGTGAAAGAATTAACAATTGATTGGCTATGTTAGTATGTACGTAGACGAACCGAGGATTTTGCTTTAGAGGTGTGACGCCTGAATCTAGCTTCATTACCAAGACCAGTTGCTGTAAAGACTATTGCGTCCTTGAATAATTCTATCGTCGAGTTGATGAGTGCGGTTTGTTTGAAGTTATTATCTAATAACCATGTGTCTACTGTTTGTATAATATGACTACTTTAAATATACAATGTAAAGATGAGTAATAAAACGTTACCTAAAATAAATAATTTATCCTTGTATAGACACCCTCTTTTATCCCTTATTTATTTATTTATTTATTTATTTATTTATTAATTCATTACTATTATAACTTTTTTTTGTAGTTATACAACAAAATAAAGAACAATGCAACCATCTGCTGTCGATATTTTATCGCTCTAGGTGGTTGAGTCTTTTTTGTAGCGTTTATAGTTATAAAAGTAAAGATATTCTTCTACTGCTTGTCTAACCAAAAAATTTCCATGATTTATATAATCCATGTCTGAGGAATAGATTAATAATTCGAGTTAAAGTTTGAACTGAAGGCAGGTAGACGTGCAGAGAAAGGCAGGAGAAAGTGATCATGAACAATAAAGTTTAACGCCCCAACGCTCCCCCTCCAATCTCCCAAATCTCGCTCCCAACAAGGCTTCTCAGCCTTTCACCTAATCTCCTCTCCTTCAATACCTGCAAGCCATGTTTGACGGAAAATCGGGGGAATCATCAGCAAATACATCAGGGAAAATCATGAATCAAACTGTAAGTGTCAAGATAAGCATTTTTGCACATGCTTATCTTGACACTTACATCTAATTAGTTCACACACTTGTTTTTCACCTGTTCCTCATTTATAAAGTAAATAGTTGAATTATCTAGAGGATTATAATAAACACTTAATTTCCAATTACCATATACATGTGCCAATTCAAACCATCTTTGTCTTATTGCATAAATACTAAAGTAGTACTTTTTATTAAACAGAATCCCTTTATTTGCTAACTTTGCTGTACCTATTTTATTATTCATGTTAATTCCCCCATAGTTTAGTAATATCCGAAAACGGATAATATTAAACTATGGGGATATTTTTTAATTTTCTTTGCAGCATAATTTATAAAATTAATAAAGATAACTACAAAGAGTCATGTAAAATGAATAACAACTAGTTATACTAATAATATAAGTCTTATTGATTTAGAAGTTCTCGTAATTTTGATTGATAACTTGGTAGAAAGGTATTGGATATGAATAATAAAACACTGTTTCTTGCTTGGATAACATCGATTATTGCAACATTAGGAAGTTTATACTTGAGTGAAATTAAAGGCTTTAATCCATGTACATTATGTTGGTATCAACGTATATTAATGTATCCTCAGGTCATTATATTAGGAATAGCTTTTTATAAGGGAGACCATAGAGTTTGGGGATATACGTTACCTATGTCTTTATTAGGCTGGGCAATAGCACTATATCACTATATTATTCAAAAATCTCCTAAACCTTTAGAATTTGCAGCTTGTAGTGTTGACGTTCCTTGTTCGGGTCAATATATTAATTGGTTTGGATTTATTACAATTCCATTTTTATCATTTACTGCCTTTACTATTATTTCAATTTGTATGTTCATTTTATATAAGAAAAATAAAAAAGAAGAAAAGGAATCGTAAACCTACTACGATCCCTTTTCTTCTTTTCTTATAGTCCAAATATTTTTGCAAATAATTTATTTAATCCCTCTTGACCGTGCTCTGCTTTTAACTCGTTAATATAGCCATCAAGTATAACTTCTCCACGATTAAAAAATATAATTCTATCTGCTAACGCCTCAGCAATATGTAATTGATGTGTTGAAAACATGACAGTCTGATCATTTTTTTTCAAATCTTTGACCATTTGAACAAAAGTCTGCATCCAGTAAGGATCTAATCCATTTGTAGGTTCATCCATAATTAATAAGGAAGGTTTAGATATTATTGCCTGTGCAAACATCAATCTTTGTTTCATGCCTTTTGAAAACGAATTGGCTTGCTTTTGTGAATCGTCTATTAAACCAACTTCACTTAATACTTCAGTTACTCTTGTTTTGTCTATCCCTCTAAGTTTAGCCCAATAAAATAAGGTCTCAAATGCTGTAAGTGATTGACTGAACTGAAAATCATCTGGCATATAACCTATAGTCTTCGCATACTCTTTTCGATGCTCATAAAAATTAAGTTCGTTAACAGAGATGCTTCCTTCGTTTGGCAAAATAGTGCCTACTATCATTCGGAGTAATGTACTTTTACCTGCTCCGTTTCCACCGCATAAAGCAACTATTTCTCCCTTTTTTATGTCAAGATTAATACTGTTTACTGTCTTTTTATTATTATATATTTTACTTACTTCATTAATGGTTACAAGTGTATTACTCATGCAATCTTTTCCTCTCCCAAATAATATTGGACAATCCAATAAAGAGTGAAATAAATACTATTACTATAAAGAAAAATACGAGTCCACCCCACTCAGAATTAATCCAAAGCATCCAATTATAATATTCAGGACCTAACGTAATACCCCCGCCCATTTTTACAACTACAAATAATCTTGTTAACTCCGCAGGATTAATAATGGTTAATACTGTTAATATTGCTTTTATTGATGTGTAGGGCATAAAACCTAAAACTGCAATTAATATTGTAGGCCATGCAATAATGAGAAAAAACCATATACCAATATCGATAGTAAGTGCTTGCCACCTATTTTTAGCAATAGTTCCTACAAAAACTGATATTGTCAAAAATGTTATTGCTATCATTAAACTAAAAAACAATAAGTATAGATAGGTTGAATAATATAAGGTAATTCCAAATGCAACACCAACTAAACTTGATATCCCAAAACCTACAAATATGATGGTACATATTACAACTACTAAGCCTATATACTTACCAAATATATAAGGAAATGTAGTTAGAGGATATGACGATAAGAGTTCCCAAGAGCCATCCTCTTTATCTGATGTGTAAGAGAATGAACCAAGCATTAACGACATAAGTGGAAGCAAATATAACGACAGATTTAGCATTGTTGCACTTGTTGAGTTATATCCACTTATATAATGCTGACTATTAATAAGTAATAAACTTAGTACGAATATTGTAAAAAGGGCCATAAATGAATAGGCCCATGGATTACGAAATCCGATTTTTATTTCACGGGAAGCTATAACTTTAATCTCATTCACGATTAATGTCCTCCAGCTTCTTTTTGTTCCTTATGCATATGACTACCCATATCATCAGACTGATGATTGTTCATCATATCATTTGAATGATGAGCTTGATCTTCATGCCCTACACCATCATGCTTATGTTCACGATTAGACTTCCAAGAGTGCTGTGCTAACTCTTCTACTGACATTAATGTTCCTACTTGTTGTTCAGCTACAAATTTTTTAGCATCCTCTTCTTTTTCAAATGAGACTATACCATACGCCATTGGCGTCTGAACTGATTCATCATATACGTATACTGCGTCTTCATACTTTATCCATTCTAATGAATAGAAATCTCTAACAAATGTAGCTCCAATATTATCAGTACCGTTTTCGGTTCTCCATTTGTTGAGATCGCCTAAGTCATCAAACTTCAATGATTGGCCATCTTTTGTGATAATTTGAGTTGCATATTGATCATCCTTTATTGCCATTTTACAAACTACACAAATGTCCACGTCTGGGTTAATCGGTTGTGGCTCATATTTTTCGTTACCACATCCAGCCATCATAAAGCACAACGAAATGATTGTTAGTAACATATATAACTTCTTCATCTTAATACTCTCCTTGTTCTCTTAATTATGAGAAATGAAACTAATAATAAAATTGTACTGATAAAGATGGAATCAAATTTGTTAGAAGAAGTAGACTTCATATCTTCCGATAATTCAACACTCATCTTTGGTTTATCATCCCTCATCCATAACTCAGGGTTTGTGATGTAAATCGACTCCAAAAAACTCATTCCAGGCGAATTAAAAAATATTTGAAATGGTGGTTGTTTTTTAATTAGCCCATAAAACAATGGATTAATACTATAACTAACTTCGCTATAGCCATCTTCATCAATATCAATACCACTAGCATTATCCCAAAAATTCTTATTAATATGATTGTCCGCTACACCTACGCTTTGAATATTGATAACATTTCCTATCACGTTGTTATTCTGAAAAGTATTGTCTGAACTATTAATCCACTGCAAGCCAACGAAGTTATTTTTGATCATATTACTATCGAACGTAACATCACTTGACTCTTCGATATATAATCCAACTCGATTACCATCTATTTCATTATTTGATACCGTTGAATTTTTTGTATCATAGAGCAAAATTCCCTGTGAGTTTAAGTTCTCTACTTGTTTAACAAACTTATTTTTTGTAACTTGGATCTGACTTGAAGCCATAATCATGGCCCCTGTGACATTAGCAGAACCTTCATTGTTTTCTATTTGTCCATTAGTAACAAACATAAAGTGAAAGCCATATCTGGAACCGTCGACGTGACTGTTTTTTATGGAAATTGTATCTACTCTCTCTAAATAAATCCCATCCTCCATGTTTCTAATTGTTATGTTATCTAATTTCCAATTAGCAGAATTATATATTTGTATCCCATTTTTTTTATATAATTGGCTAATCTCTTCAGTTGCTGAAGAGATTGTCGTATCATTGATTTTCCCTTTGTTTGCACCATTAATATGTATACCAGTATTATCAGTTAGAACTTGTACATTAGCTATCTCTGCACCATCTGATAAAATTAGAATTGTAGGTTCTTCTTTTATATCTACATCCCTAACAGTAATATTTTTTATAGAGACATGTGGTGCATTAATAGTTACTGCTGCCTCTTTCGATTTGTTCGTTAATGTAACCTTAACGTCTAATTCAGTGGTTAAGTTAATTGCATGGTTTATTGTAATGGGTCCCTCATATTCTCCCTGATTTAACACAATCGTTGTATTAGGTGCAGCTTCATCAATTATTTTTTGTAACGATTCTCCGCTATCAACAGTAATAATATTTGAGGCCACAACTACACTAGATTTTAAACAGAACAAAAAGGATACGATGATTAACATTAACCCTATTTTTGAATAATCAAATTGTATTGAATGTTTTAGTTTAATACTAATCCCTCCTTTGTAATCCAATTATATTAATAACTCGAAGTCATAACAAATAGCACTTTGTAGTCAAAAACTTCATTTTCAACGTTAGTATGTGTCAAATCGTTGTTAAATAGACACAAAATCTTCAATTAACAAATCCTGCATCATATGCATATCTTGCTAATTGTACTCTATTCTCTAAATGTAACTTTTGAAGTATATTTTTCATGTGATTTTTAACCGTATGCTCAGATATATCTAAGCTTATTGCTATATCTTTATTACTAATTCCTTTAGCTACTAATTGTAGTATTTCCTTTTCTCTTTTTGTCAGTATTTCTATCTCTTCATTTCTACTTTTAGTATAAGAAAATTCATTTAATAATTGGCTTGCCAATTGTTTTGACATTGGTGCTTCATCCAATGCTATTGCTTTTAAATAATCAATCCAGAGTTCAGAACTTAAATTTTTTAATAAATATCCTTGTGCCCCACGCTTTAAAGCTTCAAATAAATGAGCAATATCATCCGAAACTGTAACTATAACAACTTTTATATATGGGAATTTAGTTTTTAGCAGCTGCGTTGTTTCTAGTCCATTTAAGCCGTGCATATTAATATCCATTAACACAATATCAGGCATATAAATTTCACATAAAGAAATAGCTTCTTGACCAGAGCTAGCTTCTCCAACGTATAGGAATAAATCACTCATCCCTATTATCATTTTCATACCTTCTCTTGCCTCAGAACTATCATCTACAATAAGTATTCTAAACGGCTGGCTTGAGTAAGATGTATCAATAAGATCCATTAGTATTTTCTCCTTTACTTATTACAGCTACGTTTCTATTTTCACTATAATTAAATTTTAATATCCAATTCATTGATTGGGCCCTTTCTTTAATGATTTTAATACCAAAGTGTTCATTAATATTGTAATCATCAAGTTTGAATTTTTTACCGTTATCAACTATTTTGCATTTCCAACCATTTTCGTGCTCATTAAGTTGTATAGTGACTTCCGTTGCATTAGCATGCTTGTAAATGTTTAATAATGTTTCGCGCATTATTGCTAATAACTCTACCTTTTCTTTTTCGTTTAAGACATCATTAGAGATATCCCAATTTGTAATAATCTTTAGTTCCGTTTCTGAACTTATTTCTTTAATCAAAGATTCAATACTTTCTAGCCAAGGAATAGACATATTATCAGCAGAGTGTCTTAATCCAGCTATAGCTTGTCTTACATACTCATTTGCTTTAATAATGGATTCTTGTAACTTTTTTAATATTTGTTCGTCATATTGTTTTTTTGATTCTATATGCTTTATTTGGACATTAATAAAAAACAGTGATTGAGCAATACCATCGTGTAATTGCTGTGCAATTTTTTCTCTTTCCTTTAAAACTGCTTCTAAAGCCCGTGATTTATTTAGCTGTTCTTGAATATGCTCAATCATTGAAAATAACTGAGTAGATATCATTAACGTTACTACAAGCACTAAAATAGGAGCTAATAAATTGCCGAGTTCCATCGAAATATAAGGTAATAAAAAATCATGTCTTATGTACTCCCATAATCCAATCGTAATTGTAGGAATAATAAGTATTAACCATTTTAACTGCTTATAGCTTAAATTCATAAAAGATCACTCACCTTATTAACATATTTATTTTAACATCTGCTTTAATTGTTTAATTTGATCTATATTTGTTAGTTCGCCTTGCATTCTTTCTATAACCTCTCCCTTGTTATTAATAACTATTGTTAAAGGCAATGCACTTACAGAATAAGTCTTCTTAAAAAATTGTTCTGAATCTAGAATAATCGGAAAAACTAAATCATATCGCTTAACATATTTTTCAATCCCCGCTAAATTGTCTGCTATATTTATCGTGACTAAATCGTACTCGTCTTGTTTATAGTATTCATTTAATAAAGGTAATTCATTAATACATGCTGTGCACCAAGAAGCCCAGAAATTTATGATAACGCCTTTTTTTGAATGGTTAATTAGTTTTACTTCGTTTCCGTATATATCT
>Ga0182742_1005707_pt1 | contig 10325 bp, 10 predicted proteins | sample eDN5th37CBELigMG_FD_128880 | JGI IMG/M metagenome (GOLD analysis project Ga0182742, IMG submission 128880) | Enriched Miracle-Growth compost microbial communities from Emeryville, California, USA - eDNA 5th pass 37_C BE-Lig MG (version 2)... ... | reverse complement strand
TTCAAGATCTGCTTGTCCAGCGTCAGATCGGCCACTGCGCGTCGGAGCCGGGCATTCTCCGCCTCCAGATCTTTCAGGCGCTTGACCTGATCTGATTTGAGCCCACCGAACTCCTGCCGCCATCGATAGTAGGTCACCTCCGTCACGCCGATCGCCCGAACGGCATCAGCAACGGATTGGCCCTGTGAGACCATCACATCGACCTGGCGTAACTTGGCGACAATCTCTTCCGGCTTATGGCGCTTCTTGGGCATGGTGGTCCTCCTGTGAGCCTCAAGACATACTTCAAGGTGGACCATTTCAATGGGGGTGGATCAAAGCTGCGCTCGTGTTCCACGCTTTGATCATGTTGTCTGTGCTGATCATCACAGAAATCCTACTTCATCAAGAGTATCATCAACAAAAACCGGCGCAGTGAAAATTAAAGCAGACACGTGTGCCAGCGTGCCGACATCGGCGGCAATATAGCCGAGGCTGATGTCGGTGCTTGTCCTTGATTGCGGCAAAGGAGCCCTCTCATGAAAAGATATCTGATCCTTGCTGTTACGCTTGCGGCGGCACTAACTCCAGCGGCTGCCCTTGCAGAACGTCAAGACACTTTAGTCCCGCAATTCACTGAGATGTCCTACAAGTTAATACGCGATGGTCAAATTCAGCGGGTGATCCACGAAGGGCGGGCCAACAAGGCGGCGTTCGAGGCGCTCAAGCAGCGGGAATTGCAGCAACGAGCGTTGCAGGAGCCCACATATACAGGGTCTGTGCGGCGTCCACGCCAATAGCCGCCCGAAAGCCAGTTAGTTAGGACGAGTTCGCGCGAGCGGGGGATGATGTTTAAGCCTCGATCATCCTAGCAAAAGCGGCTGCCGCATAGGGCTTGCCAGTGCCTGTCATGAAACCGGTACTGGCCAGTTCGTTCGCGATCTCCCGCAGGGTGCGCCTGCGGCCATGGACCTTGTACCGCAGCCGCTTCTTGGGCAAGGCGACCAACTCCGGGCTGATCTCGGCGCAAGCCTTGCGGCTCTCCACCTTCGCACCTGTGGCGCGCTTGCGCCGCTCATTCACGTGGTCGAGTCGGTGAGCACGCTCATCAACGGTCACGCCATCACGCGCCTGGTAAGCACAGAACCAGACAAGGCTCCTCGGAATTGGCTATGAAAGGCGGCCGACGTTGAGCGCTAAGTGCAGCTGACGCTTTCTCGTTCATGCGGTTCCTTCTGTAGACGGCCCTGTCGCACGCGCCGCTTTCATGCTCTTGAAGCGGCTGGCTGGACGGATCACGCGCTTGAGTGCGCCATGATCCGCCTCGATGATGTTGTTCAGGCATTTCGATGTTCGGCGCTCGAACTCTTTCGACAGTAGCTCTTCATCTTGCAAGCGTCGGATGGCCTTGGGATAGGACGCCAGCTTATCAGTCGTGATGGACACAGGAGGATAGTCGCACATCGCCTTCACGGCCTTGCGCAAGAAGCGATAAGCCGCTCGAGTGTTCCGTCGATCGGACGGCATGGAATCGATCAGCTGACCGTGCTTGTCGATGGCGCGAAACAAGTACTTCCACTTGCCGCCGACACACACATAGGTCTCATCGACCCGCCATGAGCCTGACCGACGTCCCTGGTATCGGCAAGCCCGCTTCTCAAGCTCTGGCGCATAGCGCTGCACCCAACGAAAGATCGTGCTCGGGTCGATCTCCACACCGCGCTCTTGCATCATCTCAGCCGGGTCGCGATAGCTGATGCCGTACTTGCGGTACCAGCGCACACACAGCAGGATGATCTCGACGGGAATGCGGCGGTGCTTGAACAGGGACAACAGGGCGGCTCGTCAGATAGCCGCCTTCCTCTAAACTGCTAAGGTTAATGCAACGGCGCCCTTTCACCTAAAGGATGACATCTCCAGAATTGAGTGAGCCGAAAACTCTGATCTCGAAATCGGCGACCTTGTCACCATCGACATCGCCGCGAAGAATGCCGTTGGAAAAGCGGAGTTGACCGTCCTTGCCAGTAAAGGTGGCATCGAGATCATGCCTATCGACCCATCTGAACCTCTGATTGCCAACGGTGTCCCCATCCGCGTCGATCGTCCGGAGATCAATGAGATCCTTCGCCGAAAGGTAGACCACATCTCTCTGAGATCCGACACGCGATTCCAGCACTGAGTTGAAGTCATACCAATCCGCGCCGGCATTGCCGTTCATCACATCCCGGCCCAAGCCACCGACCAGCAGATCGCTGTCGCCGCCACCGAACAATCGGTCGTCCCCGTCTTGGCCAAGAAGCTTGTCACGGCCGCCTTGACCATACAGCGCATCGTCACCGTCGCGACCCCGGAGGAGATCTCTCCCACCGCCGCCGAGGAACCGGTTAGCGTTGGCATCACCATAGGCTTTGTCGTTGCCGTTCGAGAATTGGAAGCTCTCAATCGAGCTGAAGGTATCGCCAGCGGCTTGACCCGAGCTACGCTGTCCATCCTGCAAATCAAGCGTGACGGTGCGGGTGTAGCGTACGGTGTCTAGACCGGCACCGCCGATCATCTGGTCGACCCCGGCACTTCCAAGGAGCGTATCGTTGCCCTGTTTACCATCGATGACGTCGTCATCTCCCGTACCGGGGAGGTTATCAGGCCCCGGACCACCATTGATTACGGAAAGCGTGAGCGTATTGATTGCCACTGTATCAGTGTTAGAAGCATTATTTTGGTTTCCTGCCAGATCCGTAAACCTGGCGGCCGCCACAGAGACCGAGCCCGTGGCATTGACGCTATCTGTCGCCGTGAACGTCGCGGTCGCCGACAGACCGTTGGCCGCGACAACGAGGTTGGACAACGCGCCGTTTGCGACAGTGACGTCACCGACTGTAAAGCTTCCCGTCGCGATCGCCTCCGAGAAACTGAAAGTCACCTGTGATGCATTGTCAGAATCGTTGAGCACGGTGTCTACGAGATTGACCGTCACGTTCGGCTTCGTGGTTTCGAGCAACTGTTCTCTTGTGAAGGTATCGTCCTTGAACCTGAAGGACTCGAAGCCCGACAACGTATCCGAGCCATTCGATACCTGGTATGTTGCATGGACGCTGTCTGCTTCGATTTCTCCTTGCGTCCGGTTGTCGACGATCCGCAGTGAACCATCCGGCAGCTCAGTGACCTGATATTTTTCACGACGGCCGGTAAATGCTGCGGTGTCACTACCACCACCGCCGTCCAAGGTATCGTTCCCGCCCAGTCCATCGATCTCATTTGCGCTGCTGTTGCCCGTGATCGTATCGGCTTGGTGAGATCCAAAAACGTTTTCGATGCTTGTCAGCGTATCCGTCGCATAGGATCCTGCGTTTGCTGTCCCGGCCGCCAAGTTGACTGCGACGGCTTGGCTTGATCCGACGTAGTTGACGTCATCGGATCCTGGACCGCCATCGACACTATTGGCCCCTGAGCCGGGATCGAAGTAGTCATTGCCATCTTGCCCGTGCATCTCGTCGTTGCCGTCACCGCCATAGAGGAAGTCCCCTCCGTCAGGGGTGTCGCCGGCATGTGCGGCGCCACCGGGCCTTACATGGCCCCAAAGAATGTCATCGCCCTCTTGCCCAAAAAGCGAGTCGGCTCCCCCGTAGCCTTGAAGGATATCCGCGTCCCCGAATCCAAAGAGGGTATCGTCCCCTCTTGGGTCCTGCTTCCCTGCGACCGGGTTGCCATTCAGAAGTCTGAGGCCTTGAGATTGCGTGCTATCGTTGATGCTGCTGTCGGGACCGGCAGTGCCATTAAAAACGGCCATTCGTTCCTCCCGCGATTGGGGGAAAATAGCAATTGGAGTTTAAATCTGCGCCCAGATCCCAGAACAACTTTCTGGGGTATTCTTCAAAGCGAAGCCAATACGCACTCGAATAAGTCGGATGTCTGAAGTTTACACTATGACTGGCGTGGGCGTCCAACGATAACGAAGGCCGACCTCATTTGAGGCGGCTTCGGATCAAGAGCGTTTCCGATCGTTTGAGGACCTCGACTTGAAGCCGATTGCCTGCCTCTCCCAGCTTGACGGTATGCGAATTGGGGCCGGTGACAGGAGTGATGCACTCATGTGGCGAGCGCGCCAGGAGATTTGGCCTGAACAGGGTCAGGAACAACGCCGCCGGCGTTTGCCCGCCGCTACCGAGCCCAATCTTATTGAGGCGCCGCATCGACCGTTGGATTATACTGGCGTGTGTCGAACCGGGCGAACCATCGCGCGTCGACGTAAGGGACGACCGCTTCTGATTTCTACCCGCAGCTTGGCTGTTAACCAGACCAGCTCATGCAAGAGCCGCACGTGGGTGACCCATGCACATTTCCAACCTTTTGGACCACGTACCTGACGACCTTCAGCCGAAGTCCGCTCTCAGATCCGGAGATCTTGTCATTTCCTATCAGAGGCTTCACCGCGACGTCGAAGCCGTCGCCGGGCGACTGGCTGCAGCAGGAGTAAACCCGGGTCAGGTTGTTGGCGTCTATGTCGGACAGTCTGCTGCGCACTGGTGTGTTCTGCTGGCTCTCATGCGGCTTGGCGCGGTTTCCGTATCGCTGACCAGTCGTTTCCAAGTGGAGATCGACGCCTTGCCTAATCTCTCGGCCGTCATCCATGCGGGAGGAGATCCACCTGCCAGCGACCGGGACATTCGAATGATTGCGATCGAGGAGGTTTGGCTGGAATCAGCCTGCTCCGTTCCGTTGCCGGCGCCTGAGGAAGCCGAACGTCATTTGGGCAGAATCTGCTTCACTTCCGGCACAGCCGGAAAGCCGAAGGCCATTCGTCTGGACTCCGCGACGCTGAAACGCCGCCTCTCCGGAACAGCGGGCCGCAGCCGTCTCCACAGGCAATCTGTACTTTGGTGTGGCTTGGGCCCGGATTCCGCCTATGGTTTTACAGCCACGCTCGCAACGTGGATGATTGGCGGATCGATCTGTTTCCTGCGAACGGCTGAACATGCCTACGGCGATCTCGTTCGGTGCAATGTCGACGTTATCATTGCCTCACCCGCCGCGCTGAGCACCGTTCTTCAGAGCCGTCCTGAGAATTCCCGGGAGCGTATAAACGGACCGGTCATCATTGCAGGAGGGCGCCTCTCGACCAGACTTCGCGATCTTCTGCTGGCAAATCTGTGCTCAGAGGTTCTGATCGCGTACGGCGCATCGGAGACCGGCGGGGTCACGCTTGGCGATGCGCGGGTCCTTGACAGGCATGCCGGAGCTGTCGGTCCGATCTTCCCTGACGTTCAGGTCGAGGTCGTCGGTGAAAATGGCCAAGTCTTACCCATTGGCACGCCGGGCCGCATCCGGATCAAGACGACCGGTTCGGTTTCTACCTATCTGAACGATCCGACTGCGAGCGCACGGCATTTCTCGGCTGATTGGTTCTATCCAGGCGACATCGCCCAGATCTCGGGCGAAGGGCTGCTGACCTTAATGGGGAGGGAGGCCGAAATTTTGAATGTTGGCGGTGTTAAGCTTTCGGCCGATGACCTCGATGAGGCTGCCCGTTCCGAGGCGGGGGTCGAAGATGCTTGCGCTTTCATGCTGCCGGATAGGGAAGAGAGTGCTCGTCTAGCGATCGCAGTCGCCGGCCAATTGGACGCCGTCAGGAGGCTTCCATCGCACCTCCGCTCCATGATGCCGAGCTTGCCCCCCTTCAGCGTGGTGCCGGTCTCGACGATACCTCGTAACTCCATGGGCAAGGTAAACCGGGAGGAGTTTGCACAGAGGGTCGATCGACTGCTCCGGGACCCAGGCGCTGCCGCGGCAGAGGGATTCTCGATCATCTCCTTGACCTCCACTCCGCCCTGATGAGCACCGATACCGCGGACAATCGCGTTTAGCGCCAGTGCAACAGGATACGTTCGAAAAAGGAGAGGATTGCCGATACGGACACCCCCAGTATCGAGAGTATTATAATGCCCACGAACAGCTGGTCGGTTCGCATTAAATTTCCCGATGCCAGAACCAAGGCACCCACGCCATGCTGTGCTCCGATCATCTCCGCCGCCGTGAGCAGAATGAGGGCGATCGAACAGGAGATCCGGCAACCGTTGAGAAGGGCCGGGATCGTTCCAGGCAGGATAACCTTCCAGATGATCATGCTGCTTGGAATTCCAAAGGTTTGCGCCATCCGAACGACATTGCGGTCGACGCCGGAGACACCTGAGTAAGCGGCAAACACCATCGGCGAGAACACGCCCGCCGCGATCGTCGCCACTTTGGCGCCTTCTCCGATTCCGAACCAAAGGATGAAGAGTGGAAGCAGGGCGACCTTTGGAACGGGGAAGAGCGCGGAGACCAGCGGCAACGCTATTGCACGCCCCCATGAGCTCAGCCCGATCGCAAGGCCGACGCCGACCCCGCAGACGGCCCCCAGTACCCATCCGAGGAACAGCCGCTCCAGGGAGGCACCGAGATGTTTCAGCAACTCGCCATTGCGTGCAAGGCCGGCGAATGCCGTAATGACTTCGTATGGCGCCGGCACGCCGATCGCGCTGGTGCCGACCGACGTTGTCGCCCACCATAGGGCAAGGACGACGGCGAAGGTCAGGAGGGAAAGGTGTGGGACAGGCCGGGAATTGAACTCGCCGCGATAACGGACCTGCTCCGCGTCTGGTCGGGTTTCCCGCTGATCGACCGAACCTGTCTTGGTCCTAGGACGCACCTTCGAGCTCCCGGCCGGCTGCCTCAATCTCCTCGCGGATAATCTCTCGTATCGCCTGCTGCAATGCAACCAGCGTCGGATGGTCCTCCCTGCGATCGATAAAAGGCACGGCGACTTCGAAGATCGTCCGGACGCGAGCTGGTCGCCGAGACAGGATCACGATCCTGTGGGCGATCTGGGTCGCTTCCAAGACATCATGTGTCACGCACACTACGGTAAAACGGGCGTCGTCCCACAGCCGGAGGAAGTCCCGCTGGAGCAACTCTCGCGTTCCGACGTCAATCGCCGAGAAAGGCTCATCCAGCAACAGGATGGCCGGGTCGACCACAAGCGCGCGGGCAAGGCCGGTGCGCTGACGCATTCCCCCTGACAACCGATTTGGGTAAGCGTGCGCAAACTCGGTCAGCTTGACTTGCTGGAGCGCTGACCAAATCCGTCGCTGCCGGTCCTGCACCGATAGGGCGTGATGCTCGAGCGGAAGCTCAACGTTCTTCGCAACTGACCGCCAAGGTACCAAGGCGAAATCCTGGAAGACAATGGCTATCGGATGCAACGTTCGGGGAGAGGAATTCCCTCGCGTCAGGATTCGGCCTGAGTCGGGGACTTCAAGCCCAGCGATGAGGCGCAGAAGCGTCGACTTTCCACATCCGGAAGGCCCGAGGACACAGACGATTTCGCCGCTGGGAATGTCGAGCGACAGGCTGTTCAGCACGATCAGGCGATCATAGGCATGCCGCACGTTGTCTATCAGAATATTCATTGCCTTGAACCGCCCGTGTCGTGACCCGCAGTTCCTGCTCTTGGCGCAAGTAGTTCTGGCGCCGATTTTGGATGCTTTGCCACGATCCATCTGCAATCGAGTGGACCGTTGGTACCTCGAGCATTGCCCCGAGGCCTATGGAATCCACCGGTGGACGCGGAGGAGTCGGGTGCGATCAGTTGAGAAACTCCAATCGCATGATCCTATCTGGATCAAAGTCCTGTGTTATGAATCCATTCTCGAAGTACCACGTGATCTGTCGAGCGAGATCGCGGGCGTCGATATGCCCGGTGGGATCGACATAGAGCGCCGACCCCTGGACTTTCTTTCTCGCTGTCTCGGGGCTTTCATTCGGATAGATATACTTTGCGATGATGGTAGCTGTATCGTCAGCATGGGCGCGTCGATCGGCAACGGAGTTATCTGTACCGTTGAGAATGGCATAGTCCTGCAGGCCTCGCTTATAGGCCCGCAAGAACTGGCGAACCGTGTTGCTGCGATGCTTGAGGGTGTTCGTCGCCGCAAAGACGCCCCCGAACTGGAAACTTCCATAATCGGCATAATTCGCTATGCGGACGACAGCACCGGTATCGATGAGTTCGGTTGCGACGGGTGGTGCGATAATTGCCCAGGAGACCCTGTTTGCCTTGAGCGCCGCAACAAGGTTCGGCAAGGTTTGAAAGGGTTGAACCGAGATCGAGCGAATGGGTACCCCATGCAGGTCGGCGAGTTGCCCCAGCTGATAATGAGACGGCGACCCGATCTGGGTGAGCCCGAATGGCCTCGTGAACAACTGATCGAGCTGGGTGAGACCGCCCTCGAACTCCGCTTTTGTGACAAGGATCATATTGCCGGGGAAGCCTTTCTCTTCTCGCGCCTGACCGGCAACCAGCTTGATCTGCCCGCGCGCGGCGAGATTGAACAGAGCTCCGCTGAGCGCTGCGACGCCAAAGGTGAGATCTCCGGAGACTACAGCCGTCGCAATACTTGGTGCGGCCTCGAAGAACACGATTTCGACGTCGAGATTCTCGTCGGTGAAATATCCGCGCTCCTTGGCGAGGAACAGCGGGCCCGAGGAGCTGAAGCGTAGGGCTCCGACAGTGACTTCCTCTCGAGATTGAGCCTCGGCGAACGTGAATAGGCTCAGTACGATCACGAGGCCGGCTAGTGTCTTGTGAGCAATAGAGTAACGTGGCTTCTGGGGCATAACGACCTGCCGTGGATCATCAGGGGTGCTTGGGTCGCACTACAGGGACCACTCATATCGGAGACGCTACCGTCGCGTTCACTAGTTCATGTACCAAGAATCGGACTGAGTTTTGACTTGAGAATAGCGCAGCGCGTTGGCTTGGAGCTGCCTAGCGATTTATCAGGATCTTTCCTAAGTTTATCGACAATTCATAAACTGGGTTAAACTCGCTATAAGTAAACCTTCGACGGGGTACTGTTAAGTTAGCATAGGTTGGCGCCCATGGCAGGGTCTCGAGCATGAGCACCGTGTCCAACCCATACCGCGGCTTCCGCTTCCCACCTGAAATCATGAACCAAGCGGCGTGGTTGTATCACTGCTTCAGCCTGAGCCTGCGGGAAGTCGAGCTAATCCTCGGGGCGCGGGGTGTTGTAGTCAGCTACGAGACCATCCGCGCGTGGAGCCTGCGCTTCGGGCGGACTTACGCCAAGCGCCTCAAGCGGCGCCGACCGCAAGCCGGCGACAAATGGTTCTTGGATGAGGGGTTCGTCCGGATCCGCGGCAAACTGCGCTAACGCTGGCGAGCCATTGATCCGCACGGCAAAGTGTTCGATGTACTGGTTCAGAGCCGCCGCAACACAAAGGCGGCCGAGCGCTTCTTTCGCAAGCGGTTGAGGGACCCGCGCTACATGCCGAGGGTCATCGAGACGGATAAACTCGGATCCTAAGGTGCCGCCAAACGCGAGATCCTGCCGGGCGTCGAACACCGTCAGAGCCGATACCTGAACAACCGCTGCAGGATCGCGGCGGATATCAAAGAGTTCCTCAGGACGGACATTTCAATCCCTCGGTTACATCGTCACGCGCCTCTGCGGCGCCTCGATTCTCACTTGCGGGGCTCAGCCTTCCTTGGCTGACACGGAATTTAGATGGCGCATTCGCCATGGAGTAGACGGCATAATTCGCATATTCCCATAAATGCTGTTCATGAATGGCCGCATTCGATCTTGATATGCCGACAGCTGACATTCCGCCATGGTGTCAGACAGAGTCTCCAATGGAACCGGCCCCCTCAGGGCTTGCCCGGTGGGGTCGGTTCGCCGAGGGACAGCATCAGCCGGTTGGCCCAGTTGAAGAAGGCCGCTCCGTTGATAACGTCCACAATCTCGCCCTCGTCGAGGCCCGCCTCCCGCAGCGCTTCCAGCTGCCGGTCACCGAACGCGATCGGCGTGTCGGTCAGGGCGACGGAAGCCTCGATGATCGCGTTCCAGCGCGGGTCGATATCCGCCTCGACGCCCTCGTCGAGGAGACGCTGGATGTCGGCGCCGCGCTTGGAATATTGCGTGGCGAAGCGGGAATGGACGGAGGCGCAGAAGATGCAGCCGTTGTGGCGCGATGTGGCGGTCGCGGCCAGCTCACGCTCGGCGCGGGGCAGGCCGTCGCGCGTGTTGTAGAAGATGTCCTTGTCGGTCTTCGTTCGCGCCTGCAGCACGTCCGGATCGCGGGCGAGCAGGAGGAAGTACGGCGACTTCGCCCGCGAGGCGTCGACGAGCCCGGCCCAGTGCCTTTCCGTGAGCTGATCGGCCGGGAACGGCTCGAGCCACGGCAGCCATCCGAGCTCGTCCTGCGTGAAGGCTGCGGGCTCCCGGTTGTCGGGATGCGACAGCGTTGTCTCGGTCATGGATGTGCCCCCCTCTCAAACGGCGCCGGAC
>Ga0182742_1005706_pt1 | contig 10328 bp, 9 predicted proteins | sample eDN5th37CBELigMG_FD_128880 | JGI IMG/M metagenome (GOLD analysis project Ga0182742, IMG submission 128880) | Enriched Miracle-Growth compost microbial communities from Emeryville, California, USA - eDNA 5th pass 37_C BE-Lig MG (version 2)... ... | reverse complement strand
CACGGGCGGATCATGCCCCGATCAGGACGCGGCGGCTGCACGAGGAAGTGGCGGCCAGGATCGAGGCGACCATTAATGCCGGGGCGCTCGGGCCGGGCGACAGCCTGCCGTCCGAGCGCGAGCTCATGGGCCGCTATGGCGTGGGCCGACCTGCTGTGCGCGAGGCCCTTTTGTCCTTGCAGCAGCGCGGGCTGATCGAGCGGCGCAACGGCGAGCGGGCGCGGGTGGCCTCGCCCAGCGCTGCGGACGTGGTCTCGCAGATGACCTTGCCGGTGCGGCGGATGCTGGCCCGGCCCGAGAATGTCCGGCACTTCCAGGAGGCGCGCTGGCTGTTCGAGACCGGGGTCGCCCGGCAGGCGGCGCTGCGCGCTACGCCGGAACAGGTCGCCACGCTGGAGGCGGCCCTGGAAGCCAACCGTGCGGTGTTGGGCGATCCGGTCGAGTTCGCCCGTACCGACGTGCTGTTCCACCTGCGCCTCGCCGAGATCCCGGACAATCCGATCTTCACCGCACTGCACGAGGCCCTGGTCGGCTGGCTCACCGAGCAGCGCCGGGTGACCCTCACCAGCCCGAAGGCATTCGAGGTGGCATTCGCGGCGCACGAGCGGATCTTCAAGGCGGTGGCAGCGCACCAGCCGGACGAGGCGGCCCAGGCGATGGCCGATCATCTGACCGAGGTGGCCGGCCTCTACTGGAACAAGGCAGGAAGGAAACGATGAGCGACGGGTTGGTGGTGATGGTCGAGTTTCGCCTGAAACCGGTCGCAGTCGACGAGTTCCGTGCGCTCGTCACCGCGAATGCCCGGGCCTCGGTCGCGGACGAGCCCGGCTGTCGCCGTTTCGATGTGGTCACTTCGCCTGAGGATCCTACCGAATTGCTGCTCTACGAGATCTATGACGACCGCGCGGCGTTCGAGCGTCACCTGGAGACGCCGCACTTTCTGACCTTCAAGGAGCGCTCCGCCGACCTGGTCGAGCGTTCGACGGTACGGCTTCTGGAGCTTGCCGAGCATTGCAAGCCGAGTTCGGGAGCCCCGCGATGAGCCATGCGACCATGCGCGAGATGTGCGAGGATGCCGGGCCGAAGTTCGGCCATTTCGTCGTCGAGTTCGCGACCCCCGGGATCGGCCACATCCTGAAGAATGCCGGCTGCGACTTCGTCCTGTTCGACTGCGAGCATTCCGGCTTCGGCTTCGAGACGGTGAAGTCGGCGGTCCGATACCTGGAGGCGGCCCGCCTGCCGGCCATCGTCCGGGTGCCGTCGCGCGAGTACCAGCACATCGCGCGCGCGATGGACATGGGCGCGGAGGGCATCATGCTGCCGATGGTGTCCACGCCCGAGGAGGCGCAGAGCATCATCGACGCGGTGAAATACGTGCCGGAAGGCAAGCGCGGCGTGGCGCTCGGCATTGCTCATGACGCCTATCGTGGCGGCGACGTGCTGGCCAAGCTGGCCGCCCAGAACCGGCGCTCGGTGGTGTTCGCCCAGATCGAGACCAAGGAGGGCGTCGACAACGCCGACGCGCTCGCCGCCATGCCCGGGATCGACTGCCTGTGGGTCGGCCATTTCGACCTGTCCTGCTCGCTGGGCGAGCCCGGCCAGTTCCAGAGCCGCACCTTCCTGGACGCGATCGACACGGTCGCGCAGGCCTGCCGGCGGCACGGCAAGCGGCTCGGCCGGCTGGTGCCGGACGTCGCGACCGGAATCGAGTATCACGGCAAGGGCTTCGACTTCCTCTGCTATGCCGGTGACGTCTGGACCTATCAGGCGGCGGTGAAGAGCGGGATCGACGGGCTGCGCGCGGGCTGCGTTTCGGCGTCTGCAGCGGAAAAGCCCCAGAAGAAGAACGCCGAGAAGGGCAAGTGAGCATGGCCGACAAGTTCAGGGTGGCGCTTTCCTCCGACTTCCGGAAGGCGGACGGCTCGCCCACCTATCCCTCCTTCGATCTGTCGCCGCTGGTCTCCGATCCACGGATCGAGATCGGCTATGTCGATCCGGTGGACGGCGTGATGCCGGCCGAGGGGCTGGCGGGCTATGACGTCCTGATCCTGCTGGTGCCGAAGTTCACCCGCGCCAGCGTGCCGAAGGACGGCAGGCTGGCCGCCGTCTGCCGGTTCGGCGTGGGCTATGACAGCGTCGACGTCGCGGCCTGCACGGATAATGGCATCGCCCTGGTGATCACCCCGGACGGCATCCGCCGCCCGGTCGCGGTATCGATCGTCACCTTCGTCCTCGCACTGTCGCAAAAGCTCCTGATCAAGGACAAGATGACCCGCGAGGGGCGCTGGAACGACCGCTCCGAACACATGGGCATGGGCATCGTCGGGCGGACCTTCGGCCAGCTCGGCATCGGCAATATCGGGGCCGAGGCGATCCGGCTGCTCAAGCCGTTCGAGATGAAGCTCATCGCCCACGACCCCTATGCCGACCCGAAGGTCGCGGCCGAGCTGGGTGTGGAGCTGGTGGGCTTCGACGAGCTGTTCCAGCGCTCGGACTTCGTGTCGGTATCGGTGCCGCTGTCGGAGGCGACCCACCACATCGTGGGCGAGCGGGCACTCAAGCTGATGAAGCCCAGCGCCTATCTGATCAACACCTCGCGTGGCCCCACCGTCGACCAGAAGGCGCTCTACCAGGCGCTGGTGGACGGTACCATTGCCGGGGCCGGGCTGGACGTGTTCGAGGTCGAGCCGGTCCCGGCCGACGAGCCGATCCTCCAGCTCGACAACGTGATCGTCTCGCCGCACGCCCTGTGCTGGACCGACCAGTGCTTCGCCGGCAATGGCGCCGGCGATGTGGCGGGGGCGCTCGCGATCCTGAACGGCCAGAACCCCAGGGGCGTGGTCAACCGGGAAGTACTGGAGGACCCGCGCTTCAAGGAGAAGCTCGCGAAGGCGAAGGCGCGGTCGGCTTGACATAAGCGGCGGCCCAGACGGGCCGCATGATTTTCAGGGAGGCAGAACAAGATGATGCAACGTCGTCGTTTCCTCGAAGCCACCGCCATGGCCGGCGCGCTCGTCGCCCTGGCGCGGCCGTCGCTCGCCGCCGAATCGGCAGCGCAGAAGGCGGTCGAGGCCGCCAAGCAATATGCCGGCACCGAGATCTCGATCGTCTGGGAAGCCGGCCTGCAGGCGCTGGACCCGCTCAACTTCAGCGGGCCGCTCTGGGAGAAGGAGACCGGGATCAAGGTGAAGGTCGTCGAGGTGCCGACCTCGGAGATGTTCACCAAGATCCTGCAGGAGCACCGGGCCGGTACTGGCGCCTATGACGCGTTGAACGTCATCCCGGCCTGGATGCCCGACCTGGTCCGCGCCGGTGCGCTGGAACAGCTCGACGAATATGTCGACAAGTACGGCTATCGCGACGAGTTGCAGGACATCGCCCCGGTCTACCGGGACAACCAGATGACCGTGGACGGCAAGATCTACGGCCTGCCGGACGACGGCGACGTCTTCATCATGTACTATCGCACCGACATCCTGGGCGATCCGAAGATCCAGGAGGCGTTCAAGGCCAAGTATGGCTACGACCTGCCGGTGCCGCCCAAGACCTGGAAGGAGTTCGACGAGGTCGGCGCGCTGATCACCGAGGTGACCGGTGGCAAGCCCTATGGCGCCGCGTTCATCCGCGACCCTGCCCAGGGCCAGTTCATGTTCCAGGAGCGGTTCCGCAACGAGGGCGGCATCTTCTTCGACGCCGAGACCATGAAGGCCCAGGTGAACTCTCCGGCCGGCGTCAAGGTGTTCTCCGACTGGGTCGCCGAAAACAAGTGGATGCCGCCCGGCATCGAGAATTTCGGCTTCGTCGAGAATCTGGCCGCCTTCCTGCAGGGCGACACGGCGATGACCCTGTCCTGGCCGCCGTATGGGCGCTGGGCCGCGGGCTATGGCACCGACGAGGCTGCGCTGAACTGGGTGCCGAAGAGCACGATCGCCGGCAAGGTCGGCTATGCGGTGACGCCGGGCGGCCATCCGGAGCTGGCGTCGGGCTTCGCCCTCTCGGTCTCGGCCTCCTCGGCCAACAAGGATGCGGCCTATCTGTTCATCCAATGGCTGAACTCGCGCGACATCTCGATCCAGCGCGTCCAGCTGCCGTTCGCCCTGCGCGACCCGTTCCGCGAGGACCACTTCACCAGCGAGGAGTACAAGAGCCGCTGGCCGGAAGCGCCGCAGTACCTGGCGGCCCTGCAGGAGGCGGCGAACACCGGCATCCTCGACCTGTCGATCCTGCAGACCGACCGGTACGAGGAGGCGATCCGCCAGGGCATCTCCCGGCTCTGGTCTGGCGAGGATCCGCAGGCGATCCTGGACGACGTCGCGGCGCAATGGGACGCGACTACCGAGCGGGTCGGCGTCGACAAGCAGAAGGCGGCCTATGCCGATTGGGCGTCCAAGCCCAACGCCTATCCGCCGAAAGCCTGAACGGATAAGGGATGCCGCCCGGCCCGCCGGCCGGGCGGCATCTTGCCGTTTCTTGATGCTTTTCCGGATTCTTCATGACGCAGCCTTTGGCCAGCCTGGCGGCCCTGACGCTTGCCTATATCCTCAGCCAGTTCTTCCGCACCTCGCTGGCCGTCATTGCGCCCGAGCTGTCGCGCGACCTGGATCTCACCACCCAGGACCTGGGCTTTCTGTCCAGCGTCTGGTTCATCGCGTTCGCCGTGATGCAGATCCCGGTCGGCATCGCGCTCGACAAGTACGGCATCCGCAAGCTGGTGGCGCCGATGGTGCTGGTTGCGGCCCTGGGTGCCCTGCTGCTCGCGATGGCGCCCAACCTCGAGGTCGGCATCGCCGCCCAGGTGGTGATCGGGATCGGTTGCGCGCCGGTCTACATGGGCACGCTGGTGCTGCTGACCCGCTGGTACGAACCGGCGCGCTTCGCCAGCCTGGCCTCGCTGGTCCTGGCGCTGGGCAGTCTCGGCAACCTGATGGGCACGGCACCCCTGGCCTGGCTGGCCGGCCTGATCGGCTGGCGCCTGGCGCTGGTCGCGGTGGCCGCGATTGTGGGCCTGTCCGCCCTGCTCGTCTGGCTGTTCGTCCAGGACACGCGCGACGGCAGCCCGGCCCCGGCCTCGGGCGAGCATCCGCTGCGGGCGCTGATCGGCACGTTCAAGGTCGCCCGCAAGCGCGAGCTCTGGCCGCTCATGCCGATGGCCCTGATCGGCTACGGCGTGATGGTCACGGTGCGCGGCCTGTGGGGTGGGCCCTATCTGGCCGACATGTTCGGCCTGGATGCGATCGAGCGCGGCAACGTGCTGCTGCTCATGTCGATCGGCATGATCGCAGGCCCCTTGCTCTATGCCTCGATCGAGCGCCGTACCGACCGGCGCAAGCTGCCGGTGCTGGCGGGATCCTGCATCACCCTGGCGGCACTGGTCGCCCTCATGGTCACCGGCAGCCTGCTGGTGGCGACCATCGCCCTGGTGCTGGTCGGCTGCTTTGGCAGCGTGTTCAACATGGTCATGGCCCAGGGGCGCCGGTTCTTCGCACCGCAGGAAATGGGGCGCGGCCTGACCCTCCTGAACGGCGCCTGCTTTGCCGGGGCCGCCCTGCTGCAGGCGCTGACCGGCCAAGTCGCGGCCAGTGCTGCGCCGCCCGTCTGGACCGCAGTGTTCCTCAGCCTGGCGGCGCTCCTGGCGATCGCCACGGGCTTTCTCGCCTTCAGCCGTGACCGCCGGCTCGCGGAGCTTCGATGACCCAGCCAAACGTCCACCGCCACGACCGCCGGTTCGGCTACGCGATGATCGCGCCGGCCGTGGCGATCATCCTGTTCATCGGCCTGTTCCCGCTGATCTGGACCCTGCTGGTCAGCGTCCAGAACATCTCGATGATCGACGAGGACACGAGCTTCCAGGGCCTGCTGAACTACCAGCGCCTGATGTCCGACACGCGGTTCTGGGAAGCGCTGGGCCACACCCTCCTGTTCACCGCGGTGGCGCTGCCGCTGGAACTGATCCTGGGCCTGGCGCTGGCATTGCTGTTCCTGGAGGAACTGCCCGGCCGGCCGGTCTTCGTGGCGCTGCTGGTGCTGCCCACGGTGATCTCGCCGATCGTGGCGGGTGCCGCCTGGCGGCTTCTGTTCGACAACCGGTTCGGGCCGATCAACCAGGTGATCTCCTGGGTGGCCGGCGAGCCCGTGACGATCCTCTGGCTGAACGACCCGAATTTCGTCTACGCGGCGATCCTGATCGCCGAGGTCTGGCAGTGGACGCCGTTCATGTTCCTCCTGCTGTTCGCCTCGCTGACCAATGTCGACCCCTCGCTCGGCGAGGCTGCACGGATCGACGGGGCCGGCTTCTGGCGTACGCTCTGGTCGATCACCCTGCCGGTGATCCGCCCGGTGATCGTGATCGCGCTGCTGATCCGCGGCCTCGACCTGTTCCGGATCTTCGACGTGATCTGGGCGCTCACCAAGGGCGGGCCGGGCACGCGGACCGAGACGATCTCGATCTATGCCTATGTCCAGGGCTTCCAGCAGTTCGAGACCAGCTACACCGCCGCCATGGCCTTCGTGATCATCGTGATCCTGACGATGCTGGTGATGGCGGCGCTCAAGCGCGTGGAGATCGCCCGATGAGGACGGCCATCCGCTTCACCGTCGCCATGATCGTGACGGTCCTGTTCCTGTTCCCGATCTACTGGCTGTTCACGATCTCCTTCAAGACGCCGGACGAGATCTTCAGCTATCCTCCAGTCTGGTGGCCGTCGAGCCTCCAGCTCTCGAACTACACCGTCCTGTTCCGCGACGGCGACGTAATGACGATCTGGAACAGCCTGGTGGTGGCCTCGGTCTCGACCGTGGCGGCCATGCTGATCGGCACGATGTGCGCCTATGCGATTGCGCGCTTCCGGACGGGCGGCGACCATTTTTCGATCTGGGTGCTGTCCCAGCGCATGGTGCCGCCGATCGTGGTCGTGTTCCCGATCTTCCTGCTCTACGTCAAGCTCGGCTTAGTCGACACTTATCTCGGGTTGATCATCCTCTACACCGCGTTCAACCTGCCCTACGTGGTCTGGATGATGCGCGGCTACCTGCAGGAGATCCCGCGCGAGATCGAGGAGTCGGCACTGGTCGACGGCTGTACCCGGCTGCAGGTGTTCACCAAGATCGTGCTGCCGCTGGCCCGCACCGGCCTGTTCGCCACCGCCGTGTTCACCTTCGTGTTCGCCTGGAACGAGTTCCTGTTCGCACTGGTCCTGACCCGCAGCGCGGTCACGACCTTCCCGGTGCAGCTCACCCATTATTTCGGCGGCCAGTCGAACTTCTGGGCGAAGATCTCGGCGATGAGCGTGCTGGGCACCGTGCCCATCTTCCTCGCGGTGGCGTTCCTGCAGCGCTACCTGGTCCGCGGGATCTCGCTGGGTGCCGTCAAGGGTTGAGGGGAAAGACGCATGACGAGCAGCACTGTCAGCCGGGCGGTCGCCCTGTTCGGCACCGAGGAGCCGGTCGCGGCCACCCGGACGCTGAGGGCCGGCCCGCTCGCCTGCACTCTGGACGCCGGCAACCTGCGCCATGTCAGGCTCGGCAGCCGCGAGGCGATCCGCGCCATCTCCATGATCGTGCGCGACCGCAACTGGGGCACCTATGGGCCCGAGATCGCCGATCTCGAGGTCCAGGAGGACCCGGACGGCTTCCGGGTCACCTACCGCGCCACCTGCTCGGACGGCACGCAGACCTTCGCCTATGATGCGGAGATCACCGGTCGGGCTGATGGCTCGCTGACTTTCCGGGTGCTGGGCGAGGCGCTGACCGACTTCGTCACCAATCGGGCCGGCTTCGTGGTGCTGCACGGAGTGGAGGGCATTGCCGGCGAGCCGGTCCGGGTCGAGCATGTGGATGGCAGTATCGAGGAGAGCCGCTTTCCCGACCTGATCGACCCGATCCAGCCGTTCAAGGACATCCGCGCGCTCAGCCACGAGGTCTACCCGGGCGTGCGCGTCACCTGCCGCATGGAGGGTGACGCCTACGAGATGGAGGACCAGCGCAACTGGCTGGATGCCTCCTACAAGACCTATATCCGCCCGCTAGCTCTGCCCTGGCCCTACACGTTGGAGAAGGGCGAGCGGCTCGACCTGCAGGTGACGCTCTCGGTGGAAGGCACGCTGCCGGCTTTAGAGGCTGCGGCCCAGGACGAGGCGATCCAGGTCCAGGTCGAGCCCGAAGTGATCGGCCAGATGCCGAAGCTGGCGCTGGTGGTGCCGGCCAATCTGGCGCCGCTGGCGCTGAACCATGCGGAACTGCTCGGCCGTGCCGCCTTCCCGGTCCATGCCTGCTCGCTTCTGGAAGGCGTCACCGTCGATTCGCTGGACATGGTGGTTCATCAGCTGGAAGCGTTCGGTGCGCTGGGCGAGCCGGAGGAGCGCCTACTGGAGGCGGTCCTGCCTTGCCGGGATGCGCTCGGCCGGCCGATCGACGACCCGACCACGCTCGCCCGCGACCTCGACCTGCTGGCGACCGCGGTGCGCCGCTCGGGCGTGGACTTCCGTCGGATCGCGCTTTCGCCCGCCTGCGACCTGAAGTCGACCACGCCCGGCGGCATCTGGCCGGCGGCACCCTCCTTCGAGGCGATCCTGGCCGGCGCCAGGGCGGCCTTTCCCGGCTGCGAGATCGGCGGCGGCTTCTTCGGCAGCTTCACCGAACTCAACCGCAAGCGGCCGCCGCAGGGCCTGTTCGACTTCCTGGGCCACGCCATCTTCCCGACCGTGCATGCCGGCGACGACCTTTCGGTGACCGAGGGGCTGGAGGCCCTGCCCTCGCTGCTGCGCTCCGCGCGCGCGATCCTTGGCGAGACAACACCCTATGTACTCTACCCGACCGCCGTCTCGATGCGGCACAACCCCTATGGCGCGACACCAGCCGAGAACCCGGAGCAGGGCCGCACCGCCATGGCCAGGGTCGACCCGCGCGATCGGGCGCTGCTGGGGGCTGCCTGGTATGCGGGCCTGCTCGCCCATGCCGCGCAAGGCGGCCTGGACACGCTGTGTCTGGCCGCGGCGGTAGGCCCGTCCGGGCTCGTCATCACGCGCCAGCCCTACCCGCAGCCCTGGTTCGACGCGCACCGGGGTTCGGTCACCCCTGCCTGGCACGTGCTGACCAGTCATGCCGCCCTGGCCGGGGCCAGCCTGCGGCAGGCCCGTTCCGCGGCACCCTCGGCCATCCAGGTCCTGGCAGCGGAGAGCGCCGCAGGACTGACGGTCTGGCTGTGCAACCTGACCGGCGCGCCGCGTCAGGTCCGGCTGGACGGGCTGGATGCCGGCCTGGCGGAGCTGGCGGTTCTGGATGCGGCCGATTTCGAGCGGGCCTGCCAGGACGCGGATTTCCTGGTCGACAGCGCCGTGCCGCTGCCACCGGGCGACCTCTCCCTGGATGCTTATGCCGTGGTCAGGATCCTGGTCAGGCGCTGAGCCGGCGGGCATTGGCCCGGGCCCGGCGTCGGAACGGCGTCTGCATCGCGTGTGCGGTACGGGCCATGACCCGCTGGATCTCGCGCGTGAGCTCGTGATCGGCGCGCTGTGCGGCACCGAGGTCGAAGCTGAGCGCGCGCTGCCACCACCAGCGCTGCCAGGCCATGGTGAGCGCCGGGGTCGCGAGCATCGCCTTGCCTGCGGCCTCGGTGATGGCGGCCAGCTTCTCCGTGACCATCAGCGTGGTCTCCGGGTCTTTTGCGACGCCATGCGGATCGGCGGCCATCCGGCCGAGCCTGGCCATGATCGTCGTCCCGGACGCGGTCAGCAGCGCTGTCAGATTGGAAAGGTCCCGCATCCGACCGGCCATGCCTGGAACTCCTGTGGTGGTGTGCTAACGCCTCAGCACGACGCCGGAACGCGCGGCTCCGGAACCGCGGGATCGACCCCGAGTTCCCGACGGTACCCCGGTAGGATTCAAGGACGGAGGGAGCGGATGAGGCGGAGAGCGGGTGCTGTCCTGGCTGCCGCAGCCATGCTGGCAAGCGTTGCCGCCATCGGGGCGGCAGCGTGGCGGATACCGCCGAACGCCCCTGCCCGGCAAGCCACCGTGCCACCCCCGCCGGCACTCAAGGCCGAGCGCTACCTGGCCCTCACCATGTACCACGAGGCGCGCGGCCAGAGCCGGGACGCGATGCGTGCGGTCGGCTGGGTGGTCCTGAACCGGGCGCGCGACGCGGAGTTTCCCGACGGAATCCGCGAGGTCGTGGTCGAGCCGACCCGGTCGGGCAAGTGCCAGTTCGGCTGGGCCTGCGGCGATCTCAGCGTGGACCCGGCCGAGCCGGAGGCTTGGCGGCAGGCGGAAGAGCTCGCGGGCGAACTCCTGTTCCAGCCCAGCCACGACCCGACGGCGGGGGCACTCTGGTT
>Ga0182742_1005705_pt1 | contig 10329 bp, 9 predicted proteins | sample eDN5th37CBELigMG_FD_128880 | JGI IMG/M metagenome (GOLD analysis project Ga0182742, IMG submission 128880) | Enriched Miracle-Growth compost microbial communities from Emeryville, California, USA - eDNA 5th pass 37_C BE-Lig MG (version 2)... ... | reverse complement strand
CAGGGCGGCGGCCGGCGTGTCCTGGACGTATTTCTCGGCGCGCGCCACCACGTCGGTCCAGGCCTGTATCACCTTGGGGTTGTCGCGGATGTATTTGTCGGTGGCGGTGAACACGGTGTAGTCCACCTGGCCCACTTCATGGCCGACCGAGGCCACGATATAACCCTTGCCATTGCGCACCAGTTCCCCGGCCTCCGGCTCCAGGAAAATGCCGTACTCGCCCTGGCCCGCCATCCAGGCCCCGGCGCGCGCCGGAATGCCGATGTTGTTCAGCAGCTTGACGTCCTTCTGCGGGTCCACGCCATGCTTGCGCAGCGCCGTCTCCAGGAACACCAGCGGATTCGAGCCGGGCCGGAAACCGATGATCTCCTTGCCCTTGAGCATGGACCAGTCGAACTTCTCCACCGGCTTGCGCGACAGCAGGAAGAAGCCGTCGGTGGCGGTCAGCCCGGCGAAGATCCGCGGCTTGACCGGCGATTCGCTGTTCTGCACGTAGATGGAGGCTTCCGGACCGATCAGCACGATGTCGGCGCTGCCCGAGAGCAGGGCGGTCATGCCCTTGTCGGTGCCCTGCGAGGTCTTCATGGAGACCTCCAGGCCGGCGTCCTTGAAGTAGCCCTGCGACAGGGCCACGTACTTGGGCACATAGAGGATGGAGCGCACCACCTCTTCGTAGCGCACCTTCACGGGGGGATTGAGGGCTTCGGCCTGGGCGGCCAGGGGGGCGAGCAGCGCGAACAGCGCCGCGCCCGCCAGTCGGGGCGATGGCAAGGATTTCACGGGACTTTCTCCTGCGTCTTGAATGCCACGCCGCTACCCGGCGCAACACACGGCCAAGGGAATGGATCGACTGCAACAACAGGAAAGCCCGAACACCTGCAAGCTCGGGCCGATACGGCTTGGATCGAATACTATATTCAATACAAACAGGCGACAAGCCCTTTTGGTGTTGTGGTTTCTCTCTATGGACGAGCGGGGAGAAGCCCTGAAAAATTCAGGGTTGAATTGCAGTTGGTATACAGAATGGGAGGGCGCCGGCGTTTGCCGCTGGCCACGAAAGGCGGCGGCCGGGGCCGCCTGATGGGTTACGCGCGCTCGATATTTGGGTTCTTGCCCAAGAACACTCGCGCTGCACCCATCCTACGCCAGCACTTCCTTCAAGAACCCCGAAATATCCCGCACTTCCTCGGCGCAGACCGAGTGCGGCATGGGGTAGGTGTGCCAGCGCACGTCGTAGCCCAGGCGCTGCAGTTCGGCCAGCGAAGCCTGGGCGCGGGCCAGCGGCACGACCGGGTCGTACTGGCCGTGGGCCAGGAAAATCGGGGTGTCCCGGTTGGCGCCGTCGCGCTCGGCCTCGGCCGTGTCGATGAGGGGCAGGTAGCCCGACAGGCCCATCATGCCCGCCAGCTTCTCGGGCAGGCGCAGGCCGGTGTGCAGGGTCATGGCGCAGCCTTGCGAGAAGCCGGCCAGCACGATCTTGGAGGTCGGGATGCCGCGGGCGTTCTCGCGCGCGATCAGCTTGCGGATCGCGGCTTCGGAGGCGCGGATGCCGCGGCCGTCCTCGACGCGCACCAGGTCCATGACCAGGATGTCGTACCACGACCGCATCGCCATGCCGTTGTTGATGGTCACGCGCTGCACCGGCGCGTTGGGGAACACGAAGCGCACGGCGGCGCCGGCCGGCAGGTCCAGTTCCGGCACGATGGGCGCGAAGTCGTTGCCGTCGGCGCCCAGGCCGTGCAGCCAGATCACGGCATGCGTGGGGTTGGGGGCGGTTTCGATCTCGATGCAATCGAGCAGGTCGGTCGGAGCGTTCATGGACGGCGGCGGGGGAATCAGGGGGTAAGGGTCTTGAGCGCCTGGAACAGCGCGCGGTAGTGCTTTTTCTGCGGTTCCTGGCCCTGCTGCAGCGAGGCGTTGGCCAGCCGCTCCTTGCGCGCGGCGCGGATCAGGGCGCGCAGCTGCTGCGCGTCGGCCTGCGGATTGTTGTTCAGCAGGCGGGTCAGGGCGTCGTCGTCGTCGAGCAGGCGGTCGCGCAGGGTTTCCAGCCGGTGCATGGCGGCGGTTTCCTCGCGCGAGCCGTTTTCCCAGATGTCGAGCTGGGCGCGGATTTCGTCGGCCGGCGCGTCGCGCATCAGCTTGCCCACGAAGTGCACCTGGCGGCGCTTGCCTTCGCGGCCGGTGGTGCGCTGGGCCATGCGGATCGCCTCGTAGAGGCGTTCTTCGAGGGGCAATTGCTTGAGGCGCTCGGGCGACAGTTCGATCAGCTGCTTGCCCAGGTCCAGCAAGGCGTGCATTTCGCGCTTGATCTGGGATTTGCTGGGGCGGTCGTAGCCGTTCTCGTCGTAGCCGTCGCCGGCGGATTCTTCTGCGGGGTGGGAATTCATGGAAAACTGCGCAATGACAGACTTGGCTATGATAACCGTCTCTGCAAATTGGACAGCAATGGTTAAAACTTCCTCATCCTTGCCGCTGGCGGCGAATCACGCGCGTTTTTCCGAACTCGTCGAACAAACCCTCGCCTACGCGCGCCAGATCGGCGCGTCGGACGCCGCGGCGGAAGTCTCGGAAAGCCTGGGCCTGTCGGTTTCCGTGCGCAAGAACGACATCGAAACCGTGGAGCAGACCCGCGACCGATCGCTGGACCTCACGGTCTACGCCGGCCAGAGCCGCGGTTCGGCCTCGACTTCCGACTTTTCCGAAGCGGCGCTGCGCCAGACGGTGGAAGCCGCGTGGCACATCGCCCGCCATACCGCCGCCGACCCGGCCGCCGGCCTGCCCGACGCCGACCAGCTTGCCACCGAATTCCCCGACCTGGACCTGCACCACGCCTGGAGCGTGTCGACCGAAGAGGCGGCCGAACTGGCGCTGCGCGCCGAGCGGGCGGCCCGCGAGGTCGACGCCCGCATCACCAACACCGACGGCGCCACCGTGGGCACCTACGAAGGCCAGTTCGTCATGGGCAACACCCGCGGCTTCCTGGGCGGCTATCCGTACTCGCGCCACAGCCTGTCGGTGGCGCCCATCGCCGGCCGCGGCAACGGCATGCAGCGCGACTACTGGTATTCGTCCGAGCGCGACCCGGCCAAGCTGGCCTCGCCCGAGGCCGTCGGCCGCTACGCCGCCGAGCGCACGCTGTCGCGCCTGTCGGCCCGCCGCATCCGCACCGGCAAGTTTCCCGTCCTGTTCGAGGCGCCGCTGGCGCTGGGCCTGGTCGGCGCGCTGACCCAGGCCGCCAATGGCGGCGCGCTGTACCGCAAGGCCAGCTTCCTGGTGGATGCGCTGGGCAAGCCCATCTTTCCCGAGCACATCAACCTGACCGAAGACCCGCACGTCCGCGGCGCCATGGGCAGCTCGCCCTTCGACGACGAAGGCGTGCGCACGCGCCGGCGCAACGTGGTGTCGGCCGGCGTGCTGGAAGGCTACTTCCTGTCGTCCTACACCGCCCGCAAGCTGGGCATGGCCACCACCGGCAACGCCGGCGGTTCGCACAACCTGGTGTTCAGCTCCACGCGCACCCGGCGCGGCGACGACTTCGAGGCCATGCTCAAGAAGATGGGCACGGGCTTCCTGGTGACCGAACTCATCGGCCAGGGCGTCAACTACGTGACCGGCGACTACTCGCGCGGCGCCTTCGGCTACTGGGTTGAAAACGGCCGGATCCAGCACGCGGTGCAGGAAGTCACCATCGCGGGCAACCTGGCCGACATGTTCAAGCAGATCGTCGCCGTGGGCGCGGACGCCATTTCGCGCGGCACCAAGACCACCGGCTCGATCCTGATCGAGGAAATGGCCATCGCCGGGATCTGACCGCCGCCGCAACTGCTTTGCCGCCTGTTCTTTGCAATCCCTTACCGGAACAGGCCTTCCTTTCTGTCCCCATCTCGGCGTGTAATATCCGGCGGGTATCGCTCGATGTCCCAGGTGTCGCTGTAAAGGAGCAAAGAGATGCAACGACGTTCGTTCTTGAAGCGCGCCGGCTTGGGCGCGGTCGCAAGCGGTGCCGCCATCAGCGCGCCCGCGTTCGCCCAGGACATGCCGTCCGTCAGCTGGCGCCTGGCGTCGGGGTTTCCCAAGGCCCTGGACCTGCGCATCGACACCGGCGAACGCTTCTGCAAGTACGTCTCCGAGGCCACCGCCGGCAAATTCAATATCCGCCACTTTCTCGAAGGCGAGGTCGTGGCCGCGGCGGACGTGATGGACGCCGTGTCCACCAAAAAGGTGGAATGCGGCCACGTCTCGTCGCGCGCCTATTACGCCAAGAACCCCGTATTCTGCTTCGACGCCGCCGTGCCCTTCGGGTTGAACGCGCGCCAGATGAACGCCTGGATGAGCGAAGGCGAGGGCCTGCGCCTGACCCGCGAGCTGTTCAAGCCCGAGAAGATCATCAACTTCCCGCTGGGCAACACCGGCGCCCAGATGGGCGGCTGGTTCGTCAAGGAAATCAAGCGTCCCGGCGACCTCAAGGACCTGAAAATGCAGGTCGGCGGCCTGGCCGGCATGGTGCTCGAGCGCATGGGCGTGGCGCCGCAGCAGCCGGCGCCGGGCGGGCTGGCCGAGGCCTTCGAAAAGAACGGACTGCAGGCCGTGGCGGGCGCCGGCGCCTACGACGACGAAAAGCTGGGCCTGAATAAAGTTGCCAAGTATTACTACGCACCCGGCTGGTGGGCCGGCGGCGAGCAGCTCTCGCTGTACGTCAACGAAGAGGCCTGGAACGCGCTGCCCAAGCATTACCAGGCGCTGCTCGAAGCCGCCGCGCAGGCCGCGCACGCCGCCGCCACCGCCCGCTACGACGCCCGCAACCCCGCCGCGCTGGCGCAGCTGGCCGCCAACGGCGCGCAAATCCGCGCATTTCCGCGCTCCATCATGGACGTGGCGTTCGAGACCACGCAGCAGGTCTACAAGGATTTAGGCGCCAAAGACCCCAGGTTCCAGGCGATGCACGATAGTTACATGGGCTTTCGCGACAGCGAGATGCCGTGGTTCCGCCTGACCGAAAGTGCCTACGGCCAGTACCTGGGCGTGGCGCTATCGGGCAGAATATAGGGCGCCCGCCGACGCTGAATGGCGTTCGGCAAGCGTTAGGGTTTTTGCTAGTAACCTCGCATTTTTTACAAAAAAATGGGCGGTTTGTAGGCTTTTGTTGAATGGCATTCGAGTTTCGGCCTGATACAAAGGAGTAATATCCCGGGTCTTGACGCGCAAACATGGCGCCTTTAGGCGGCATCCGACGTCAATCCGGCAGGATTACATCAGCCCGGATTACCAATATTCCGAGACAGACTTTAAGGTGGTACCAACCATGCAATCCAAGACCAAGAAGCTGCTGGCCGCGCTGATCGCCGCCGGTGTCGTTCCGGCCGCCTACGCTGCCGATATCAAGATCGGCGTGGCCGAAGCCCTGTCCGGCGGCGCCGCCCAGTACGGCGTGTCGATCCGCAACGGCTTCCAGCTCGCCGCCGATGAAATCAACGCCGCGGGCGGGATCAACGGCAACAAGATCGTGCTCGTGATCGAAGACGAGCAGGGCAAGAAAGAAGAAGCGATCAACGTCTTCAAGAAGCTGATCTTCAAGGACAACGTCCTGATGGTCTTCGGTCCCACCCTGTCGAACTCGGCCCAGGCCGCCGACCCGATCGCCCAGGCCGCCAAGACCGTGGTCTTCGGCACCTCCAACACCGCCGACGGCATCACCTCCATCGGCAACTACGTGTTCCGCAACTCGGTCACCGAAGCCGACGTGCTGCCGGCCACCATCTCCACCGTCAAGGCCAAGACCGGCCTGAAGAACGTCGCCGTCCTCTACGGCAACGACGACGTCTTCACCAAGAGCGGCTACGACAACTTCAAGAAGGCCCTGGAAGACCAGAAGATCCCGGTCACCACCACCGAAACCTTCGCCAAGGGCGACGTGGACTTCAAGGCCCAGCTGACCAAGATCAAGGGCACCAACCCCGACGCCATCGTGCTGTCCGCGCTGCTGGCCGAAGGCGCCCCGATCATGGTCCAGGCCCGCCAGCTCGGCCTGAACGTGCCGGTCATCGGCGGCAACGGCATGAACTCGGTCAAGATCTTCGACCTGGCCCCCGGCGGCGCGTCGAACAATCTGTGGATCGGCAGCCCGTGGTCGATCGAGAACAAGGCCCCCGAGAACGTCAAGTTCATCGACGCCTACAAGGCCAAGTTCAACGGCGCGCCCGACCAGTTCGCGGCCCAGTCGTACGACGCCATGTACATCGCCGCCCAGGCCCTGAAGAACGTCAAGATCAGCGGCGAACTGGCCAAGGACCGCGCCGCCGTGCGCGACGCCCTGCCGTCGGTGACCTGGACCGGCGCCACCGGCCCGTTCAAGTTCCGCCAGGCCAAGGACCGGGCCGGCAAGCCCGCCGGCTACGACGCCGACCAGGCTCCCATCGTCAGCGTGACCAAGGACGGCAAGTACGTCATCGAGAAGTAAGCTGACACGCATCCCCGCGCGGGGGATGTGCCTTGTGGACGGCCGCGGCCGTCCACAAGGCGTTTTTTGATCGCAAGGGCCCGTTCAGGACGAAGACCCCCTCAGGGGGCGGAAAGTCCACGCCAGGGGAGCGGCGTGCGGGTCCGGGTCCCCGGATGAAAGTGCGTCCCTGGAGCAGGGGCAGCCGGCCCACGCAGAGGACGTCGCGTGGACGCCTTTTATACAAAGGGCCGCCCCTCGGGGGCCTTATTTTTTGATTTGGAACGTCCCATCATGTTGGAACAACAATTCGTCAACGCCTTGTCGCTGGGCTGCGTGTATGCGCTGTTCGCGCTGGGCTTCACGCTGGTCTTCGGCGTGCTCGGGGTGATCAACCTGGCGCATGGCGCCGTGTTCATGGTCGGCGCCTACGCCGCGCTGACCGTGGTCCAGCACTTCAGCCTGCCCCTGTGGGCCGCGCTGATGGTCGCCTTCTTCGTCGCCGGCTTCACCGGCGTCATCATCGACTACCTGGTGCTCAAGCCGCTGCGCAAGCGCAACGCGCCCCACCTGATCCCCATGATCGCCACCATCGGCGTGGGCATCATCCTGAACAACGGCGCCCAGGGCATCTTCGGCGCCAGCAACCTGCGCTTCCCGCACGGCACCGTGCCGGAAGAGGTGATCGAAATCGCCGGCCTGCACCTGACGGTGATCGAGCTGGGCATCATCTTCCTGTCGTTCGCGCTGATGGCGGTGCTGATGTTCGTCATGCGCCGCACCCAGTTCGGCCGCGCGCTGCGCGCCATCGCCGAATCGCCCAAGGCTGCCTGGCTGCTGGGCATCAACGTCGAACGCCTGTTCGTCACCACCTCGTTCGCCGCCGCCGCGCTGGGCGGGGTGGCCGGCGTGCTGATCGGCCTGTACTCGAACGCGCTGTTCCCGCTGATGGGCCAGCCGATGCTGCACAAGGGCATCGCGGTGATCATCCTGGGGGGCATGGGCGACATACGCGGCGCCATGCTGGGCGGTCTTTTCCTGGGCTTCGCCGAGGTGCTGTCGGTGGCTTACATCGGCTCCACCATGCGCGACGCGGTGGCTTTCGGCCTGCTGTTCCTGATCCTGCTGGTGCGCCCGCAAGGTCTGTTCGGCAAAGTGGTTCAACGCAAGGCTTGAGTATGAGCGGATTCGAAAACTTCTGGGCCATCTATGGCAACCTGGTGCTTACGCTGGGCACCAACGCATTGTTGGCCCTCTCCATCTGGCTGACCCTGGCCTGCGGCATGCTGGCCATGGCCAACGCCGCCTTCATGGGCATCGGGGCGTACACCGCCGCGCTGCTCACCATGAACTACGACGCGCCGTTCACGGTCGCGCTGGCCGGCGGCATGGCCGCGCCCGCGCTGGTGGCGGCCCTGATCGGCCTGCCCACCCTGCGCCTGTCCGGGGTCTATCTCGCGATGGCCACGCTGGGCTTCGGCGAAGTGGTGCGCGTGACGGTGCTGAACACCGAATCCATCACCGGCGGCGCCCTGGGCCTTAACGGCATTCCGCAGCTGACGCAGTGGTGGCACGTGCTGCTGGCGGTCGTCATCGTGCTGCTGGTGCTGTGGCGCGTGCGCGCCTCCAAGGTCGGCCGCGCCTTCGACGCCATCCGCGGCGACGAAACCGCCGCCGGCCTGATGGGCATCGACGTGCGCGCCAACAAGATGCTGGCCTTCGTGGCCGGCGCCGTGATCGCGGGTCTGGCCGGTGCGCTCAACGCCCACCTGACCTTCTTCATCGGCCCCAACGAATACGGCTTCGACCGTGGCGTGGAAATCCTGACCATGGCCATCCTGGGCGGCATCGGCGGCCTGACCGGCCCCGTGCTGGGCAGCTTCATCATCACGGTGCTGCCCGAGCTGCTGCGCGGATTCGCGGATTTCCGCCTGGTCCTCAACGGAGTGATTCTGGTGGTGATAGTGCTGTTCCTGCCGCAAGGCATCTGGGATCCGGCGCGCTTCAAGCGCTGGATGCGTCAAGGAGGCAAGCGCCATGCTTGAGCTCTCCTCCGTCTCCAAGAACTTCGGCGGCCTGCACGTGCTGCATGACGTCAGCCTGTCGGTGCCCGAAGGCGCCATCTTCGGCCTGATCGGCCCCAACGGCGCCGGCAAGACCACGGTGTTCAACCTGATCACCGGCCTGCTGCCGCCCAGCGGCGGCGCCATCACCTTCCAGGGCGAGAGCGTGCTGCGCAAGAAGCCGCACAGCATCACGCGCATGGGCATCGCCCGCACCTTCCAGAACATCCGTCTCTTCAAGGAGATGACGCTGCTGGAGAACGTGGTGGTGGGCGCCTACCGCCACATGAACTACGGCTTTCCCGGCCTGCTGCTGGGCCTGCCGGGTTACCGCGAGGCCGAGCAGCGCGCCCGCGAGCGCGCCCACGAACTGCTGACCTGGATGCGCCTGGACCACAAGGCCAACGACCTGGCGGACAACCTGTCCTACGGCGAACAGCGCCGCCTGGAGCTGGCGCGCGCGCTGGCCACCGAGCCCAAGCTGCTGCTGCTGGACGAGCCCGTGGCCGGCATGAACACCGGCGAGCGCGCCGAACTCATGCGCGAGATCCTGGCGATCCGCGACCGCGGCTACACCATCCTCATGATCGAGCACGACATGCGCTTCGTCATGGGCCTGTGCGAACGCATCGCGGTGCTGAACTTCGGCAAGATCATCGCCTGCGGCGGTCCCGAGGAAATCCGCAACAATGAGCAGGTCATCGAGGCCTACCTGGGCCGCGAAGACGACGACGACACCGAACTGGCGGAGGGCGCGAAATGAGCGCAATGCTGGAAGTCCGCGGGCTCGAGGTCAATTACGGCCACATCGAAGCTGTCCGCGGCATAGACCTGGATCTGAACGCCAAGGAAATCACCGCGCTGGTCGGCGCCAACGGCGCCGGCAAATCGACCACGCTGCTGGCGCTGTCGGGCCTGCTGCCCAAGGCGCGCGGCCGCATCACGTTCGAAGGCGAGGACATCACCAACCTGGCGCCGCACCAGCTGGTGGCGCGCGGCATCGTGCAGGTGCCCGAAGGCCGCGCCATCCTCACCACCATGACGGTGCTGGAAAACCTGGAGCTGGGCGCCTACCGCCGCGGCCTGAAGAACGTCGGCGACGACCTGGAATACGTGTTCAACCTGTTCCCGCGCCTGAAGGAGCGGATCACGGGAATCGCCGGCAACCTGTCCGGCGGCGAACAGCAGATGCTGGCGATCGGCCGCGCCCTGATGGCCAAGCCGCGCCTGCTGCTGCTGGACGAACCGTCCATGGGCCTGGCGCCCATCGTGGTCCAGGAAATCTTCCGCTCGCTGCGCGCCATCAACGCCGACGGCCTGACCCTGTTCCTGGTGGAGCAGAACGTGCGCCAGGCGCTCAAGATCGCGCAGCAGGGCTACGTGCTGGAAAACGGCGCCATGGCGCTGACCGGCACCGGCCGCGAACTGCTGGGCCATCCCCGCGTGCTGGAAGCCTATCTCGGCGGCTGATACGGGGCAGGGGGGGCGTCCCTCCTGCCGGATTCTTCCGTGTGCGCACGGGGTTGCCCATTTTTTGAGCAACTGTGCTAGAATCGTTGGCTTTCCCTCATTTTGGCCAGAAGCACGGGCGGGTAATAACGCTTAGGCAGACGCCGATATGGGCTGGAGTTGCCGGTTTTTTTCCGGCAATTCGGCTTAGTTGGGGAAAAAACCTGGTTGGATGGTCCAGCCAGAGAAAATTTTTACTAGGAACCATCATGAAGACCTTTGTGGCCAAGCCGCATGAAGTCCAACGTGACTGGTTTGTGATCGACGCCAAGGGCAAAGTCCTCGGTCGTGTGGCCAGCGAAGTCGCACGTCGTCTGCGTG
>Ga0182742_1005702_pt1 | contig 10336 bp, 10 predicted proteins | sample eDN5th37CBELigMG_FD_128880 | JGI IMG/M metagenome (GOLD analysis project Ga0182742, IMG submission 128880) | Enriched Miracle-Growth compost microbial communities from Emeryville, California, USA - eDNA 5th pass 37_C BE-Lig MG (version 2)... ... | reverse complement strand
GCCGCATTTCGATCCGTCCCGCTATGCGGGCCTTGCGACTGCCGCGACCGCCATCGGCGCGATATGCGGCTTGACCGGGGCAATCATCAACGCCGGTGCCGTGATCCAGACGCGCAGGCTCACCGACACCGAGACCACCTCGTCGATCGTATTCTATTTCTCGCTGTTCTGCGCGCTCGCCGGGCTTGCCACGCTTCCCTTCGGCTGGATATGGCCGACACCCGCCGAGCTTGCGGCGCTGGTCGCTACGGGGGTGATCGGCGGGCTGTCACACATCTTTCTCACCGAGAGCTATCGCAACGCCCCTCAATCGGTGGTCGCGCCGTTCAACTACACCACCATGCTGTGGGCACTGGTCTTCGGCTACGTCATCTTCGGTGAGATCCCGCTGCCGATCGTGTTCGTGGGCGCGAGCATCATCGCGGCGGCCGGGCTGATCGTGGTGTTCCGCGAGCGCCAACTCGGCAAGCGCGACATTGATGCGCCGCCTCCGGCGCCGTGAGAGATCGAGCGAGATCGTCCTCCCGCGAACGGAGCCGGAATCGCGACCCTGTTTGCGGGCTGGCGGGAATGAACCGAGATTGAAGCGGCGAGCGGGCGGTCAGAACGCCTTGAAGGTGATGATGGTCAGGGTGTCCTGGATGCCGGGAATGACCTGCACCTTTTCGTTCACGAAATGGCCGATATCGACGGACGGATCGACATAGAATTTCACCAGCAGATCGTAGTGGCCCGCAGTCGAATAGACTTCGGACGCGATTTCGGCATCGGCAATCGCGTTGGCCACCTCGTAGGATTTGCCCATGTGGCATTTGATCTGGACGAAGAAAGGGGTCATCGCACGCCTCCGTGAACCGCTACAGGGCAATCCAGCAAAAAGGTCAGGGATTGGCAAGCAAGGGCTGGCAAGCTCAAGCCGAAAGCCTCAGCGCCAGCACCATGATCGCGCTGGCTGCGATCCACGATCCGGCGATGCGGATGGCGATGGTCCCGGCATGCTGCGGCAGCGCGCCGGCAACAATAGCGGCGGCGGCGGCGAGCGCGGTCGCGGAAAGCGCTGTCCCGGTCAACGCCGATGCGGTTTCGGACACCGTCAGCACCTGCGGCACCGAATCGAAGATCACGGCGGACGAAATCGCCGCCGCGAGGATGGCCGCGAACGGAAAGGGCGGCGTGATATTCGCCGCCAGCAACAGTCCTGTTGCGGCGCCGAGAAGCAGAACGAGTGTTTCCGCCTGTGTCGTGCTGTAGGCCATCGCGATCAGGCCGAAGCTGGCAACGGCGGCGCCGGCAAATACGGTCATCAGCATGATCTGCATCGGCCTGGAGACCGTGCCGGCGAGAAAGCCAAGCGCAATCAGCGCCAGCGCGTGGGCGGGCACGAGGAGCGGATGCAGCAGACCGCCGGGAAAGCCGCCGATCCCGGCAATGACGGTATGCGCCTGTGCTGCCGCGCTCGCAAAACAGAGCGACACCGCGGCAAGCGCCGCCCGCCTCATATGAGCCGGCCGAGGAAGACGAGGCCTGCGATTGCGATCGCGCCCCCGGCAGCGCGAACCGCCATCCGCCCGCCGGGATATTGCGTGAGCCACCCGAAACCGATGCCGGCGAGGTGCAGGAGCCCGGTCGCGATGACAAAGCCGAGTGCGTAGGCAAGCGCGTCGGCGCCGTCTGGCAATTCGGTCCCGTGGGCATGACCGTGGAAGATCGCGAATGCGCCCACCAGCGCCGCCGCGACAACGAGATGCGGTCTTGCCGCGAGCGCTACCATCAGGCCCAGCACCAAGGCCGAGCCCGCGATGCCGATCTCGATCCCCGGCAGCGGGACGCCCAGGATGCCGAGCACGCCGCCTGCCGCCATGACCAGCGGGAACACCACCGGCAGGATGAAGATCGCCGGCGCGCCGAGAAACGCACCCCAGAGCCCGACCGCCAGCATGGCCGCAATATGGTCGGGCCCGAGCAGGGGATGCATGAAGCCCCCGGCGAACCCGCCAGCGAGGTCTTCGCCGGTATGCGCGGCGGCAGGTGTCGCCACGGCGAGTGTCAGAAGCGCGATGGCGGCGAGGCGTTTCAAGGTCAGGCCGCCTTGCGCGCGGCCGCGACCACAGCGCCGCGGATCAAGTCGACAAGCGCCAGCGGATCGGACGGCTCGCTGTCGCCGCGCCAGGCGACGTGCTGATCGGGCCTGACCAGCGCCAGCTTCTGCGGATAGAGTTCGCCGGCGATTTCCGCGGGCAGATCGACGACGATCAGCGGCACACCGCGATGGGCTGCCGCCTGAACGAGTCCGTCCACGTCCACGCCCGGATCGAACCGGAGCAGCGAATAATCCGGGCCCAGCAGGTCATAGAGAGAGCGGCCGTCAGGCAGGAAGACGTGCGGCGCGCGGCAGCCGGGGACGCTGGACGGGGTGAAATCGTACATCGTGTAGGCCGGATGTGCGCCGCCGTCATAGGAGATGATCGGCGACTGTGCGTAGAAATAGCCGAAGTTCAACCCGCCGCAGCAATACTGATGGACATTGAGGTCATAGGCCTCCTTGCCGACACGCGCACGCACCGCGTCGCCCTCGGGCCCGGGCAGTTCGACCTCGGGCGGCGTTCCCTTGCGCTGGCGCATGTTGTTCAGCGCCATTTCCATCGCGAATTTCGACACCTGCTCGGTGATCGGCTGACGCTCGCTCTCATAGGCGTCGAGCAACGAAGCCGGTGCCCAGCCCCGCAGCACCGCCGCCAGCATCCAGGACAGGTCCATCGCGTCCGCGATGCCTGCATTCATCCCGTAACCGGCATAGGGCATCCAAAGATGAGCGGCGTCGCCGGCGATGAAGGCTCGACGATCGCGGAAGCGGTCGGCCACCAGGCGGCGCCCGGTCCAGTCCTCCTTCGACACGATCTCGTATTGAAAGTCGTCAGGCACGCCGAGAATGGTGCGGATTGCCCAGTCGCGGTCGATTGAATCGAATTCCGGCTCGCCATCATAAAGATGGTTGTGGATGAGCCAGGTCTCCTTGCCGTCGATCGCGATCACCGTGCCGCAGCGGCGCGGATTGAGCGACAGATACATCCAGGCGTGCTTGCCGGGGAGCATATCGAGCAGCTGCGGCGCCCGGATGCAGGTCGATTGCACGCGCTGGATCACCGGGGTGCCGGACAGCGTCGCGCCGATCCTGCGGCGGACCATCGAGCGGCTGCCGTCGCAGCCGGCAAGATATTTCGCCTCGATGCAAAAGGTCTCGCCGCTGTCGAGATCGCGCGCGGTGGCAGTCACGGCGTGATCGCTTTGCGTGAAATCCTCGATCGCCGTCCGGTTCAGGATACGCACGCCGGGCATTGCCGCAGCGTGTGCGAACATGACCGGCTCAAGAAATTGCTGGTTGATCCGGTGCGGCGGCTCCGGCGTCGGCCACCAGGTGTCCGGGCCGCCGGTCGCCGTGTAGCGCTCGTTGCGCGCCGGGATCGGGATGCGCGCCAGTTCGATGCCGGTCGAGGTGGTTCGGTAGGACGCGTCGTTGGGATAATCGGCAGGCAGGCCGGTGTCGCGCACCTTCTGCGCGAGCCCAAGGCGGCGAAAGGTCTCCATCGTGCGGGCGGAGACGTGGTTGCATTTCACGCTTGGCGGTTCGCCTGGATAGCGGGTCTCGGCCACGATCACGTCGATCCCGCGCCACCCGAGATCCATGGCGAGCGTAAGTCCTACGGGGCCGCCGCCCACGATCAGAACGCTGGTCTTTTCCTGTCTCATGTCACAGTGTCGCAATTGGGGGATGCACTTCTATCGTCCGAAGGGATCGCATATCATCGCCCGTTACGGGAGCAAAGATAAGCTCGGGAGGAGCACGAAATGTCCAAATTCGTTCGGATCGCCGCCGGGGGGCTCGCCGCCCTGCTGTCCATGACAGCGCTTGCGGCGGCGCAGTCCTATCCGAACCGGCCAATCAAATGGATCGTCAGTTTCCCGGCCGGCGGCTCGACGGACGTGGTCGCGCGCGCGATGCTGCCCAGTTTGGAAAAGCGCCTCGGCCAGCCAGTGGTGATCGAAAATCGCGGCGGGGCGGGTGGCAATATCGGCACCGACGCGGTCGCAAAGTCGGAGCCCGACGGCTACACCATCGGCTTTTCCGCTGCCGGCGCGCTGACCGTCAATCCCACGCTAATGGAAAAGATGCCGTTCAATGTGCAGAAGGACCTGATCCCGATCACACTGGTCGGCACCTCGCCATTTCTGATGGTGGCATCTCCTAAATTCGATGCAAAGACGCTGCCAGAGGTGGTCGCGCTCGCCAAGGCGAAGCCTGGGGAGCTGTCGATCGGCTATGGCGGCAACGGCACCGCGATGCATCTGACGGCGGCCTTGTTCAACCAGATGGGTGGCGTCTCGACCACGCTCGTTCCGTATCGGGGCAGCGGGCCCGTGACAGCGGACGTGGTCGCGGGACATATCCCGCTCGGCATCACCGATGCGCCGTCGGCGATGGGACAGATCAAGGGCGGTGCGGTGAGGCCACTAGCCGTTTCGTCGCTCAAGCGCACACCCAGCCTGCCCGACGTGCCGACCTTCGACGAGCTCGGGCTCAAGGGCTATGAATCGATCGGATGGTATGGTGTGGTCGCGCCGGCCGGAACGCCGCCTGATATCATCGCCAAGCTCAACGAGGTGTTCGTCGCGACGCTAAGCGAACCCGAGGTCGCCGCGCGCATTCGCAGCGTCGGTTCGGAGCCATCGCCGATGAAGCCCGAGCAATTCGATTCCTTCATCAAGGCCGAAACCGCCAAATGGGCGGAGGTGATCAAGAAGGCCGGGATCAAGGCCTCGCAGTGAGGCGCGGCGCGAGGGGCCGCTTGCGTCGCCCGCTCGTGTTGCCTAGATGCCAGCGATCTCATGGGGTGCGCGGCGGACTGTCCGCTGTGCTGAGAGGCGCGACGCGCCAACCCATCGAACCTGATCCGGGTCATGCCGGCGGAGGGAGTGAGAGATGCGCGCGCCTGACAGCGACCCTGCGGGTCTTGTCAATCTAGCCGAGCATACCGCCGACCTGATCGAGCGCCTGCGCGCGCAGCAGCCGCGGGTTCATTGCATCACCAATGCAGTGGCGCAGAATTTCACCGCGAATGTGCTGCTTGCGATCGGTGCGGTGCCCTCGATGACGATCGCAACCGACGAGGTTGCGGCATTTGCGGCGCGTGCCGACGCGCTGCTGGTCAATCTCGGAACCTTCGATCCGGAGCGTCGGGCCGCGGCGGAATCCGCGATCGCGCAAATGCATGCCGTGGTCAAACCATGGGTGCTTGACCCGGTGCTGATCGATCGGTCGCCGCCGCGGGCCGCCTATGCGCGCGCCTTGCTTGCGCATCAGCCGGCCGCAATCCGGATGAACGCGGCCGAGTTTGCCGCATTGTCGGATGAAGCGTTGCCGCAGGCCTTTGCCCGGCAGCAACGCAGCGTGCTCGCAATCACCGGCGAGACCGACCTTGTGTCCGATGGCGGACGAACGGTGCGGATCGCCAACGGCCATCCGCTGATGGCGCGTGTGACCGCGATGGGTTGCGCCGAATCCGCTCTGGTCGCGGCGGCGCTTGCGACCGGATCCGATCCCCTGAAGGCGGTCGGCGCGGCTCTCCTGATCTTCGGAATTGCCGGGGACATCGCCGGCGAAGCCGCGAACGGACCCGGCACCTTCGCCGTTGCCATCCTCGATGCGCTGTTCAGACTCGACGGCGCGACAATCAAAGCTCGCGCAAAGGTTTTCCAATGAGTGTCGATCATCATCCCGATGCGGCGCCGACCGCGATCGCCGTCACCATCGCGGGCTCCGATTCCGGAGGCGGTGCCGGCATCCAGGCTGATCTGAAAACCTTCTCCGCCCTGGGGGTTTACGGAGCATCGGTCATCGCGGCGCTGACTGCGCAGAACACAAGGGGCGTGACCGGCATCCATGATGTGCCGCCGTCTTTCGTCACCGCGCAGATCGACGCGGTGTTTTCCGACTTTGCCGTCACTGCCGTGAAGATCGGCATGCTGTCGCATCCAGATGTGATCGCGGCGGTCGCCGACGGGCTCGACAAGTACCGGCAGGAGCGGGTGGTGCTCGATCCGGTCATGGTCGCGACGTCCGGCGACCGGCTGCTGGTGCCGGAGGCGATCGAGGTGCTGCGGACGCTGCTGATTCCGAAGGCGATGGTGATTACTCCGAATCTGCCGGAGGCGGCCGCTCTTCTCGAGACGGCGATGGCGCAGAACGAAACCGAAATGCAGGAGCAGGGCGAAAGGCTGCTCGCGCTCGGTCCCAAAGCCGTGCTGATGAAAGGCGGTCACGGTTCCGGCGCCGAAAGCGTCGATCTGCTGATTGAACCGCATGCGGTCGCGCGGCTCGCGGCCGAGCGGATCGACACGCAGAACACCCACGGCACCGGCTGCACGCTGTCGTCCGCGATTGCCGCGGGCCTCGCCAAGGATCTGCCCCTTGCAGAAGCCGTGCGCGAGGCCAAGGCCTATGTGACGGCCGCAATCAAGGCATCGGATCGACTGACGATCGGTCAGGGCCATGGGCCGGTGCACCATTTCCATCACTGGTGGGGCGAAGGAAAATCGCAATGAGCATCTCGCGTCGCAATCTGATGGCCGGGGCCGCGCTGACCGGAGCGGTCGCCGCGCCGAATGTCGCGCGCGCCCAGACCAGACGCTGGCGCATGGTCACGTCCTGGCCGAAGCGGCTGCCCGGTCCGGGCATGTCGGCGGAGCGCGTGGCCGAACGGATCAAGGCCATGTCGGGCGGACGGCTGGAGATTTCCGTGTCGGCCGCGGGCGAAGTCGTGCCGGCTTTCGAGGTGCTCGACGCGGTCGGCGGCGGCGTTGCCGAGATGGGACATACGGCCTCGTTCTTCTGGCAGGGCAAGGAGCCGGCGGCGGTCTTCTATACGACGGTGCCGTTCGGGCTGACGCCGAACGAGCATGTCGCCTGGGTCGATGCCGGCGGCGGGCAGGCGCTGTGGGACGAACTCTACGCGCCGTTCGGCGTGAAGCCATTCATGGGCGGCAATACTGGCGTCTGCATGGGCGGCTGGTTCCGCCGCGAGATCAAAAGCCGCGAGGATATCCGCGGGGTGAAGATCCGCTCGCTCGGTTTGGGTGGTGAAGTCTACCGCAGGCTTGGTGCCACGGCGCAGACCACGCCGCCGGCGGAGATCATGACCAGCCTGCAAACCGGGATGCTCGATGCGGCCGAATTTGTCGGGCCGGGCTCGGACATTGCGCTCGGGCTCTATCGCGTTGCGCCGATGTACTACGCGCCCGGCTTCAACAAGCCGAATGGCACCGGCGAATGCATCGTCTCGCTGAAGGCCTGGAATGCGCTCGATTCCGAAATGAAGGCGATCATCTCGCATGCCTGTGCGGTGGAGGCGAACTTCGCGCTCTCTGAAATGGAGCGGCTGAATGTCGAGGCGCTGAATGCGCTGGTCACGCAGCACAATGTCAAGCTGATGACCTTTCCGCCCGACCTCATTGACGCCGCCTCGAAGGAATCGGTCGGTGTGCTGGCCGACCTTGCGGTGCGCGGCGCGACCGGGCGCAAGGTGCATGAGTCCTACATCGCCTTCCGGGAGCGGGTCTCGGCCTGGTCGAAGATATCGCTGCGCGCCGTGCTGGAAGCGCGGGGGTAGTTGTCCCGCATTCTGCGATCGGGTCTCATCTCCTCCGCATTCGGAAACTTGCGGAGCGTCCTGTCGTGGCGCGTCGGCTCGATCAGCGGCAGCAGCCAGCCCAGCAGGACGTTGAGCGCCGGCGAGGTGTGGCGTACGTATAGATCGAGCGGCATGAGCCTGAACCCCAGCTGCAATTTGGGCTCATAGCAGAGGCTGGTGCTGACGCAGCGCCTGTATCCGTTGGCGATCGCCCATGAGGCGATATCGCGAAACGCACGGAAATACAGATGCAGCTTGAGGGCGACCGCGTAATCCAGCCCGAGATATTCGTTGTAGATCGTGTCGCCGTGAACCATCGACAGGCTGAAGGCGACCGGCTTTCCGGACTGGCGCCAGACGAAAAAGCGGACCTTGTCCGGCATCAGCCGTCCGAGTTCGCACAGATAGGCTTTCGTGAGTTTCTCGAAATGTAGGGGCGAGCGCTCATAGACCTGCATGTAGAGCGCATAGACCTCGTCGACGGCCGGCGTGATGTCGCGCATCACGCTCATCTCGATCGGCGGCGATTTGTCGGATGCGCGAAACTTTCTGCGTAGCTCCGATCGCCTTTTCGCGCTGACGCCGCGCTTCAGATAGTCCTCGAAATCGGCATAAGGCAGATCGAGGCTCGCCATCGGAAAGCTCGGCACGCGAGTGAAGCCATGATCAAGGAAGCAATCCAGGCCCGGCCGGTCCTGCGCGGTAAATTCCTTCATCACGATCAGCTTTGCGCCGGCGTCGATGGCGTGTTGGCGCAGCGCCTTCGCGAATATGTCAAGGTGGCGCCGGTCCGGTTCGTCGTGGCCGGGATCGATATGCCCTTCGCCGGCCGCGCATCCGACCATCAGCGTGCGCAGCCGCAGGAAGCGCGGCCACCAGCCCCGCACGAGGCGTTCTGCGGCGCGGGCGAGCGACGGCACGCCGGCGAGAAGGTCCTGGTCGAGCAGGAAGCAGGGCTGGATGGCGCGAACCTCGCCGCGCCCGTCCCTGATGATGAAATAGCGATATGTGAAATCCGGACAGATCGTCCGTTCGACCAGTTCGTAGAAGCGATGGTCCTTGCGCTGGCCGGAAAACGAACGCCTCCAGCGGCCGATACGGGCCAGGTCTGCGCGCGTTGCGATCTCGACCGCGCCGTCGCGGGACGGCGCGGGGGCGGCGGGATCGACGCCTCGCATTATCTTCAACTTGGGCATGATGTTTCCTGAAGGATATCTATCCCCCTCGTTCCAAGCCCCGCCGCGCCGGGTAAGTTCCACCTGTTGTTTCGGCGGCGCCGGCCGCGGCCCGTTGCCGTGCGCGCCGGCCCGCAGGTTAAACGGACCTATCTCTTCAGTTCGACCACCTTCTGCGTCTGCTCGCCAAGGCCCGCGATGCCGAGCGTCACGACGTCGCCGGCCTTCAGGAATTTCGGCTGCGGCTTGAAGCCCATGCCGACGCCCGGCGGCGTGCCCGTGACGATGATGTCGCCCGGCTCCATGACGAAGAACTGCGAGCAATACCAGACGAGGTGCTCGACCCCGAAGATCATGGTCTTGGTATTGCCGGCCTGCCGCCGCTCGCCGTTCACGTCGAGCCACATGTCGAGATTCTGCGGGTCCCTGATCTCGTCTTTGGTCACGAACCACGGCCCGATCGGTCCGAACGTCTCGCAGCCCTTGCCCTTGTTCCACTGCCCGCCCGAGCGTTCGATCTGGAACGAGCGCTCGGAGACATCATTCGCGGTGAAATAGCCGGCGACCGCACTCATCGCCTTCGCGCGATCGAGATAGCGCGCGCGCCTGCCGATCACGATGCCGAGCTCGACCTCGTAATCGAGCTTGGTCGAATCCTTCGGGATGATGGTGTTGTCGTTCGGTCCGCAGATCGAGGTCGGCGCCTTGTTGAAGATGATCGGTTCCTTCGGGATCGGCATGCCGGCTTCGGCGGCATGGTCCGAATAATTCAGCCCGATCGCGATGAAGTTGCGCACGTTGCCGATACAGGGTCCGAGCCGCGGCTTGCCCGGCACGACCTTCAGTCGGTTCGGATTGGCTTTCTTGATCCTGGCGAGACCGCCATCCGCGAGCATCGCGCCGTCGATGTCATCGACGATGCGCGACAGGTCGCGGATCCTGCCCTCCTGATCGACGATGCCGGGCTTCTCGCGGCCTGCCGGGCCATATCGCACGAGCTTCATGTTTCCCCCTGGGAGATGATCGATGGCGCGCGGCCGCATGTCTGTTCGGGCCGCACGCGATGGGCGTCGGACTATGCGGCGACAGGCGAGGACGGGCAAGGCAGGGGAGGTTGTTGATGACGCTTTCCCGGCGTGTCGCCCCCGCGAAGGCGGGGGCCCATATTCCGGAGTGGTGGTTATGGGTCCCCGCTTTCGCGGGGACGACCAGAAGACAAAGCTCCGCCGTCCCTGTTCTTTGGCCGGCGCGGGCGCGCCCGTCGTCCATTCGCCGCATGTGCCCCTGGAAATTCCAAGGGCGCGCGGAACGCCGGGCTTTCAGCGAAAGCCCATGGCCTCATGCGCGATGTGTGAAGCGCATGAGCGATAGTCACCACGGACCGCCGAATGGCTCCGGCGTTCCGCGCGCGGTGTTTGAGGCTTGCTCCGTGCCGCCCCTGGTGGCGTGACATTCTTGGCCACCACTGCGGACGTT
>Ga0182742_1005701_pt1 | contig 10336 bp, 9 predicted proteins | sample eDN5th37CBELigMG_FD_128880 | JGI IMG/M metagenome (GOLD analysis project Ga0182742, IMG submission 128880) | Enriched Miracle-Growth compost microbial communities from Emeryville, California, USA - eDNA 5th pass 37_C BE-Lig MG (version 2)... ... | reverse complement strand
GATCTTTCAAGCTTCTAAAAAATAAAAGAGAAGAAGGCTTAATTTTTGAGAAAGTGAAAGGATTTCAAGCCATTTTTTTTGTAGATGATTTTAAGGCTTTCAGGTTACTTAAAGGAGTTTAATTGTAAGTTTGAGAATTAAATTTTTTTTAAGACTTTCAAAACAGTCTTAAGGAATGGATTTGAAGGTTATTTCATAATTTTTCTTTTAGGATTTTCTTAAACCCAAAAGTGTTATTAACAAAAGATATAAATCTCTTTATTTCCATCAATCCTCAATTTTTCTAAATATTGCAAGATAATTTAAGTTCGTTACATCCATCTTTATACTCTGTATGCTATCTTCAAGAAAATTTCTTCGAATAAACATCTCAATCCTAAAATAGATGAATTCAATTATGAAAAGAACTAATTTCATTGTAAATATTGATAAGAGAGTAAAAGACATTTCCAGATTCATTTGTAAGTGTATAGTACAAAGATCTACTTTCTTATTTTGAAGAATTGTAAAGTTGGAAAATTATTATACAATTTATCGTATTTTATCTGTAGATTCATCAACGTATTAATAATATATTAATCAGTTTATAGTTTTTAACACGTAAGAAATGATGTAAAACACGTTATCAAAAACTTGACGAACGAAATTATTATTTCTGAAGCTTCAACGACGTAGAGCTGGTTTGCACTCATCATTAGCTAAATTACTTTTTCATTAATAGAGTTTTCACCTCATAGCAAAGAGTATATTGTCAAAACTACGAGTTTAAACAATTTTCCGCAGCTTTACAAGCGTTTCTTGTTAGGTTTTTATTTAAAAAGGAATAAGATACCCGAGAAAATTTTGAAGTTTCTCATGTTGGAGACTAAATTTTATGTTGAAATCAATTTTTTGGATTTTCGCCGTATCTTTAAACTGAAAGGGCTCAAATCGAAATTAGCTGTTTTCAAGATGACGTTTAATGAATTTTAATGAGATCTTTCTCACAACATGCAAAGGAAAGCTGAAAACTTTCCTCGTCCTAAAATTCATTTATGAAATAAGTTCTACTAGTTTAAGATTTTCATAGAATTAGACTTTGCCGGTTTTTGTATCATATGCTTTAGTTCTTAATTGCCGCTTTTAGTTTATAGATTAACAAAAAGAAACTTATAGTTTTTATCGAGTTATTCTAAAAGTATGCGGAAACTACTTCCCTTTCTCTCAGAACACACTTTTCAAGTATTTAAATATTTGACTAAGAGGTCCCCAGAGGAATTAACTTGGAGAAGTAAATGAATTCCAATAAATAACGAAATTTGGGCAAACAAATCTATGATAATTCTCTTGTTTTCTTAGTCCCAAAGCGCAATATAGAGTAGATAATTAAGAAATCAATCATGCAAAGTGAGCTTTTTAGATAAAAGCGCGGTACACGTGTGTAGTTTTATTTAAATAGTGCAAATAAATAGTCGATAATCCTCCGGATTAATAAAATAAAAATATCTAAAGTAATTTCCTCTATAAAAAATGGCCAAAGGGAGTAAGCTTAAGCTTCTTAACTTCATGAGACCAATTATGTCTCTCTTACCCGAAGTTGACCAACCTGACAAAAAAGTAAGAAATATTTTTAGCCCTACTGACTAGAATTATAGTTCGTTCCTTTCAAGACTAGAGCAATTTGGACTGGAGTTGTCCTCCTCATCTACTTGGTTTGCTGTCAAATGCCACTTTATGGTGTCACCAAGACAGTCGGAAGTGATCCTTTCTATTGGATGCGTGTCATTCTTGCTTCAAATAGAGGTACTTTGATGGAACTTGGTATCTCTCCTATTGTTACTGGTGGTATGGTTATGCAACTCTTGGCTGGTGCCAAGATTCTTGAAGTTGATCAAAACAATAAAGAAGAAAGAGCTTTATTCAACGGAGCTCAAAAGCGTAAATTTACCCCCAAACAAAATGTTTTAAAGTTTTAGTTCTTGGTTTGATTATTGCTTTATTCGAAGCTTTTGCCACTGTTTGGTCTGGCCAATACGGTGATATTGATAAGCTCGGTACTGGCAATGCTATTATGATCATTATTCAACTCACTTTTGCTGGTGTTATTGTTATGATGCTCGATGAAGTTCTCAGTAAAGGATGGGGTTTCGGTAGCTCTGGTATTTCTCTTTTCATTGCCACCAACATCTGCGAAAATATCCTTTGGAGAGCATTCTCACCTATCTCAATGCAAACTGACGCTGGTACTGAATATGAAGGAGCCATTATTGCTTTCTTCCATCTCTTGATCACCCGTCCCAACAAGATCACTGCTCTTCAACAAGCATTCTACAGATCTAACTTCCCTAACTTAAACAACTTGCTTGCTACTGTTCTCGTTTTCTTGATCGTTATCTATTTCCAAGTAAATATTTGCACTATAATAAGATATTAATAAGAAATAGGGTTTCAGAGTTGATCTCCAAGTCAAGAAACAAAATATTAGAGGACATTCAACTAATTTCTCCATTAAGTTATTCTACACCTCAAATATCCCCATCATGCTCTACACTGCTTTGATCTCTAACTTCTATTTCTTCTCTCAACTCCTCTACAGAAAATTCAAAGGCTTCTTCCTTATTAGATTTCTTGGTCAATGGCAAGATGTTGAAATGGGAGGACACAGTGTCCCAGTTGGTGGTCTTGCTTATTATGTTTCTCCCCCAAGAGATTTCTTCTCTATTTTCTCTGATCCTTTCCACACTGTTTTCTACATCATTTTCATGATGGGAGCTTGTGCTTTGTTCTCAAAGACCTGGATCGAAGTTTCTGGCTCTTCAGTTAGAGATGTTGCTCAACAATTGAAAGACCAAGATATGGTTAAGCCTGGTTTCAGAGAATCTGGTCTTAAAAATGAATTGAGAAGATATATCCCAATTGCTGCTTCTTTTGGTGGTATGTGCATTGGTGCTCTTACTATTGTTGCTGACTTTATGGGAGCTATTGGTTCAGGTAAACTTTCTTTCTTTATTTCTTTTGAGAAATGAAAAGCGAATATAAAACCTTTTTCTCTTAATAGATGAAGAATTCTTTTAATTTTTTTACTTGAATTGACTTATATGCTAATGTTAAATAGGAACTGGTATTCTACTCGCAGTCACTATTATCTATGGATACTTCGAGCAATACAAGAAAGAAAAAGAACAACTTGGTGGAGAACTTTGGTAATTTTGGTGCTATCCTGAAAGGATATAATTAATCCACCTTTCATAAATTCGCTTGAATTGTTTCCTGACTTTTGTGTTATTTGTAATGTGTATGTCTTTAAGTTGTAGTTGTGCGGCATTAGATAATACAAACTATAAAAACCATAAATAGTTTCCATCTTTTCTTATAATTAATTGATATATAAACAAAGAACTCAGGAAATGTTCTTGATTAGTTTTTCTCTAAGCTTTATTATTTAAACATCAAGACTTAAATTTTTATACAGCTGAAATTATTTTTATTGTTTCTGAAATATTTGTAGATCTCAGAAAGTTTATTCTTAACACATTTTTTGAAAAGTTTACCAACTAATTTTATTGAACAAATCTTAAACTTAAGAAGAAATTATCTTGCTAAAATAATCCTTATACAATCTAAGCTTTATTACTTATTCTAGTTTCATTTTATTTTTGAAAAGATCCCTCAACTTATCAAAATCATCCTCTGAGTACTTCTTCCATTCTTTTTCATATTCAGTAGATTTAAAGAATCTCGCAGCTCTATAAGATGCTTGATCACTTGGCAGTCCTTTGTTTATACTATCCAAACTTTTTTGAATCCATTCTGGCAATCTTGTTATTTTATCTTCCTGTAAAAACCTCTTATCTGCAAAAATTATAACACATGCATCATCTCTCTTTTTAATAACTTTCCCTAATCCTTTACAAACTTCTTTCATTACAGAATAAACAATAAAATCGCTTTCTTGTATTAATTTCTTTGCCTTGAAGTACCTTGTTCTTGCTAAAAACTCTCTGGGTCTTGTGTATTCGAATGGAACACCAAATATAACAATACATCTAGCACAACTATTCCCTAAAGAAATGTTTCCAAGGACTTTTCCTCTCATCAAGCCCATAAACACTCCTCCTCTTCCATTTTCACAAGCTAACTTATACCCAGAAACGCTTTTTGAAGTTTCAAGAACGTCAGGCATTTCTGCGAAAATTAGTTTCTTTTCAAGAATCTCATCGTAATAATCAAGTCCAATATCCTTTAGGGCTTTTATATTTGGGAACATACATAAAATTCCGTCAGGAATGGTTTCGCTTAATCTCATAATCATATTAGCATAATTCCTCATAACGCCAGCATCATGCTTTCTTGAATGTTCTGTTGAAAGTTCAATTTGATCAGCACCTTTACTAACAATCATTGGAAATACTTTGAGCTTTGTAGTTAAGTTTATTGGATACACAGCAACGCGACCATTATTAGGATGATCTGCTAACTCCATAATCTTTGCAAATATTTCCACCTCAACTAAAGTTTCAGTATGAAACAAGATTGAACCAATGTTAGAAGTAATTTGGCTAAAAGGTTCCGCTGGGTCAAGGCAAGCTAATGAAAGAACCATAAGGGAAATTTCATTTACATCAATATTGGTTTCTTGTATGCTGTAATTCACAATTTCAAATCCTTGGGCAAATCGGCCAAATAATTGAGCAAATTGAACTAAAGCATGCAAAGGTTGATAGTGTTCACCTTCAATTTCTGCGTTTTGGAGTTGGTTAATCAGTACTTTTAGCCTAGCTGGGAAATATGCTAAAGGAAGCATGTTTGGATCTATCAAGGTTTCTTTTAGGTATCTTTCCAAGTAATCACCATGAGAAATAATCTTAGCAGTTGATTTTGAAATGGATCCTTTCAAGAAGAGAATAAACTTTTTAAGATGAGTAATAAAATGTTCAGCTTTTCTAATATACCCTGGAAATTTAATTTTCTTTTCTCCAACTCCATTCATCTCTTCATCGTTGAAACTATCTATAAAAGTTTCTTCCTTTTTATTGATTTGATTGAGATCAAGGTCATCCTTTGTTAATCCTTTGACGAGCTTTTGATATTCTTCTTCATACTTCTTCGGATCTTTGGGGTTCTTTATCTGATTATTTAGATCTTCAACGCATTTCAATGAATGATCAAGAGCGATTCTTGATATTCTTTCAGTAAACATTTCTGCTATTTGCTCATCCAATCCACAACATTCATCAATGATAAGAAAAGCACCATCTAAAATCTTTCTGTCATAATTGTTAGATTTTTTCATTCCAAAAAGCATAAAATAGTCACATAGAATAATCTGTGCTGTTTCATAGACTTCCTCAGACAGATAATAAGGGCACAAATTGTTTGTTCTTCCATAATTTCTAAGATCTTCTAAAGAATAACAGCCTGTAAGTTTAGGAATGTTTCTAGATCTAAATATATAGTTTTCATAATATTCACAAAGCCCAGGACTATCCTCAATTTCCATATTTCTATTAGCTTGAGATTTATTTGATTTTGCTTGACGAACCCAAGGGGCTATACGCTTATTACATTCGTAGTTTATAGCTTCACGAGTACTTTTTGTGCAAACGGCTTCGTTAATGCAAAGATTCTTCTTTTCAGAAATTGAAAGAGCTAATAAAGGAACTTTTATTTTATGTTCTTTTTCAATATAATCAATGACTAACTTAAGACTTTGCATAGCATGCTCTAAAACAGTAATTGATTTTGCTGAAAATACAAGCCTTGGGATTGTTGTTGGGTTTTGAAGAAAATTTGATACATAAAAAGCAAAAAGACAGCTTGCTTGAGAGAGAGCAGGAGGAATTTGGATAGTTGAATTGGATGGGGAGTTAGCAAAGATTGCTTTTAAGGCAAGCAAGTACTCATATTGTTCTGGATAGATGTATTTGAAGGGAAAGTAAAGATCAAGATCATCTAATTTTATCTTCATATCTATTAATAAAAAAAATTTCCCAAAATTGCAAATTTATATATTCTTTCATGTAAATAGCTTGTGCAGCGAAATATTGATATGGTTCAAGGTAAAGTCAACAGGAAATGTTTAAGGCTCTAGCTTTACACGATTCAGTAAAGAAGAAAAGATACATAAAGCTTTTGCTGACAACATTATTTTGGATACAATGTCTTTACAACTTCATTAAATTCGAAAAATAAATTTTTTAAAGCATTCAAACATAATAAAGGTTGGAAATGACCCAATGGAAGATGAAAAGTTTTCCAGCTATTTTTTGTTCGTTTTTTTCTTTAAGGAATTTAATAATTTTCATTTCTTTTTATTAAGCCAAGTGGAGATGTGTCTAAGTTAAGACTAAGAATAAAATAATAAAGTTATTCTTTAAAAATATTTCGTAAAAAATGCAAGCTTTGTTAAAAAGAGGAGTTTTCCTTGCAAACAGAATTCAACTCACAACCAGCTCTGTTAGATACGCCTCAAGTGAAGACTTATTGAGAGACAAGCAGAGAGCTAACGAAAAAATCTACTTTGATAAAGAAGAAAGTATAATCAATTTATTTTGAAATACGAATGAGTGATATAGGAAGGGTTATGCAAAAACTTTTGGACAAACTTGACAGAGAGTCTCAACTTGACCGAGTCGAAACTGAATCATCAAGAGCCGGTGATGCTGTCAGATTAAAGGTTTTAATACAAAACATAGAATTTAACATATAATTAGAGTATTTTAAACAGATACAGTATTACTGCTCATCAAGGTTTATTGGATGACCTTCTCGATTGGAAGCACCACGATTAAACACACTTTACTAGGCTTTTGCATTTGATAGACTTACACAAAGCGCTAAAATGTATATATTTTTAAGTACACATTTTGTACTAACGCAAAAAAATTTATCCATCAAAAAGATTTGAAATGGTTGAATTTTAAGCCTTTTCTTCTATTTAAACTAATCAAAGAAAGCCTTTACTTATTAATTTTTGCTAAAAAGAAAGACCTGACAAAGGGCAATTTAAAATAGTAAAATTGACTTTTTATTTCATCTCAAAGGATGTTTTTTATGATCAAAACTTAGCTTATTTTACTTTCTTTTTTTCAATGGATTTAACTTTTTTCTTTGGAAACATCTCAACAAATAGACTCTTTTCGATCATATTTTTCACAAATGTTTTATATTAAAAAATAAAACAACAAAATAGGATAAATTAGATTATAAAGTCCTGCAAGCTAAGTTTAAAATAGTTATCCAGTAAGTAAAATTCTTTAGACACTGAACAAAATTTTGTTCGGATTCATTTTGAATTTAGGCTGAATCTATCCTTGGATTTTAATTTGGGGATAAAGTGAAGAAGCTTTGAGGTTTGCGCTCGATCTTGAATTAGCTCTTCTTGATGGAGGGTTGCTAAGAGGACTTTGGTTTATTTGGATAGGTTCATCATTGATTTTTAGGTATGACCCATTGACTGATCGATCAAACTTGGATTGGTTTTTTTCAGAATCCAATCCGCTTTGAAAACATCTCAGAAAATCTTTTTCTTTTTCATTAACTTGACTTATCCTTTATTATTTAAGAACAGAAGAAATTATTGTTATTACTTTTCTAAAGTAGCTTGAAGATATTCAAAATAACCATTGAAAACTTTTGGACTTTTGCACTGCCAATAGTCTTGATGTGACTTTGCGAGTTCTTTGTTCAAATCTTTTGTTCTGGCGATAGAAAGTACGTTTAACTAGAAAATCAAATGAATAATTAAGTAACAAATACTTCATTTATTAAATTTCCTTTCTTTTTATTCAAATTCTGTTTCATTGTAAAAATTCTTTCATCAACACTTTTTACTTGATGACTGCCAGTGTTTCTAAATCAAATTAGTTATTAGTTATATGGATAAAATTGAAACAGTTTTTTATGCATAGTCAAGGAATTTATTTCAAGATTAAAGATATTTACTTAATAGCTGTCATTGGTCTCGCTTTTGGAGTTATATTTGTTTCCTTTGTGTGGATGATTGTAGAACCAATTGAAGATTTTCTGATAGATGCTTCACCTTCTTCAGGTGGTTTGTAATATTGCTGGGCTTCTCTATTCTCTAATTTTTCATTTAGATCATCGAAGCGTCCCAATTTTTCTTCAAGTGCTTGAATTTTACTGATGTTAAAATCTTTATATGAACTAAGTTGTTTTTCAAATACTTTTAATTTCTCATCCAAAGTCAAGTTTACAGAAAGCACGTGATGGATATGTTGAACTTCTTTTGTAAGATTTGCAAACTCTAGTTTATAATAACGTCTAACTTGTTCTTTTTCTTTTTCATGGCTTTCTCTAAGGCCAGCAAGTTTATGTTCTAAAATTGGAATTGTCAAAAGCCTTTCTTGATAAGATTTTATGCTTTCATCTTTTTGTTTGATAATCTTATTGGAGTTCGCAATTTCAGCATCCTTTTGTCTGATTAATTCAATAAGTTTTGCATTATCTGCCTTGGCATCCTAAATACCTCATTAAAAGAAAATTTTTAGGGACTAACTCTGAATAAATTCTTTGCATTATAGAGGAAATTTTCCTTATCTTTATCATACTCTTCAATTTTTGCCTCCATCGTACTGATTACATGACGAAGTTGTTGTTCAGTCTATTTCAAAATAAACTTCGCTTATCTTTTTAATGTGAGAAATATACTCTAATATGCCTCTTTAAATCTCCTTCCGCTTTTTGAAGAATTAGTTCATAATCTTCCACTTGCTTGTCCTGACTCAGAAGAACAATTTTGTCTTGTTCTCGAATTGTTTTTCCAACTAATTGTAAAAGGGCTTTTATTGACTTAATAACATCAATTGGATCTTCTTCAATTTTCTCATATATTTTTGACAACTTACTTCTCAAATCCTACCTTTCTAATAAAGAATTAATGAATATTATACCTCTGTTAAACAACTGTATAAAAACTCTTGATGTAATTCTTTGATAAGTTTCACAAGCTCATTATATTTGTTTTCAATAACATGACTATCTGAAGAACTCGGCTGTTCAGACTGTAATTTCTTTGATTTACATAGGTTTTGAAAACTATCGGTATCTAATCTTGGGGCCAAACTCAAATGGTTATAAGTATTAACAGGCTTTTTAGAGTTTCTTTGAGTTGAAGAAGTGATTGGTGTTTTTATGGACAAAGATGTGGTTGATTCCTTTTTAGACATTAGACTCTGGGTTGAATCAGGCTTTTGATAAATTATGTTTTAATCCAAATAAAAATCAAATTGAGGGAAAAATAGGATTGTTTCGAGGAAGAAAATTAAACTTATAATCAAGCTCAATTGTTGAATTCTTCGAGTTCTATCCTAAAATAAAAAAGATAACGAAGCTTTTCTCCTATAAATAAAGCCAAGTTTGAAAAAGAAAACTACCAATAATTAAATTGTGTCAAGTTTTGGAATCTTTCCATTGAATGAAATAAAAATATTCTTGACTTTATTAAGAAAATATTTGAGTTTTATTCAAGTTAATTTTTACAAAAAGTTCAATCTTTAAGCATAAAGTTAACAATAATAAAATACACGATCCTTTACTGTTATTTCATGATATGTAGTCTTTTTCATTTGTTAATTTCCAAAGCAGCAGTGTTATAATAGTTATAGACATAGTGACGGAATTCTTCAGCACTATCTACATTACCAAACTTTAATAGTAACTTTGTTTTTGAATCTACAATAAGTCCAGGTAAAGTTTCCAAGATTTCCACTGATGAATAATCTTTCCTTTCGTCGTTTCCAACAATTTTGACATTTTTCAGATTTAAAATATAAGTGTTGTCAATTCCTTCTCCGTCACTTGCTTTATCAAGAACAAGAATATGACCATCGATAGTTATGATGACTCCACATTGTTTAGTTCCCTTTAATAAACCAGCCTCTCTTTGGGCTTTCCACCCTTTCAGAATTAAAGGACCCTTTTCAAACTCTATTGATGGAGGCATTTCTACCAAGGCATCAAATATAATTTGATAAGTAATTTCTGCTTTTCCAGTCTTAGCTCGGAAATATTGAAGCCCGTCAGGAGTAAGGATATTCTTAACAGCAAAAACTTGTTGAATTTCTTCAGCACAATTAAATCTTTGAAGCGCTTGCATTACGTCCTCTGGGTTTGATGCCTTATATCCATAAACTTCAATGTACTTTTGGAAGTACAAATTCAAGGCTTTTTGAATCTCAGTAATTCTTTTAATAAGCAATTTTACAGTTTCATTCAGTAACAAAAGTGTTTGAGTTCCATATCCCCTGACGAGTCTGGATTCTTCATACCCAGAAATTGAATTTTCTATTTCTTTGAAACACATGTCTCTTTCTTTATTGATTTTTCCTCCTCTCTG
>Ga0182742_1005700_pt1 | contig 10337 bp, 9 predicted proteins | sample eDN5th37CBELigMG_FD_128880 | JGI IMG/M metagenome (GOLD analysis project Ga0182742, IMG submission 128880) | Enriched Miracle-Growth compost microbial communities from Emeryville, California, USA - eDNA 5th pass 37_C BE-Lig MG (version 2)... ... | reverse complement strand
TTACATATACAACGTCCATCTTTAGCTTTACTGTCCCTAATGCTTTAATATCCCTTTCCAACACATCCAAAAGAATAGGGAGTAAAATGTATTCTTTGACCAATTGGAGGTCTCCTTCAGTCTCCAAGGGCGCTTGTGTCATACAATCAGCCTCCCGCCTAACTCCTCATTCGACACCTTCCCGCAAAATTGAGCATAAATAGACAGAATTATGCTCAATATTTATTTATGCTCAATATTAAACTGCCCGAAAAACACTGTTTTTCCAAGCGATTAAAGGCTTTTTAGTTTTATGCACACATATTTTAATGTTGATACCCAAAAGCACAATCTCGATATCGCGCGCTTCGGCGTAATCGCGGGGCAGCGTCATCCCGTGGCCGATCGCTTGCTGCGCCCCTTCATGCGTGGCCGGCGTTACGGGGGAATCGTCCATGCCGTGCGCCGTGCGCCACAGCACTTCGCCGTTGATCCCCCAGCGGCGCTGCAGCGTCTCGAGCGGAGTCCGCGCCAGATCGCCGATCGTATAGATCCCCATCCGATTCAGATGCCGCATCATCCGGCTGCCGACGCCAAACATTCCCTGCACCGGAACCGGCCAAAGCTTCTCCTTCACCTCCGATTGGCGCAGCCGGAAGACGCCCTCGGCATTCTTCTTCGCGAATTGATCGCATGCCATCTTCGCGAGCACCTTGTTATCGCTGATGCCGACGCGGGCATACACGCCGGTCTTCTCGAGAATATCGCGCTGGATGCGACGGGCCGTCTCCACCTCCGAGCCGTGAAGATGCAGGCTCCCCGTCAATTCGCAGAATTGCTCGTCTATCGAATACGGCTCCACCGCATCCGCATACCTCTCGAGGATGCGGGTAATTTGCATGGATACGTCGATGTATGTCTGCATCCGCGGCCGAAGCACGACCAGATCCGGACATTTGTTCATGGCCTCCCCAAGCCGCTCGGCCGTCGAGACCCCCCGCTTCTTCGCAATGGGACAAGCCGCGAGCACAATGCCGGAGCGCAGCTTCGGGTCCCCCGCCACCGCTACCGGGCGATTCGCCAGCTCAGGACGCGCGGCCTTCTCCACGCTCGCGTAGAAGCTCTGCATATCCGCAATCATGACGATTCTCGTTCCCGTTCCCATCATGCGAACTACACTCCACCTTCAAAAATAAGAATATATGTTCGGAGTTCTTTTCTTTATTATACTCCGAACATATATTCTTATCCACTGCCAATTTTGCGCTACCGGAACATTCCCCACAGCTTAATCAGGTGAAACGTATTATTCGGGTCTATTTTCTGAGCCAAAACGAACTTCACAATATTCTCCGTCTGCTGATCGGTCAGCTTCTCTCCCAACGCCTTAGAAGTTAAGGCGAGCAGCTTCTTTACCTTCGCTTTGTTTTGCAAATCCGATTTTGACACGTTCTGCAGCACCGTTTTTACCCGCTCCTTCGCGGCGGGATCCTTCATTTTCAGCTTAACGCGCTCTACCAATTCCGTGCTGATCCCATATTTCTCGTACGCGTGCAACCGCTCCACCTCCATAACAAACTAGCAAACAAGAATCACCATTTCTATTGTATGTGCCAACCTCCCTCAAACTGCCTGGACACTTCGAAAACAAACTGTGGGCAGTCCCTTCCTCCGGGAAAAACAAAAAAGGCGCGAATCAATTCGCGCCAACCTGCTTATCACTTTAATTGCCATTCCCTTGTTCGTTGCGGTGCCGTGTGTACAAGACATACCCGCTAATCAATCAGCTCGCCCTGCAAAATATTGTCCCGGGCCAGGATCGAGCGCAGCTCAGCGTAGGACGCGTTCGTCCAGAAGGAGTCGTCGCGCACGAGCCTCGCCGCGTCGTCGCGGGCCGCCTCCAGCACGGCGAAGTCAGCGTTCAAATCCGCAAGCCGGAACTCCGGCGCGCCGCTCTGCTTCGTGCCGAAGAAGTCGCCGGGACCACGCAGCTCCAGGTCGCGCCTCGCGACCTCAAAGCCGTCATTCGTCTCGGTCATGACCCGCATCCGTTCGCGGCCCTGCTCGGACTTCGGATCCGCCACCAATACGCAGTACGACTGGTGCACGCTTCGCCCGACGCGGCCGCGAAGCTGATGCAGCTGCGACAGACCGAAGCGCTCCGCGTCGTACACCACCATAACGGTCGCGTTCGGCACATCCACACCGACTTCCACCACGGTCGTGGATACAAGAACGCCAATGGAGCCCGAGGAGAACTTATCCATCACTTCATCCTTCTCCGCCGCGGTCATCCGTCCATGCAGCAATCCGACTGTCGACGGACCAAACACATGTTGGAGCTTTACATACATATCCAGGGCATTCTCAAAATCCAGCTTGTCCGATTCCTCAATCAAAGGACAAATCACGTACGCCTGACGCCCAAGATCGAGCTCCCGCCGGATCAGCGCCAACACCTTATCCATCGCCGAATGCTTTACCCATGTGGTCCGAATCGGCAGCCGTCCCGAAGGCAGTTCCCTCAGCGTTGAAACGTCCATATCGCCGAACGCTGTGATCGCGAGCGTTCGAGGGATCGGTGTTGCGGTCATGGTTAGCACATCCGGATGGAGCCCCTTCCGCCTTAACACGCTGCGCTGCTGCACTCCGAAACGATGCTGCTCGTCCGTCACAACGAGTCCCAACCCCCGGAAATAAACATCTTCCTGTATCAACGCATGGGTACCGACAACAATGTCGATCATCCCGCTCTGCAGACCGGCCAGTACGTCCCTCCGTTCGCGTTCCCGCAAAGAGCCGACGAGCAGCGCAATTTCGATCCCGAACGGCTCGAATAGCTTACGCAGCGAGCGCATATGCTGCTCCGCCAAAATTTCCGTCGGCACCATCAGCGCGCCTTGCAAACCGCCCTTCACGCAAGCGAACAGCGCGACAGCGGCAACGACGGTTTTGCCGGCGCCCACATCCCCTTGCAGCAGACGGTTCATGCTGTTCGGCTTCTCCAGATCATCAAGCACTTCGGCGATGACCTGCTTCTGAGAAGCCGTCAGCTCGAACGGGAGCGACCGAACGAAGCGGCGAACCTCCTCCCGGTCGAACCGGTGAGCGACACCTTCCTTCCGCCGGTTCGTCCAGGCGCGGTACGCTTGAATCTTCAGCTGGTACAAGAACAGCTCCTCATAAACAAGCCTGCGTCGAGCCGCCGCACCCGACACGGGGCCGTCCGGCTGATGGATCCCCCGAAGCGCGTCCCTTCGCGCTGCAAGGCGATACTTCTTCACCAGCTCCATCGGGAGCAGCTCCCCAACCGAGTTCCCGTATTGATCCAGTGCGGCAAGGACGGTTTTGCGCATCCACGCTTGCGTGATGCTCCCTCCCACCGGGTACACCGGCAGAACAGAGCCGGCCTTCTGGGTGCGTGAGCCGGAAAACTCCGTATTCGAGACGGTCAGTTGTTTGCGCGCTTTATCCCATTTACCAGTAAGAACCGTCTGTGCGCCGTTCGTCAGCCGGTCCTTCAAATAATGCTGATTAAACCATACCGCCTTAAAACTAATTGAACCGGAAGCCGCCTTGCACACCATGCGGGATTTGCGCCCGAATCGCTGCACGGCAGGCTCTCCCAAGACGACGGCAGAGACGGTCACTTTCTCGCCGTCAGCCGCCTCGCTTAGCTCGCGAATCCGGAAATCCTCGTAACGGCTCGGAAACAATTCCAACAATTGTCCGACAGAGAAAATCCCGATCTCAGCGAGATCCCGGGCCTTGGCTTCGCCAACGCCCCGAACCTGCTCTACCGGGATTTCAAACAAATCTCGATTCATATTGACGAAGGTTTCATGAACAAGCCGACTGTGCCGGGACCGACATGCGTGCCGATGACAGGTCCGAGCTCGTAAGCCGACATGTCCCCAATCTTAAAGTTTTCTTTCATCAAGCTTGATAACTGTTCGGCGTTACCCGGCGAATTCGCGTGAACCAGCAGCACGTCGACCTCCTGATCGCCGAAACGCTCCTTGAGCATCTCGACGATCCGCCCCATCGCCTTGCGGCTTCCCCTGACTTTGTCAACAGGGAAAATGACGCCTTCATTAGGGTCAATCGACAGAATCGGTTTAATATTCAGCAAGGAACCAAAGACCGCAGACGCCTTGCCGATTCGGCCGTTGCGGTGCAAGTATTCAAGAGTGTCTACTAAGAAATATAATTGCAAATTCTTCTGGATGTTACGGACGTGCTCTAAAATTTCATCTACGGAAGCGCCTTTCTCGGCGGCTTCCGCAGCGGCAATGGCTAGAATCCCAAATCCGAGAGACGCACTCTTCGAATCGTAAATGGTTATTCTCTCGTCGTTATCCAGCATCGATTTCGCCAAGACGGCGGATTGGTATGTTCCACTGAAGGCTGACGATAGATGAAACGATAAAATCCTTGTGTCAGGTTCCTGAAGAAGCTTCTTATACACTTCCATAAAATCTACAGGAGAAGGCTGGGACGTCGTCGGCAGATGGTCCGATTCCACAAGCTTCTTAAAAAAATCCGCCGAGGAAATCGTTACCGAGTCCAAGTACGTCTCGTTGCCGAAATGTACTTTGAGCGGTACCATCTCAATCTTAAACTTCTCCCGCACTTCCAAAGGCAAATCCGAAGTACTGTCTACGACGATGCGCACGTTCACCACAACGACCACCTCTTCTTCGACTATAATGTACTTACTCCACCGAGAACAGATACATATAGACAGGCTGCCCGCCTGGGAGTAATTCAATTTCCGCATCCGGATATGTTTCTTCCAAGAAGGATTGAAGCCGTTCTGTTAATTCATCGTCGGCGTCTTCCCCGACCAGCACGGAAACCATCTCTTCGCCGGAATCCATCATGGCGGCGAGCAAGCCCGTGCAAGCGTCGAACAGATCGCGCTCGGAAATAACAATTTTCCCGTTCAATATGCCAAGATAATCGCCTTCTCGAATTTCGACACCGTCGATCGAAGAGTCGCGGACCGCGAGCGTAACTTGCCCTGATTTCACACGGCTTGCGGCCTGCTCCATCGCTGCCGCAACCGCCGTTACGTCCTCTTGCTCCTCCTGGAACGCTAACGCGGCGGCGAGCCCTTGCTGGATCGTCTTCGTCGGTACGACGATAACCTCCTTATCGGAGATTTCCGCCGCTTGCTTCGCAGCCATGACAATATTCGAATTGTTCGGGAGCACAATGACCCGCTGTGCAGGCACGGCGTCAATCGCGTGTAGAATATCCTCCGTGCTCGGATTCATCGTCTGCCCGCCGGACAGGACGATATCCACGCCTACGCTGGCGAAAATTTCGCTGATGCCTTCACCTGCCGCTACCGCAATCAGCCCGCATGGCTTCTGAGGCTCCGCCGCAATCTGCGGCGCACTGTCGTTCGAGATGTCGGAGCCTTCAAAATCCTGTGACACAATGTGGCTGTGCTGCTCGCGCATATTCTCGATCTTAATTCTGGTCAAATCCCCGAATTTCTGGGCATACGTCATCACTTCGCCCGGATACTCCGCATGAATGTGCACCTTCACCAATTCATCGTCAGCGACGACAAGCAGCGAGTCGCCCATCTCTTCCAGCGCGCTGCGGAACTCCGCCTCATGGAAGTTTAGGCCCGGGGTCTTCCCGCCGGGCGTCAATTGCACAATGAATTCCGTACAGTATCCGTATTCAATGCTTTCCGCATCAATCTGCGCCTGAACCGGAGCGTGCGCTTCCGCCGCGAGAGCCGCGTGCGCAAGATCCTTCGCGTCAAGCACCTCTCCCACAATATCCTCTTCAGCCGCTTGGCCGGACAGTGCGGCATAGAACCCTTCGTACACATAAACAAGTCCTTGTCCGCCGGAATCGACGACTCCGACCTGCTTAAGCACCGGAAGCAAGTCCGGTGTACGGGCGAGTGAAGCCTTCGCCGCAGACAGCGTATCACGCATCACTTCTTCAAGGTCTCCCCCGCGCTTGGCTGTCTGCAACGCCGCCTTCGCCGCATCCTTCGATACGGTTAGAATGGTCCCCTCTACAGGCCTTACAACAGCCGCGTACGCCGTCTCAACGCCTTGCTGCAGCGCCTGTGCGAACTTGTTCGCGTCAATCTTGTCCGATCCCGAAATACTCTTCGAAAACCCTCGGAACAGCTGTGAGAGGATCACGCCGGAATTTCCGCGCGCCCCCATTAATAATCCCTTGGACAACACTTCGGCGGCAGCGCCTATGTTGGAAATCGTTTGCTTCTTTAATTCATTGACACCGGATGTCAACGTAAGATTCATATTCGTCCCAGTGTCCCCATCAGGAACGGGAAATACGTTTAAGGAGTTAACCTGTTGTGCATTCGCATGCAATCGGGCGGCTCCTGACAATACCATAGACGTAAATTCCGCTCCGTCAATAAAGCGCTTACTCAAAACTTCATTCCCCTTCCTTATGGTGAGACGCGAACGCCCTGAACGAAAATATTCACAGAGCTCACCTGTAGTCCGACAATATCGTTCAAAACATACTTCACCTTCGATTGAACGTTGTTGGCAACCTCGGATATTTTCGTACCATAGCTAACGATTATGTACAAGTCTATATGCACTTCATCGCCTTGATGACGCACATCGACACCGCGTCTTAAATTATCTCTGCGGAGCAGTTCCGCAATTCCGTCCTTCAATTTGTTCTTGGAGGCCATACCCACAAGTCCATAACATTCCAAGGCTGCAAAGCCCGCAATTGTTGCGATCATCTCGTCGGTAACTAAAATCTTGCCTCTCTCTGTGTCAAACTGAATTGGCATCCCCAACAGACCTCCCTCGTTATGTAACGTTGTGGATTAAACACATTGTACTATATTAAACAAAAGAAATAAATGCAAATTGTTAAGGAAAACAGTGGACAAGGCTTCCGCTCCCCGGTTGACGATGAAAACAGTCATATGATATATTTATAATCATGTTTGCCATAGAAGGGCGGTGTCTGCAATGGCTAGAAAATGTTTCATTTCCGGTAAGCAACCGGGATCCGGCAACCACGTTTCGCACGCGAACAATCGCAACCGCCGCACATGGGGCGTGAACGTTCAGAAAGTACGCATTCTCGTGAACGGCAAGCCGAAGCGCGTGTACGTGAGCACTCGCGTTTTGAAATCCGGGAAAGTTACCCGCGTTTAATTTCAAATACGCACAAGCGGGGATGCGCGAAGCGCAGTCCGCGTTATAGAAGAAGGATGCTTCGCGGCATCCTTCTTCTTTATTCAGACGCAAAAAAAAAGGACAAAAAGCACCGCCCGGGTGCTTTCATCAGTGGAAGACCTTAATTTTTACTAAAGGCGTTAAGTATTGATTTTACGAACCCGCCTAAGAATTTAGGTAGTTTGATTGTATAAAACTTCATCTCTACCCCTCCTCGCAAAGTTTCAGCCGTATATGACCAAACATTCCCGCTGCATGCGCTCTTATAACCCTATTGTATTCAGCGATTCCGGAAATGTGCCTACTTTCGTTGCTTGGAGTAAAAATGTTTTGCTTCTAACTTAAGAAATACTGTTGCGAAGCGCCGTGATCGCCCGCCGTCTGTCCTTCTCCCCGAACACCGAGCTTCCGGCAACCAGCACCGATGCGCCTGCTCTCGCGACAAGCGGAGCCGTTTCGGCTGCAATCCCTCCATCGACCTCAATGCGGACTTGATTCTCCAACCCTTTTTCCTTGATCCAGCCATCAATAATAGCAATCTTCTCAAGTGTCGACGGGATAAACGCCTGGCCTCCAAAGCCCGGGTTCACCGTCATGACGAGCACGAGATCAACGTCCGGCAGAATCGGCCGGATCCATTCCGCCGGCGTCGCCGGGTTGAGCGCCACCCCCGCCTTGACGCCGCGGCTTTTAATCAACTGAATCGTGCGATGCAGATGTACGCTGGCCTCGGCGTGCACGGTGATCCCGTCGGCGCCAGCCTTCACGAATGCATCAATATATTGATCAGGATTTTCGATCATTAAATGCACATCCATGAACAGCGACGTTCTTGGCCGCAACGCTTCCACGACAAGCGTGCCGAACGTTATATTCGGTACGAAATGGCCGTCCATTACGTCCAAGTGAAGCCAATCCGCCCCGCCTTGTTCCACATCTCTTACTTCTTCCGCCAGTTCGGCGAAATTTGCCGCCAATAAAGACGGCGCAATGATTACCACATTAATACCTCCGTTTCCTATCCCGAAGCTCCGTCACGAAATCGGCGTAATGTTCATATCTTTCGCCGTCAATTTCGCCGGTTTCCACTGCTTCCCGAACCTTGCAGCCCGGCTCCTTCAGATGAAGGCAGCCCCGAAACTTGCAGCCTGCGGATGCCTCCGCGATTTCGGGAAACGCCTCCGACAACCGCTCCGGCTCCACATCGGGAAGCTCCAGCTGCGAAAATCCGGGGGTGTCGGCAAGCCAGCCTTTCCGTCCGATGCGGAACAATTCGACATGCCGGGTCGTATGCTTACCGCGTCCAAGCTTCTCGCTGATCTCGTTCGTCTCGAGCGTGAGACCAGGAATTAAGCGGTTTAAGAGCGACGACTTGCCGACGCCGGATTGTCCCGCGATCACGGTGATGCGCCCTTCCAACGCGGAAAGCAACGGTTCAAAGCCCGTGCCTGCACGTATGCTGGTGAGGAACACAGGATAGCCTATTCGCTCGTATAGGTTGCGCAGCTGTTCGACTTGGTTCTTCAACGCTTCTGCATCCTCACTCGGGACGTCCAGCAGATCCGACTTTGTGAAGCAAATCACGGATTGTAAGCCGGATAATTCGGATAAAGTCAGAAACTTATCCAAGAGCGTCCGGTTGATGTCGGGCCGGGTTACAGCAAAGACAATTAGGGCCGTATCCACATTCGCAATCGGCGGCCGAACAAGGGACGTGCTTCGGGGATGCAGCTCGATGACCGTTCCTTCCCCGGAGCCGTCCTCCTTCTGTTCATAACGGACCTTGTCTCCGACAAGCGGAGAAATTCCCTGCTTCTTAAACAATCCTCTGGCCCGGCAAGCGACGACGCCGTCCGCCCCGTCCGGCTGCACATAGTAAAAACCGCTGAGCGCCTTGACGATTAAGCCTTCCTGCATATAGACCGCATCAACCTCCTGAAACTAACGAATGGATTACCTTTACAATTCCCCATAACCTTGCTTTGTGCCGTCTTACTCGCCTTGTCCGGCATCCTCCGATTCATTCGGTGCCGGGATGCCCCCCGAAGGTTCAATAGGGGTCAAGCCTTCCCACACTAAATCGCCTGAAATCGGCTCACCCGTGACAGGCTCGGCTTCTCCCCCGCCTCCGGGTGCAGGCCGGTAAGCGGAGCCTCCGCTTTGCTGCGCCTGCGTATGTGTCCAAGTGATTTGGTCATGCTTGTTATCGTCTTGGAACACCTCAATAATGGCGTTCTTGTTCGGCGACGTCACGACTTGGAACGGGAAGGATTGGACGGAGGTGATTTTTTGATTCACAACCTCATTCCGATCCCCCATCGCGTCCGTGACTAAAATCCGGATGACGCTCTCTTGCCCTTCGTGTAATGGACCGATTTCAACCGTATAGGTTGTCACGGCCGCGTCGTCCGGCAAGCCTTCGCTGACATAAATCGTAATCCCTTCTCCGGGCGGTTTCACCATCGCTTCCGGATCATAAGGGAACTGCTTATAAACCTTGCCGGCTTCAAAGAACGCCTTCTCATGAATAATATTTTCCTCGAGCAGCTCCAGCCCTTCCCGCTCCAGAACCGCCTGAGCCTCCGTCGGCGTCAATCCGATCAAATTCGGCATCGGAATTTCCTCCGGCCCTTGGCTGACGTGAAGGCGGAATATAATGCCCGACAATGGATCGATCTCCATCCCCTCATCGGGGAATTGTTCGATGACCTCTCCCGGCGGCTTGTCGCTGTTCTCAGGATTGATGGAGATGTCAGCCTCGGGTACACCCATATCAGTCAACATCTTCTTCGCTTCCTGCTCTGTCAAACCGACGAGATCCGGCATATCGAACATCTGAATCCCTTTGCTGACCGTCAGCTGAACCGATGAGCCTTCCTTCGCCTTCTGATTTACAGGAGATTGTGAAATGACATAGCTTTCGGGCACGTCACGGTTGAATTCAAAGACAGGCTCTTCAACAACGAAGCCCAATTCCTCCAATGCCGCACGAGCTTCATCGAGCGGCTTGTTACGGACATCTATGACTTCTACATCCTGAATAATCAAAACTTCCTTCAGCTTATTGACACCGAACCAGGCCGCGCCGATCAAAATCAGCAGAATGCCGAACCAAACGAGCGGTTTAATCCACGGATTGCGCTCAGGCTCCTCTTC
>Ga0182742_1005699_pt1 | contig 10338 bp, 6 predicted proteins | sample eDN5th37CBELigMG_FD_128880 | JGI IMG/M metagenome (GOLD analysis project Ga0182742, IMG submission 128880) | Enriched Miracle-Growth compost microbial communities from Emeryville, California, USA - eDNA 5th pass 37_C BE-Lig MG (version 2)... ... | reverse complement strand
AGATCAACCTCTTATAATCCAAAGGATAAATTAGCAGATCAAGAAAATATTTATGATATGAATAACATTGTTAAAAATCAGCACAATAGAAAAAATGTTGCTCCATTGTTAGAAAGCACCATTAACCCCAATATAACTGAACCAAAAAGATATAATGGAGAAAAGAAAGAAGCTTCTCAAATAGACATGCAGAATTTGAATAAAAAAAGAGTAGTTGGGTCATCAGTGGGACTGAGTTATGAACCTCAAAAGATAGACACTTTAAATAGATATAGTCAAAACCCTAATAACGCAGCAGCTATTAGATCAATGGATTATAAAAGTGGAGAAACGTTCAAGTGGAAAACTTTACCAGAAAAATAAATTCGATCAAGTGTGCTAGTTTTTTTGTATTTACTATTTTTTCCCCTCTGAAAGAAAGGGAAAAAGAGAGCTTTTAAATAAGTGTACTTTTAATCTGATAACTTCAAAGTTAGTATCTTATTTTGTTTCTTTTAGAATATGTTTATATTCAGCCGAGATTATTGAATATATATTAATTGGTTTAACTTGTAAATTCATAATGAAGTTTTGTTAAATTTACGAGGTCATAAATCAGAATCAGAAATAATATTCGAAGTTTTTTTTTCTTTATTTGAATAAGCAATAAAGGTCACCCTTGTTTGCACTAATATTACATAAAAATTACCTCAGCTTCAAATACTCTTTTAATTTGTATATTTTACAGCTTACTTTGAATACATATTTTAGAGATTAGTTTCTTCAATCCTAGGAAATTTAGTATAAATAGATTTAGAAGACTCTTAACGATAATTTTCCCGAGAGATACACGCACAGTTTATTCGAGAAGACGAATATCAGGCAATTATTTTCAAGGAATCTTCCTGGAGAAATTTTGAAAGTTCTGGGAAAGTTCTCTTTCATCAAATGATAAAAAGCAAAAAAACTCTTTTTCCTTACTCTAAGAAATAATCGTTTGAACGAAAATTACAGGAGTTTTCTTTAAGTTTTTGAATATTGAAAGAGAGCCAGGGAGCGGCTTGGTATTATAACAATAAAAATAGAATGTTCTAAGATTAATTTTGATCGATTAAACAAAAATTAATAAGAAATTTATTAAATCTGAAATATCAAATCTATAGTGAATCTTATCTAGGTTATGGATGTGAAATCCAATCCATCAATTTTTCATCTATTTTACTTTAATTATAAAATACCCCACTTTCTTATGTTCTTAGAATCTTTAATATCCAGTCTTTCTAAAGTTACTATGCCAGCATATTCTTAACCAAGTCATCTCCAAATAATTATTTAAGGAAGAAAACCTCCCTGAAATTATTTAAGAAATAAAAACTCTTTTGATTTTTCTCAAAAATTGGGGTCATTTTTATAGTATTTTTTCAAGAATGTTTTTACTCAATCCAGGGAAGAAATATTAGTCTTCAAAGGAATTTGTTCAGACGTTGACCAACCTCTTCCGATTCTTCAAAGGATTAAAAAGTAAGTAGTTTGGACAATGTTTGCTAAATTAAATTTAGAATAAGATTGGTTAGATTAGATACCTGGATTAATGAATTTATTCTAAATTTTCCTGCATTTATTGACAAGTACAAGAAAATGAGTATATTTATTGCAAAGCAACAAAAAACAGCGGATTTTCTACCAGAAATAAGAAGTGAAGGAGATATTCTTGCCGAAAGGGAAACCCTTCGAAATTCTATATCAAATAAAGCTAATTTAGAGCTAATTCTCTCAATATATGGTAAATTCTTGGTAATGAAATGCTTAATGACCTATTTTAGATGTAATAAGATACATCCGTGATCCAGAACACCCATATACTCTTGAACAGCTTAATGTTGTAAATTTGATGGACATAGAAATTTTGGGTAAAGTATTTGAATTTTAATGCTTATTGACAAGAAAAGATAAAGGAGTAAAGAAATATGTAACTCTTTATTGGAAGCCTCCATTTCCTACTTGCTCCTATGCAACCCATATTGGTCTTTCTATTTTATTAAGGCTAGAAAGAGAATTAATAAACATGGATCGACTCAAGATCATTCTTATTATAAAGCCTGGCGGGCATAAGCAGAAAAAAATAAGTATGATTTTTGTTAGGAAAAATTATCAAGTTTTTAGTTGATAAACAATTAAATGATAAAGAGAGAATAGCAGCTGCAAAAGAAAATGAGGATTTGATGGGTTTCTTAGAAACTTTGATATCCTAAAGCAAAATAAAGGTATTTATAGGACTTTTGGCTTTTCTAATTCAGCAATATTTTTTTGTTTGAGTATTAAGTTAAAAGAGTAATAATACTCAAAGCCTTCGCTTCTTACTTTTTCTTTTGGTACACATAATTTTCATGTATATTCTCATTATAAATAAATTGATTATCCCCCCTGTACGATTTTTTAACTTAAATTTGTATTAATAGCCTTGTAAAACCCATTGTAGAGGATAATTCGTTTCACTCAAGGAAATTTTTTTTATAAATTAAAAAGGTTCTCAAGAATTAAAGTTGATTTTTGCAAAGAATATTATATATTTTAAAATCTACTCCTAATTCCTTTCAATAGTCAGCTTTTAATTATAATAAATATCCGAAGAGGCCAGCTTTTGAAAGATTTATGCATAATACATGTCCCTCTATTTCGTGCATAACAAATTTCATCATTAATTTTTCTCGTCACTTGTCTTATGTTCTTCTATTTTCCCTTCTTCTCCTGCTTTATGTATTTCATCGTGCTCTAGAAATTTGAATCTCCCCCAAGTTAAACTTTATTTACCTTCCTTATAGATAGAAATTTCGAGCGTCTTTCCTTGGAATTCCTGGAAAAAATTAGAAGGAAACTTTCAAAGATAACATACTGTTCCATTTAAAGCAAGGAATTTGTCTGCCTCTGTTTCATCAAAAGTGATGTAAGCATAACCTGTGAATTTATCTTCATTATCATAGTCAAACTCGAAAAACGTCCATTTTAAGTTTTTCTGTCTTAAGAAGTTTTCAAAGTCATCTTCCTTTGCTTCCAAATTTATGTCTTTAACTTCAAATTCAACTCCAGGCTCTTCATCACGTTCTTCTTCTTTGGTTTCTTCTATTGGTCCATGTTCTTCACCTTCATATTCATCATCATCCTCATCATGATCGACATCAACATCATCTTTATCTAGAAATTGTGATGTTTCAAGTTAAATCCTCTTTACCTTTTAGTAACTCTGGCTTGAGAGCCAAAATTCTGAGTGGTCTTCCTTCAAATTCCTTAGAAATTTAAAAAGAAATCTTCTCAAAATAATTCACTTTTCCATTTAGAGCGATGAACTTTGGAGCTTCTGACTTCTCAAATATAATGTAAGCAGTACCTGTAAATCGATTCATCTTATCATATCCAAAATCTAAAGATATCCATTTTAAATTATTCTTTTTTAAGAAATTCCCAAAATCAGAGAACTTTGTCTTCCAATTTATATTTTTAACTTCAAACTCGATTTCAATTTCTGGAATATTTGCTTCAACTACTTTCTTATTCTCTAAAAAACAAATACATGTTAATAATCTTCCATTAAAATAAGTGCGTTACGTGTATTTGTATAAATTTGGTCATATTGCTCCAATATTTGATCATCAACATCTTCATCTTCTTCGTCTTCGTATTCTTCTGCTAAATCTTCGGCAGGATCTTCTTCTAAACAAGAATTATGTTATTTTTAATATTAGAGGGAAAATAATACCATCTGAATAGGTGGGAGGGGTTCTTGGCACTCCATCAGCATCATAGTAATTTTCATATTCATCAAACCTAATGAAAAGTTATAAGCTGAATTTCAACTTTTTAAAAGTACCATCCTCCATATACATCAAAATAAAAAATATGGTCACTTCCCAGAACTTTGAATCCTGTTTGATCTTCAAGAACACTGTACATTTCGAAGCGAGAAGGATCTGGTTTTTTAGAAGGTTGTTTTTTATTGTTGGTAAAGCCTTGGTTGGATTTCTTAGGGTTCATGCTTGAGAAATGAGATATATTTATATTTTTAAGAAGCAATAATATTTAAGAATAATTATATTACAACTCTTGATAAAGGTTAAGTATCTGATATTCTGGAACTTTGCCCCAACTTTAAAACAAAAAACCTCAACAGGATGAAAACCTTTCAGGAAAATTACCATTACCACTTTTTCTTCCTTTGGGTGCGGCTTTTTTCTTTCTTTATTACCTTTTTTATAGTCGTTTTTTAAGTACCCAATTTAGTTATTCCAACTAGTTTTAACAATCCAGTTTGGATTTTTATTATTTTAAATACTTAATCATCATGAAATTCTTCAAATCCTTGGATTTTTTCACTAAAGCCAAAGAAGAAGTTGATACTTCAACATCTATTGGTGGATTATTCACAGTTCTTGGCTTCATAGTAAAAAATTTCCAATTCTTTACCAAAGACTAAATTTATTAGTGCGGCGTTCTCTTTTTGATTCTTGAGTTTTCCTCCTTTATGAAATATTCTAACGTTACAACTATGAATGTCAGAAACGAGCCCTTGGGCAAGGAAGAGAAAATCAATATCGATATCTCATTTCTTAAAATGCCATGTCAATGTAATTTTCAATTTTATTTCGTTATTTCAATAAAAATAGTAATTACAATGAATAAGGATGAAGAAGGAGGTCCATCAACTCCTGAACATAAAGTTGTCAGAGAAAGATTAGATAGTCAAGGGAAGACAATTAGCTTGGTAGTTTTTTTTTCTGAAGATTACCTAAAATTGGGAAGTACGTTCCAGCGCATAATAAAGACAATGATGAAATATTCGAGCAGACAGTGAATGCTATAAGTAATGGAGAAGGCTGTAGATTCCATGGTAATATCACAGTTAAAGAAGTATATTATTAAGAGAATAAAAGAATGTTTATTGTTTAGGTCCCAGGAAACCTTAAATTTGAGCTTAGAGATCGCCTTGATTTATATAAAAAACTTTCCGCTGATCAAGTTAAAAATGCCACTCTCGACTTTGTCTTAAACCATTTGACTTTTGGACCAGATTACTTCCATCCAGTTATTTTCAAAAGGTATTCAGTCGTGCTTATATTTCACCAATTGTTTAGATATCCTAAAGAAAACCTGAAACCTTATGATGGACTTGAAATGAAAGATCTCCGCTTTAATGAAAAAGTCAGCATGTACACAAAGGCTGTACTTAACACCTATGATACAAAAGGCTCTAAAAAAGGATCCCCTGCTTTTCAATTTTCCGCAAGATATCAAAAGAAAGAAGTTACATCAATGTCCCAATATCTTAACCACTATAATCGAGGAAATATTGAAATACCTTCTTTTTTAATTCATTACGAGTTTTCTCCTATTCACATCAGACATAAGAGAGTATCCAACTCATTTTCAAGATTCTTAGTTGATGTAAGTTTTTTGTTTCATTTGATAGAATCAGAGATCACATTTCTTTTTAATTTCATTTGTTTAGTTTTATTAATCTTCTTTAGACTTTGGCAATAGTTGGAGGAATATTTTCTGTCATGGGAATGCTGAGTAATTTAACTTTAACAAGGTTCAAGGAATTGAGAAGATTATAAGGAATGATATTTTTCAGAAAATTGTAATTTTTCATACTTCTTATTTCATAATACGCAAAGAAGATAGTTTGTTAGTTGTTTAGTAACAAGTATAAATAGAGATTGCGTATAAAAAAAGTTTTTTTGTTATATTCAACTAAAAAAACCATCGACTCATGAAACTCTTTTCATTTGACTACAATTCCCAAGATTTGTAGGAAATATCAATAAATAATGTAATACAGATCAAAGTATATTCTTAAGGAAGTATTCAATTTCCTATTTCTTTGTTCTTTGAGAACAAATATGGAATAATAATACATTAACAATATAAAATCTTATACTTCAGGATTCAGGCTTAAGGAGTGGGTTTCAGCTATTGGCTGAATCCTAGTATATATCTCCTTTCTTTTGAAAAAGTATGAAACAATGCCTCTTCCTGTGACCAAGACAATAATATTTGAAAAGCATCCGAAAGCACTCGGAATCACTCCAAGTTGCTCCTTAAGATATACAAGCCATATTGCTAAAAATAAATTTCCAAATAAATTCATATAAAGCAATTTTAGGAAGTATCTTGTCTTAAGAGGACATCGTTGGTAGATTGCCATAATGCCATAGCCAAAACAAAATGAATTAACCAAAAAGAGAATTTCTCCCAAAAAGACTATTGAGTCGTATGGTTGATCTGTAGGATTCATGAAATAAATCATAAATGTTATTGAGAAAATCACATTTGTAGCCAAACTGAACTCCATCCATTTTGTGCAATAGCGATAACGATGATCAATTAAGGAGTTAATTTTCACGAGCTCTTTATAATTTTTTTGATAACGTTCAACATAATCATTCTTTTCAATGTCCTCTTTCAGCTCCTGTGTCTGTATTAAGGAATGTTCATTCTTAAAAACTTGAATTGTATCTTCTAAAGGTTTAACTTGAGAGACAGAACTTCCTTTTACTGTAGATGATAAATCATCTTCCTCATTTATTAGAATTCGCATAGGAAACTTTATTTTTTTAAAGACTATCACATAACCCTCAATAGACAAAATTTACAGCTTAAGCTCAAATATTTTGGATTTAATTAAGAGTACCAAACAAAAACAAAAAAGAAAAAGAGGGATATGGAAATCGAACAAAACGCTCCGAAACTAGAACAAATTATAAATGCTCGAGATAAACAATTGTTTCAATTACAAAAAGAGCTTCTTAAGTCCAAGAGAGTTAACCAAACTCTCAAGGAAGAAAAAAATAGCTTAGAAAACAATATTAATAATCACGAAAAAGTTATAAGTGACCTTGAAAAAGAGAAAAATGATTTTGAAGCTACAAACCAACTTCTTTCGCTTGATTGCTTTAATTACAAGAGAGATGCAGAAATTTATGATGAATTCTTAAAGACAAATCTAGCAAAATCCGATTATTTTATAAATACTATTAAAAAGCTTGACATTGAACTTAGAACAAAGCTTGATGATATGAATAATTTGGACAAGAATAATCTCACTTTGCTTCGTGAAAATGAAACTTTCAAAGATCTTGACCACTTTTATCAAAGAAAAGAAGAGATTTATAAATCAACACTTGATAAATTATTTGAAGATATGAGTGCTGCATCTCAAACTTTCCAAGAAAGAACATCAATGCTAGAAAATGATTTAGATGTTTCCCAACGTGAAATTCATAAGCTTCGAGACAATGAAAAAAACTTGGTTGATAAAATTAACAACCTAGAAAGAACATTAAAAGAAGGGAATGAAGGGAAACTAAGAGAAGTTCGAGGCTTAGAACAAGCTCTTGACTTGAGCATTGTTCAAAGTAAAAGTAGATTAGAAGAAACAGAAAAATTCCGTTCAGAAGTTCAGAAGAAAAATTCTGAATTAGAAGAGAGAGATAGAAAGAGTTTCCAGATCTTTGAAGATAAAGACAAAAAGATTAATGAACTTACACAAGAAGTACAAAATTTGCATTTGAAGTTAATAGAAAAAGATGCTCAAATGGCAAGGATCACTGATGAAAACCAACGAATTAAAGTGAGAGAAACTTTATTGAACCAAGGCTTGGAAGAATTTGAAAGTCAACAAGGCTCTTATAGCTCAATGTCTAAAGAAAGTTTATTAGAATATTTGAAAAATATAGTAGAAACTTTAAAGTTAGAAAGAAGTGAGAAAATAAAGGCTGCAACCCAATTGGAAGATATCAAAAAGGATCTAGCAGAAAAAATTCCGCTTTTACTTGATAAACAAGCCCAATTCCAGAAAGCATCAGAAGAAAATCAAAACTTAAAGACTAGAATTGAAAAATTGTTGGAAGAATTACAAAAAGTTTACAATGAAAAAGTTTCCTATGAAAAGGAGATTAAAAGAATAAAGAATGAAACAAGTGAAGAGAATTTTGGTGTAGCTTTCCTTAATAATCAAGTCACAAAGTTGTTGATTCAAAATAATAAACTGAAGTTAGCATTTGTCAATGGATTACAGAACCAAACTATTTCTGATTTGTTAGGTCCTGATGCCGAGAAAAGCGATTCAAAATTCTATTCTGATATTAACGACTTACAAAATAAATATCAACTCCTTTTGAAAAGAGTTCGAGACCTGAAAAAACAGAAAGAAAGAGAAACAGTGTCAGGTGGAAATAAAAACAAAAGACTGAGTAGAATAGAAGAGGAGGAGGAAGAAGAAGAAAGTTCTTCAGATAATCAAGGAGAGGTTGAGTTCAAAGAATCAAGGAAACTTGAAGGAAAGGAAATAATAGAGAAAAAGAGAAAATTAGAGCTAGACAATGTTCAATTGCAAGCGGCTAAACATGCTCAAGAAGGTGTAATTCAAAGGCTAAATGAAGAAAACTTGAGCTTGAAGAATAAAATAAGGGAGCTTGAACAAGAAAGTGCTAGGCTTGGTCAACAAATTTCTATCATGAATGTGGAGAAAAATACTGCTGAGTTCCAAAAGAAGAATCAGGCACTTTTATATGACTCTGACTTGAAAAAAGCAGAAGATAACGAGGCACAGATTCGAAGATTGCTCTCAGAGAGAGAAAACCTCAATAAGAGGATTGCTGAGAAGGATAAAGCTATTAGCGAGAACTTAAGCAAAGTGGAAAAAGTTAAGAAGGAAAATTTGGATCTTCAACATAAACTCACTTTAATAGAAAAAGAAACAAAGAATAGAAAAGACTTTGAGGAAAGACTCAATAAAGCAATAGAAGATGCAGGAAAAGTAACAATGATCGAAGAACATGATTCCTATAATTCAGTATTGAAACTGAAGGAAGATAATCTTTTATTAAAGACCAAAGTCGAAAACCAGTCAGCAATTATTAAGAATTATGAAGATAGAGAAACAAGTCTTCAACGTCTTGTCAATCAAGCTTCTCAGCAATTCAAAGCTTACTCAGATAAACTCCACACAATATTCTTCCAAAATGAAATTAAGGATTCCTATAATTCACCAACCCAAGAAGTTTTGATTTTAAGAGGAAAATTATATGAGCTTCAAGAAACTCTAGTATTTTATAAGCAGGAATTGGATCATCAAACAAGGGAATATCAAGAGGCTTTTGGTAAGATTGAAGAAATGACCAATGTTATTTCTGAGAAGTTTGGATCTCTTAGTAATAGATTCACTGAACAAGGAGATCAGCTTAAGGAACAACTTGCAGTGGTTACAAGTGATTATCAAAAGAGAATTGAGAATCTAAATTCCAAAGTTGACACGTATGTTGAAGGTGGAGTTGAAGAAGAAGTGTATGAAGATAATGAATGGGTCTATATTACAGAATATCAAGAACTACAAGAGAAATTAAAGAAGGAAGAGGAAAAATCACTTAGTTATAAGAATATGGTCGAAGATATTAGAGAACAATTACTCAAAGAAAGAGAGGATAACCTTAAATACACTTCAGTACAGAGCCAAGAAACTGACCAAGTGAAGAAATATTTGATAGAGGTCGATAGACTTACAAGTGATAAAGCTAAATTAGAAAATACAATAGCCAAGTTAAATGAAAGTATCGAACATCTTAATCAGCAGTTAACCTTGACTCAACAGATCTTTGACAAAGACATTGGAGCTTTAAATGAGGAGAATAAAGTTTTAAGAAGTGATATTGACAAATTAACAGAAAATTTGGGTAAAGTGACTGGCGAAACAGTCGAACAATCTGGAATTTTAGCTTTAGAACAAAGAAATAATTTGCTAAATTATCTAAGAAATAAGAATGCTAATCTCGCTGTGGAAAGAGACCAACTAAAAGCCAAGCTCCTTAATATGAGAAAGAAAATTAGCAGCCTTCAAGGCGAAAAGCTTGAACAGATCGGAAAATTGGAAAGTGAGTTGACTTCTTTAAAGATGAGCCAAGGACTTGAAACAGTTCCTCAAACAAATTTCTTGAAATCAATAATAGAAGAGAAAAATAATTTGATAAAAGAGAATGAGAAAAAAGGAAAGGTTATCAAAGAGCAGGAAAAACAACTTAATCTATTTGAAACTCTTAGAGGTGAAGAAGTAGAAATTGAAGGAGCTAGTCCTGACAAAATGGAAGAAGAACCAGAAGGATTTAATGCCGAAAAGATCCTTTCTTTGTTAGAGAGAGCAAAAGCTCAGTTTGAAGTGTTGGAAAAAATTGATATTAAAGGTCAAAAAGATTAAAAATAATTTTGTTTGTAATTTGTGTAACCAAATAAATTGTTAATAATAGTTTATAAATAAGAATAAAAATCTGTCATAAAAAGTCTTTTCAAGAATTATGATTTAAATAATCTTTT
>Ga0182742_1005698_pt1 | contig 10338 bp, 8 predicted proteins | sample eDN5th37CBELigMG_FD_128880 | JGI IMG/M metagenome (GOLD analysis project Ga0182742, IMG submission 128880) | Enriched Miracle-Growth compost microbial communities from Emeryville, California, USA - eDNA 5th pass 37_C BE-Lig MG (version 2)... ... | reverse complement strand
TTCACGTGATGCGCCACGCCCAGAACCTGGAGACGGTCAACACCTACGAGGGCACGCACGACGTCCATGCCCTGATCCTCGGCCGCGCCATCACCGGCATCCAGGCGTTTTCGTGAGGCGTGTGTCCCGGACGCGGTGCGGCGTTCTTCATGCAGCGTCGCAGAGCCGGGACCGTTGAGGACGGCCGGTTCGAGGCGGTCCCGGATCAGCGGCGCGCCGCTTGCGCGCTGCGCGGCATCCGGGACAAGCTCTCGGCGAGCACGTGAGCCGGCGTTTGACAGGAATTCGACGAGCAGTAAGTGAGATCATGTCCGACAGCACAAACGACATTCCGTTCAATCGCGACTTTCCGCTGCCGCCCGGCGTCGTCGAGGAGGTGGTGCCCGGCGTGCGCCGCGTGCTCTGCGCCAATCCGAGCCCGCTCACCTTCACCGGCTCGGTGAGCTACATCATCGGGCAGGGCCAGGTCGCGATCGTCGATCCCGGTCCCGACGACGAAGCGCATGCGCAGGCGCTGCTCGATGCGGTGCGCGGCGAGACGGTGACGCATATCGTCGTCACCCATACCCATTGCGATCATTCGCCCAATGCCGCGCGCATCAAGGCGGCGACCGGCGCCACCGTCTACGCCGAGGGAGCGCACCGGGCCGCGCGGCCGCGCCACGCCGCCGAGCCGGCGACGGCGGACTCCGGCGCCGACCTCGACTTCCGGCCCGACGTGACGGTGCCCGACGGCGAGTCGATCGAGGGGCAAAGCTGGCGGCTCGAGGCCATCGCCACCCCCGGCCACACCGCCAACCACATGGCGTTCGCGCTGGCCGATCGCGATCTCATTCTGGTCGGCGACCACGTGATGGGCTGGTCCACCACCATCGTCGTGCCGCCGGACGGCTCGATGGTCGATTACATGGCCTCGCTGGAGCGGCTCGCGGCGCGCCCCGAGCAGCTCTATCTGTCCGGCCACGGCCCGGAGATTCCCGACGCGCCGCGCTATGTCCGCCAGCTCGCGCGCCATCGTCGCGCCCGCGAAGCCTCGATCCTGCACCGCCTGTCCAAGGGCGCGGCCGACATCCCGGCCATCGTGCGGGCGAGCTATATCGGCATCGATCCGCGGCTGGTGAATGCCGCGGGCTTTTCGGTGCTGGCGCATCTGGAGGACCTGGTGGCGCGCGGCGTGGTCGCAACCGACGGCGATCCGGTGATCGGCGGCGTCTACCGCTTGGCCGGCTGAGCCTCGTCCTTCGCGGCCTTGTCCTTGGCCGCCTTGTCCCGGCTGCCCTTGCCGGTCTTGCCTTTGTCCGTGGCGTGCGAACTTCTCGCCGGCAGCGTCGGTGCCTTCTCGGCGCGCGCCGCCTCGGCGGCTTCGACGGCGCGAGTGAGGTCCTCGGCGAATTTGAGGATGCGCGCGGCATTGGAGCCGAGATCGGATTCGAAGTAGCGCGACGAGGAGCGCATATCGATGCGCGTGCCGTCGGCGTCGGGCAGGACGCGGATGGCGATGTCCTCGCGCAAGCCGAGTAGCGGCGTGCGCGCCACCGCCTCGATGTGGCCGGCGCGCGCCGGCGCTTGCGGCGCCCGCGCATCGACCACCAGCCATTTGCGTTTGCCGATCAGCTTGAGCGCTGCGTCGTAGGCGCGCTGCGGCGTCGTCTCCAGCACCACCGGCTCGATGTCCGGGTAGGCGCGGCGCTGCTGCTCGGCGGAGTAGAGGCCGGCATAGACGGCCGGGTTGGCGCCATCGCCGCTGCGCAGCCGCACCAGCACGTCGAAACCGGGCGGGTCGATCGGGTCGGTGGTGATGTCGTGGATTTTCGGCAGCTTGTGATACTGCCAGCCGAGATAGGCGGGATAGGCGAGGATCGCGACGCTGATCGCGAGTGCCGTCGTGATACGGCCGAGCCCGCGCGCGCCGCTCACCCAGATCGCGGCGAAGCCGGCAAAGGCGACCAGGATGGCGAGGCCGGCCAGCGCCAGCGCCCCGAAGAAGGTCATCAGGGCCGGGCGGTATTCGAGAAAGCCGAAGCGCACGACGATGACCGACACGGTGACGGCCACCAGTGCGAACACCGCGATCCGCCGCGCCCAGGTGGCGAGCGCCGAGATCGGTTCCTGATGATGGGCAGCGGCGAGCCTGCGGGCCATGATGGTGCGGTGTCCGGATTGCGGCGGTCAAGCCGGGCGCATGCCTACCCCATTTTGCCTGCCGATAAAATGTCCGGCGGGGGTGTCCGGCGTGCGCCGGTCTCCGTCAGCGCCGCGAACTCGGCGGCGAGGAAGTCGAGCAAGGCCCGCACCGAGGGCAACAGCCCGCGCCGCGACGAAAATATCGCATGCACGATGCCCGCCCGCGGCGCCCATTCCGGCAGCACGTCGACCAGCGTGCCGGCGGCGAGGTCCGCGCCGATCACCATGGTCGGGAACTGGGCGACGCCGATGCCGCGCAGGGCCGCGAAGCGCAACGCCACCATGTCCTCGGTAACGAGCCGCGGCGTGAACGGGATCAGGGCGGTGGCGCCGTCCGGACCTTCGAGGCACCATTCGTGGCGCTGGTGCGCCGGCCCCCAGCCGAGGCTCGGCAGATGGGCAAGGTCGGCCGGCACCGGCGGCCCGGCCGCGCCGTCGAGCAGCGCCGGCGCCGCCACCAGCCGCTGCGCGCTGGTCGCCAGCACCCGCATCACCAGATCGTTGTCCTCGAGCGGCGGAAAGCGCACCCGGAGCGCGATGTCGATGCCCTCGCCGATGATGTCGACGCGGCGCGGCGTGCTCTCCAGATGCACCTCGACGTCGGGGCATTCCGCCATGAAGCGGGCGATCATCTCGCCGACCTGAAAGTACAACAGCGGCGGCGGACAACTGACCCGCACGATGCCCTGCGGCGAGGTGCGCGAGCGCTCGATCAGTTCCTGCGCGGCCGCGGCCTCGACCAGCATCGCGACGCAGTGGCGATAGTAATCCTGCCCGATCTCGGTGACGACAAAGCGCCGCGTCGAGCGCTGGATCAGCCGCACGCCGAGCCGGTCCTCGAGCCGTGCGATACGCCGGCTCAGCCGCGATTTCGGCACGCCGAGGACGCGGGCGGCGGCGGCGAAGCCGCCGTGATCGACCACCTGGGCGAAGAAATAGAGGTCGTTGAGGTCCTGCATATCGTTCCATCAGTAGAACGGTGAGGCGCGATATTGCCAGCTACCGGGTTGATTGTCCCGTTCATATTCTCTCCGGCAACCGAATGCGGCCCTCCGGCCGCGTTACAGGAGAGACGATCATGAGAAAGGTTCTGGGCGTTTTCAGCGGTCCCCGGCCGCACTGGGTCGGCGACGGCTTCCCGGTCCGCTCGCTGTTCTCGCATGCGAGCCACGGCCAGCACGTCAGCCCGTTTCTGCTGCTCGACTACGCCGGCCCCGCCGCGTTCGAGCCGGCGGAGCACCCGCGCGGCGTCGGCGTACATCCGCATCGCGGTTTCGAGACCGTCACCATCGTCTATCAGGGCGAGGTCGAGCACCGCGATTCCACCGGCAACGGCGGCGTGATCGGGCCGGGCGACGTGCAGTGGATGACGGCGGCGTCCGGCATCCTGCACGAGGAGTTCCACTCGCGCGCCTTCACCAGGACAGGCGGCACGCTGGAAATGGTGCAGCTCTGGGTCAACCTGCCGGCGAAAGCGAAGAACGCCGATCCCGGCTACCAGACCCTGCTCGATGCCGATATCCCGGCGGTCGATCTGGCGGACGGCGCGGGCCGGCTGCGCGTCGTCGCCGGCACGTTCGAAGGCCGCAAGGGGCCGGCGAAGACCTTTACGCCGATCGACATCTACGACGTGAAGCTCAACCGCAACGGCGCGGTGACGTTGAACCCTCGCGCCGGTCACACCGTGATCGTGGTGGTGCTCAAGGGCACGGTGCTGGTCAACGATGCCGAGGTCGCCCGCGAGGCGCAGTTTGCGCTGATCGGCCGCGACGGCGGCGAGGTCACCATCGAGGCCAACAACGAGGCGGCCGTGCTGGTGTTGTCGGGCGAGCCGATCGACGAGCCGGTGGCCATGCACGGTCCGTTCGTGATGAACACCACGGACGAAATCCGGCAGGCGATGGCCGATTTCCAGAGCGGCCGCTTCGGTGCGATCCCGGCCTGACGATGATGGCCCCACCCGTTTCTCCTCCCGCAAGCGGGGAGAGGAGGGTGGGGCTATGGCGTGGCCGTCACCACGGTGAGGCCGCGTCGGCCGTTTTTCACCGATGGCGCGTCGTGGAGGCTGAAGCCGTCGCGGCCCTGCGCCTTCACGCTGTAAAGGGCGAGGTCGGCGCGGGCCAGCGTATCGCCCTCGATGGCGTCGGCGTGCCAGGCGGCGACGCCGATGCTGGCGGTCATGGCGACGCCCTCGCCCTGCCAGCGGAACGCGGCATGGCGCACGGCCTCGGTGATGCCGGCGGCCAGCGCCACCGCCAGCGCCCCGTCCGTCTCGGGCAGCACGATGCAGAACTCATCGCCGCCGAGCCGGGCGAACAGGTCGTTCCTGCGGATCTGCCCGCTCACCGTTTTGGCGAGGTGGCGGAGAGCGGCATCGCCGGCGGCGTGGCCGAGCGTATCGTTGAGCGTCTTGAAGTTGTCGAGATCCATCATCAACAGCGCGAACGGCCGCCCGGTGCGTTGCGAGCGCGCCTCTTCCTCGGCGATGCGCCCCAGCAGGAAGCGCCGGTTCGGCAGTCCCGTCAGCTCGTCCTTGACCGCAAGCGCCTCGACCTCGCTGCGCAGGCGGTCGATGGTCATCACGGCGAAGCCGAAGTTCCACAAGACGCCGCTGAAGATCACCACGAGCAGCGCGTAGGTCTCGATGCGGCGATACTGCGCTTCCGCGATCAGCCCTTGCGCCAGCGCGAAGTTGAAGCCGGTTTCGGTGGCGTGCCCGAGGACGCCGACGATCATGGCCACTGCCGCGATCGAGGCGCCGAGCTTGCGTCGCTGCGGATGCAGCAGGACCATCGCGCCGAGCAGCATCGGGATCGATTGCGCCACTGCGTAGACGAGATTGCGGCCCTGCCCGTTGTCGAAGGTGATGATCAGGCAGACCATGCTGGCGGCGGTGATGGCGGCGCTCGCCGGAAGGCCGCCGGACTGGCGGTAGAAACGCCGGATGCCGACCCAGAACAGGCAGAATCCGAAAATCACCAGCCCGTTGCCGATGACGGCGGCGAGCACCGGCCCGCCGCCATTGCCGTGCAGCGCCATCACCGCGCCGCCGGTCATCGTCAGCAGACAACCGGCCAGCCAGTAGCGCGCACCGATGAACGAGCGGTACGTGTAGGCCACCGCCGCCCAGATGACCGCGAGGGTCATCGAGTTCAGCAGGATGACGATGTAGAGGGTGAGAATATCGAGGGGCATTCCGGCTTCGCGAGAGGCATTCCAGTCAGTCCCGATTAGACGCAGGCGCGTAACGAACGTTCAACGCAACAGTTCAAATTGTCGGGATCGCTGCAGGGATTGGCTGGCCTCGTCCGGCCGCCTCCCTCACGGCCTCCAAAGCACATTGTAAAAGGCGGCGCAAGCCGCGCCGCCCTGGATCGTGTCATTGCGCCGCGGTCTGAGCTCGCGGGGCGCGCGCCAGGTGTGTCAGGCGGCGGCGGTCGGCAGCGTGTGATCCTTGAACTGATCGCGCAGCGCCGTCTTGAGGATTTTGCCGGTGGCGGTGTGGGGGATCGCGCTGACGAAGGCCACGTCGTCCGGCATCCACCACTTGGCGATCTTGCCGTCCATGAATTTGAGGATTTCCTCGCGGGTGGCTTGCTCGCCTTCCTTGAGCTGCACGATCAGAAGCGGCCGCTCGTCCCATTTCGGGTGATGCACGCCGATCACGGCGGCCTCTGCCACCTTGGGGTGGCCGACCGCGAGGTTCTCCAGATCGATCGAGGAAATCCACTCGCCGCCCGACTTGATGACGTCCTTGGAGCGGTCGGTGATGCGCATGTAGGCGGACTCGTCGATGGTGGCGACGTCGCCGGTGTCGAAAAAGCCTTCCTCGTCGAGGATCGGCTCGTCGACCCGATAGTAGGCACGCGAGATCGCCGGTCCCCGCACCTTGAGGCGGCCGAAGGTGGTGCCGTCCCACGGCAGCCGCTTGCCGGCGTCGTCGGTGATCTTCATCTCCACCATGAACGGCGGATAGCCTTGCGTGGACAGCACCTTGATCTTGTCCTCGCCGGCGAGGTGCGCGAACTGCGGCTGCAGCGAGCCGACCGTGCCGAGCGGGCTCATCTCGGTCATGCCCCAGGCATGGCGCACCTCGACGCCCATGTCGTCGAACGCCTTGATCATCGACGGCGGCATCGCCGAGCCGCCGCAGATCAGCACGCGCAGGTGCGGCAGCTTGAGATTGTTGGCGGCCATGTATTGCAACAGCATCAGCCACACCGTCGGCACGCCGGCGGTCATGGTGACCTTTTCGGTCTCGAGCAGTTCGTACACCGAGGCGCCGTCGAGCTTGGCGCCGGGAAACACCAGCTTGGTGCCCTGGCTCGGCGCCGAGAAGGCGATGCCCCAGCTATTGGCATGGAACAGCGGCACCACCGGAAGCATTGTATCCTTCGAGCGCGAGCCGAGCGCGTCCGGATTGTTGGCCATCATGGCGTGGAGGACGTTGGAGCGGTGCGAATAGAGCACGCCCTTGGGATTTCCGGTGGTGCCGGAGGTGTAGCACATCGCCGCGGCGGTGTTCTCGTCGAAGGTCTTCCAGGCGAAGTCGCCGTCGACCTCGCCGATCCAGTCCTCATAGGCGACGGCGTTCTTCAGCGTCGTCTGCGGCATGTGGGCGTTGTCGGTGAGCACGATGAAGCGCTCCACGCTCGGCAATTTGTCGGCGAGTTTTTCCAGGAGCGGCACGAAGGTCAGGTCGGTGATCATCACGCGGTCTTCGGCGTGATTGACGATCCAGGCGATCTGGTCGGGGAACAGGCGCGGGTTGACGGTGTGGCAGATGGCGCCGATGCCCATGATGCCGTACCAGCACTCGAGATGGCGCCAGGTGTTCCAGCCGATGGTGGCGACGCGGTCGCCGAGCTTGATGCCGTCGCGGTCGAGCCGCTGCGCCACTTTCAGCGCGCGGGCGCGGATGTCGTGGTAAGTGGTGCGGTGGATCGGGCCTTCGACCGACCGGGTGACAACTTCGCGCTTGGGGTGGATGGTGGCGGCGTGATCGATGATCCGCTGACACAGCATGGGCCAATCTTGCATCAATCCACGCATTCGAACGTTCCTCCTGGTCCTTTCAATCCTGCGGTCCCTTCAAGGGATTATGGCGAAGTTTAGCGTGCCGGCGGACAAGCGCAAATGCCCCTGTGGTCGCATTGACGTCGCCTTGCGGACGGTTTTGGCATGGCTCGCAGCATTCGCCGTGCTGTTCGTCGCCGGCGCCGCCACCGCGGAGGATGTGCCGTTGCCGCGCCCGCGCCCGCCGGTCACCGAGGCCGCGCCGGCCACCGCGCCGCCGGCCGCACCCGAGGCGGCGATGCCGTCCGCGCCGTCGGCGTGCCGCGTGGCACTCGATGACACCATCGCCATTGCCGTCAGCGTTGCACCGGTCGTCGGCCCCGGCGAGTGCGGCGGCGACGATCTGGTGCGGCTCGAGGCCATCGTGCTGCCGGACCGGCGCCGCGTCACGCTGCAGCCGGCGGCGACGCTGCGCTGTGACATGGCGACGGAGGTGGCGGGCTGGGTGCGCACCGACGTGGCGCCGCTGGTCGAGGCGGACGGTGCACGGCTTTCCGCCATCGAGGTGGCGGATTCGTTCTCCTGTCGTGGCCGCAACCGCGTCAAGGGGGCAAAGCTCTCCGAGCACGGCCGCGCCAACGCCATCGACATCCGCGCGTTGCGGCTGGTGCGCGCGCCGGCGCTGACGCTGCCCGACCGCGCCACCCCGCGCGCGCTGCGCGTGCGCCTGAAGGACACCATGTGCGCGCGCTTCACGACCGTGCTTGGCCCCGGCTCCGACGGCTATCACGAGGACCACATCCATCTCGACCGCCGCCAGCGCGGCAACGGCTACCGCATCTGCCAGTGGACCATCGAGGACGAGGCGCCGCCGCCGTCACCGCCGGCGGTGGAGGAGGTCGCCAGCGCGCCTGCGCCAGCGCCGGCAACCGGGCCCGACCGCAAGTCCGAAACGAGCTCCAAGCCTGATCCCAAGCCTGATCCCAAGCCTGATCCCAAGTCTGATCCCAAGTCTGATCCCAAGCCTGGCCGCAAGTCTGGCCCCAAGTCTGAAACCGGGCCCGCACCGCCCCCCGACGCGCGGCCGGCGCCGGCCGAGGTCGCCGCATTGTCCGCCGTGCCGCTGCCGCGTCCGCGCCCGGCCTCGGCGCCGGCTTCGGCGGAAGGGTCGGCCACGCCTGCCGCCGCATCGAAGCGTGAGCGCAAGGCACAGCCGCGCCGGGCCGCCGCGCGCCGTTCTCCGGCGTTGCCGTGGCCGCTGTCGCTGTTTCCAGCGCGCTGAACGTCACAAAAAAAGCGCCGGTGAAGCGGCGCTTTTTTGGAACGGGACGGAAGACTTGCGTCAGAAGGTGCCGCCGCCACTGGTGTTGCCCTGCAGGGCGAGCTTGGGATTATAGGGCGAATCGCCCTGCTTCGGCTCCAGCACCACCACCACGGCGCCGGGCTTGACGCGGCTGTAGAGGTCGATGACGTCCTCGTTCAGCATGCGGATACAGCCCGAGGAGATCGAGGCGCCGATATATTCCGGCTGGTTGGTGCCGTGGATGCGGAACAGGGTGTCCTTGTTGCCCTGGTAGAGATAGAGCGCGCGGGCGCCCAGCGGATTGTCCGGGCCGCCGGCGACGCGGGCCGGCAGGCCCTCGATGCGCTTGTGGATGTCGGCGGTCGGAATCCAGTCCGGCCACTCGCGCATGTTGCCGACGCGGGCGACGCCGGAGAACGCCAGCGCTTCCTCGCCGACGGTCACGCCGTAGCGGATCGCCTTGCCGCCGTCGAGCACGTAGTAAAGGTAGTGGTTGTCGGAATCGACCAGGATCGAGCCCGGCGTTTCCTTGCGGTGGTAATTGACGATGGCGCGGCGGTAGGGCTGCGGGACCGGCGAGTTGACGTAGCGAATCTTCGCCATCAGGTCCTTGTCGCGCGGCGTCATCGCGGCCTGCGAGGCCGGTTCGTAGACGGCGCTGGTCGAGACGGTCTGGCAACCTGCCAGCGCGATGCCGACGACGCTCAGGAGGCCAAGGCGGAAAAGAGGCGGGCGCATGTTCCGGGTTCCTGCGTGGACCCGGCATGCCAGGGGGATCGACAAGGATCACCCAGGCGCTGCCCGGTCGCGACCATATTGAGTGCGCAAATTATCCCCGATTTCGCCGGTAATTCCAGCGACGAAACGGTGATCTCGCTTTGCAGCATCATAGCTGTGGCATTTTTGTCGCAAGATGTGCGGTAAAGGTTCATTCCTTTGGAGCCGTTCCAGACCGCGGCGGGCCCCGTCACCGGCGCGTCATGAAAAAAGCCGCACGATCCAACCGCGAATCACGCCAAGCTGCCGCGCGCCCGCCCGCCACCGGAGTTGTTCTGATGCTGTCCGTCTTCGTCGCCGCGACCGGCGCGCTGCGCAAGGTCGATCCCGCAGGCGGCGCGCTGCCGTTGGAGGCGGTGTGGATCGATCTGAAGGCGCCGACGGCGGCCGAGGAGAAGCTGGTCGAGGACCTGATCGGCATCGAGGTGCCGACCCGCGAGGACATGCAGGAGATCGAGATCTCCAGCCGGCTCTATTCCGAGAACGGCGCCCGCTACATGACCGCGACGCTGATGTGCGGCGCCGACACGACATCGCCCCGCATCACGCCGGTGTCGTTCATCCTGGCGGCGCACCGGCTGGTGACCGTGCGCTACGACGAGCCGAAGGCGTTTCCGCTGGTAGCGGCCAAGCTCGGCCGCGCCTGTCCGCAGGCGCTGTCCGGCGACATGGTGATGCTCGACCTGCTCGACACTGTGATCGACCGCTGCGCCGACGTGCTCGAGCGTGCCGGCGCCGACGTCGATACCGTCAGCACGCAGGTGTTCGAGAGTTCGGCCGAGCGCGGCCATGCCCATACCTATTCGCAGATCCTGCGCACCATCGGCCGCAAGGGCGACTTGACCTCGAAGGTGCGCGAGAGCCTGGTGTCGATCGGCCGGCTGATCTCGTTCGTCACCGTCGAGAACGAGGGCACGCGCTGGAACAAGGAGCAGAAGGCGCAGCTCAAGACCTTGCAGCGCGACGTGCAGTCGCTGACCGACCACGCCTCCTACCTGTCGAACAAGATCACCTTCGTGCTCGACGCCATGCTCGGCGTCGTCAACCTCGAGCAGAAC
>Ga0182742_1005696_pt1 | contig 10343 bp, 8 predicted proteins | sample eDN5th37CBELigMG_FD_128880 | JGI IMG/M metagenome (GOLD analysis project Ga0182742, IMG submission 128880) | Enriched Miracle-Growth compost microbial communities from Emeryville, California, USA - eDNA 5th pass 37_C BE-Lig MG (version 2)... ... | reverse complement strand
TATTGTTGATTTTTGACTCATTTAAGCTGTATGGTCATGAAATAGTAGGAGAAAATGCATTTTCTCCTACTATTTCATGACCATACAGCAACCTTTCAGCTATGCTGAAAGGCGTGTGAAATGTTCATTTCACACGAATGAGTCAAAAATCTGGCTTATCAACACAGTACTTTAACAAAGCCTTTTAAATAGGAAAAGGGAGATGATTCTGTGGTAAAAGAAATCATATTAAATAATACTAGAATTAATGTACATAGGTTCGAACATCGAAAAGTAGATGATTTACATGAAATCTCCGTTGGTTTTGAAGTCACAAGTGAGAGGTATCATGATATAGCAACGTTATTATACGAAGGGACATTCGACGTGCAGGTACCTGAGGAAGCCTTAACGTTTAAAGGTACCATTCGGCAATATTCTACTTCGATTTCCAATTTGTATGAAGAAGGGCAGGTTGGTGATTATTCATTAACTTTACTTGAAGTAAAGCATTAAGAAAGTGGGGCATACATAATGAAATTAAGTATTTTGGACCAGGCGCCGATTTCTTCCAATCAAACAGCCAAAGAGGCGTTAGAGGAATCTATGAAACTGGCACAAGCGGGTGAAAAATTTGGCTATACTCGCTATTGGATTGCTGAACATCACGATTTACCGGGACTGGCATGCCCAGCCCCGGAAGTGATGTTAAGCTATATTGGAGCGAACACAACTAACATACGGATTGGATCAGGAGCCGTATTATTGCCCTATTATAAACCGTATAAAGTGGCAGAAGTTTATCATATGCTGGCAACCTTGTTCCCTAACCGGATTGATATTGGAATTGGCCGTGCTCCAGGCGGGTCAGCTGAAGCAACGAATGCATTATCTGATAACTTTTTGCAACAGGTGTGGAGCCTGCCGGATTTAGTGAAAGATCTGCTTCATTTTTTAGATAATTCTTTCCCTGAAAATCACAAGTACTCGAAAGTGACAGCTTCTCCGCTCCCAGAAGTTTCACCGGTGCCTTGGATGTTAGGCACAAGTAAAAAAAGTGCGATATTGGCAGCAGAAAATGGTTTGCCTTATGCTTTTGGACAGTTTATGAGCGATAAGGACGGGGCATCGATTATTCAAACATATAAGGATTCTTTTACACCGAGAAAACAAGGGGACCGCCCGATGGTCGTCCTGACGGTTTCAGCACTATGTGCAGAAACGAATGCAAGAGCAGAAGAAATAGCTTTAAGTCCTCTTATTTGGTCATTGTTAAAAGAAAGGGGAGAAGGTCACCATGGCATCCCATCTATTCAAGAAGCAAAGCAATATGTACTAAATGAAACAGAAAAAACTACATTACAAAAGATGAAACAGAACATGATTATCGGGGATCCTTTTGCAGTGAAAAAAAAATTAACCGAGCTGCAAACTCTCTATCAAGCAGATGAGATGATGATTGTGACAATCACCCATTCTCCGAAGGACCGGATACATTCTTATCAATTAATTGCAGAAGAACTGTTATAAAAGACATCTTGCACGCACTGAAGTTATCAGGTGTTGATTCTTAAAACGGAGGATGCTTGCTTAAGAATAGGGCTGTAATATTTTTTATAAGCGTGTTAGATGATTATTTTTATAGGAGGCAGCATGAATCGCACATCGATTATCTATAGTATTCTAATCGTGGCACTTCTTACAACCATCGGTTTCTCTTTTTATTTTTATCAACAAGTACAGATAAATAATCAGAAAGTAGCAGATTCGATAGATTCTGAAACATCTCTGCCGGCTTATCATTTTGCTTTAATCGGTGAGGAAATGAACCATGATTATTGGCGTTTAGTTGGAGAAGGTGCCAAGAAGTCTGAATCGGAGTTTGATGTCATGGTTGAATATGAGGGGCCAAAGCGTTCCAATCCCGAAGAGCAGCTTAAGCTGTTTGATATGGCGATTAAGTCAAAAGTTGACGGGATTATTGTGCAAGCCCTTAACGAAAGTTTTACTCCATTGATTAATCAGGCTGTAAATGAAGGGATTCCCGTTATCACGATTGATACGGATTCGTCCGGGAGTTTGCGTGATGCCTATATCGGGACCGATAATTATTTAGCCGGTCAATTAGCGGGAAAGGCATTAGTGGAAGATACTGGTGGGAAGGCCGCCGTTGGAATCATCACCGGCAGTTTTGATAATGCCCATCATATGCAGCGTGTTCAAGGATTTAAAGATGTTGTCGAGCCGTTTGAGGGAATTGAGATTGTAGCCATTGAAGAATCAAACATCACAAGAGTGGATACAGAGGAAAAAGCTTATGAAATGTTAACAAAGTATGAAAACATTACCGCCTTTTATGGGACAAGTTCATATAATGGGATGGGGATTGCAGCTGCAGCAAAATCTCTCAAAAGAAAGGATGATATGTATGTGATTACCTTTGATCGTATTGATGAAAATCTTCAATTGCTAGAAAAAGGAGAAATTGATGCGATTGTAGAACAACAACCGTTTGAAATGGGCTATAGAAGTGTGAAGACCATGATGGACCTTCTTGAAAACAGACCGGTCCAGGAAGTTTATCATACAGATGTATCCATTCTTCGAAGCTCAGACCTCACTGTTGAAAAGAGCCAAAGAGGCAGGGACTCATGATGAAAATTCGCACAAAGCTGCTCATTTATTTTGCTGTGATTCTATTGTTAATTGTGATTCTATTTTTTGTTCATGAACAAGGTAATCAAAAAGTTATGGAGTTGCATGATGAGAATGTGGAACATTTATTTCTTTTAAATGAAATCACTCAAAAGACGAATGAAGCCTTTCAATCACTGCAAATATATGTTTATGAACCTCTGCCTGAGAATTTAGCTTCCTATCAACAGAATAAGCAACAGCTTCTCGGGCTGCAGCAAATGTTTGAGGAGAGTGAAGAACAAGGTATCTCGAAAAATAACTTCCTACATATGATGACTAGTTTCTTTGAACAAGCAGATCAGACAGTCGAAGGTGTTAGAAAACAGGATATTCAGAAATATTCCTTATCTTTACATGAAGCGGAGAAAATATCAGGTTATATTCATGAGAAAACACTTGGTTTAATTAATAAGGAATTGACAAACTATCAAGCGTTATCACTACTTGTAGACGAAAAGATACAAAATATGAAAAAGCTGGGGACAGCCATCCTCATTGCGATTATGATTTTAAGCATCTTATTTGCGCTTTGGTTTTCACATGGAATCACGAGAACCATTCGACGTCTTACCTTTGCGGCAGAAGAAATTTCAACTGGATGCTATACCGGGGAGGATATTGTTGTATCAAGAAAGGATGAGCTTTGGTTTTTAACAAAGACCTTTAATGAAATGAAGAGGAATATTTTAGAATCGGTTAGTGAAATCGAGGAAAAGGCAAGGATGGCTCAGTTATTAAAAGAAATGGAATTAAAAAGCTTACAAAATCAAATTAATCCTCATTTTCTTTTTAATACGTTAAATACGATTTCAAAAATATCCTATATTGAAGGAGCAGAACGGACAAGTGACTTGATTTCTTCTGTTTCGGCATTGCTTCGTTATAATATCGGCAATCTTAATCGTGAGACCCTGTTAAAGGATGAAGTGAACATCGTAAAGGAATATTTTTTTATCCAACAAACGCGTTTCGGTGATCGAGTTGAGTTTATCCAAAACGTTGATCCAACATGCCTTTCAACTCCGCTCCCATGTCTGACACTTCAGCCTATTATTGAAAATGCCTTTATACATGGGATTGAAGGGATGACTGAAGGGGCGAAAATTGAATTGCATATTTACGAGGAGCATGAAAGGGTCTGTATTGATGTGAAGGACAATGGGGTCGGAATGGATCCGCAAACAATTGATCGATTACTTGGTGCAGGGAGTGAGGAAGAAGTATCTTTATCCAAAAAAGGGTCAGGCCATTCCACGGGAATCGGCATGAGAAATGTGATGGATCGTCTTAAATTATTTAATAAGGATTGTAAAATGAATATCTCCTCCACCGTTGGAAAGGGCACAACCGTAAGTATTCAATTAACAAAATAGAGGGAAGGGGGGATTCCTGTGATTAAAGTCATGTTGGTGGACGACGAATCCATTGAAAGAGAAGGACTCAAGCTGATGCTTGCGAGAAATCGTTCCAATTTTGAGGTCATTGCGGAGGCTCGAAATGGCAAACAAGCAGTGGAATTAGCGTTACACCATCAGCCGGATTTAATTTTCATGGATATAAAAATGCCGGAAATAGATGGTCTTGAAGCGATACGGCAAATACTTCCGAAGCTTCCAAATACAAAAGTGATTATGGTGTCGGCTTTTGATACGTTTGAATATGCCCGTGAAGCAATGAAATATGGAATTAAAGAGTATTTGTTAAAACCGAGTAAAGTGTCTGAAGTTCTGGAAGCCTTTGATCGAATGATAAAGGAAATTGAAGGTGAAAAACGAGCATTAATGGATAAAAAGCAAACGAATCACAGGCTGGAAAGAGCTAGTTCCGTCATCGAAATGGAATTCATTGTTTCTCTCATCATGGACCATATTCATGAATTTAATCAAGAAGACTGGGAGGAATGGGTGGACCTTGAACAGAAGAAAGGGTTTATGACAGTCTTTTCGTTTGAATCAGATCATCTGCACCCTGACCGGGAAGAAAAAAATAGTTGGTATCGAAACTTAAAACAGGCGCTGCATGAACAACCTCTTCATTGTCTGATTGGACCGTTAACAGGCTTTCAAGTGCCAGTACTGGTGTTACTGGCTGATAATGAAAACAATGATGAGATAAGACAAGAATTTGCACGTACCATCATTCATCATGTTCAAAATCATTCGGACCATTTCCGTCTATTTGCAGGGGTTGGGATGGTTGTATCAGACGTCAAACAATATTCTGATTCCTATATGGAGGCGGTCTATGCACTCGAGTTAGTTCACAGTCATCCAAGTGCTGCCTATTTGGTTTATAATGAGCGGTTAAAGCAAAAGCGTAAAGAAATCATTCCTTTTGAAGTGGAGAAAGAGTTAGTTGAAGCCATTAAGAAAGGCGATATGCAAAAGGCGCTGCAAATGTTTGAATCCTATTATCAATCCATTCAACAGGCTTCAGACTATCAGGTCAGGCTTGTTCAAAAGGCGTTAGAGGATTTCTTTATTGTCTTAAATCGGTCAATGAAAGAGCTTGGAGTGAATGAGGATCCTCAGGTAAGCTTAGGTCAATTAGAAACAGTGATGCAAATCAAAGAAGCAGCTAAAGCACATCTGATACATGTTACAGAGCGTATTGGAGAGTGGCGCATGAACGGGATGCGTGCGTTACTTCTGCAAGCAAAGGAATATGTTGATAAGAATTATCATAAATCTATTTCTCTTGAAGAGGTGGCTGAGCTGATTGGAATTAGCAGCTATTATTTAAGTAAGTTATTTAAAGATCGGTTTCATGTGACGTTTTCCGACTATTTGAAGAATCTTCGAATAGAAAAGGCAAAAGAGTATTTACAAGATGGTACATTGGCGTTTAAAGAAATCGCACTAACTATTGGGTATAAGGATCCCAATTATTTTAGCAGGGCTTTTAAAAAAGAAACGGGAATGAGCCCGCGGGAATATCGAAATCATTTTCAAAAGTAATACAGGATGTGGCAGGGAATTTCATATAAAAAAAGGATTAGGGTATATGCTTAACGGGTTCGGTTGATGAGGAGAAAAATGCTAATAACATTCTAATTAGCCTATACTTCACCTGCAAATTGGCACTATAAATGGCAAGTAAAAACGCTCAGAAATCTGAGCGTTTTTTATGTAATATTGAACTAACCTAATTCAACTAAACCAGCACCCGTTTGTTTAAGTAGAAATAATCACAATCTCTTCTAACTACACAATAATTAAAACTGGAAGACCGCCTTTGTTAGATATTCTTAATGTAACTTCTAATTTCACCAGTTGTTTACTAAAACAATTTTACCAACTGCTTTATTAGCCTCATAATATTCATGTGCTTGGGCTATTTCGTCAAAGGTAAATTGTCTTTGAGCAAGTAATGGTCGAAGTTTTCCTTCCTCAATAACAGGTGTAATATTCTTCAATACATCTCCGTTTATATGACGAAATTCTTCATGAAGAATAGGAATCTCTGTGAATACAACATGGAAATTCAATGATTTTAAAAGAAATGGACTAAGGTTATAGTCTTGACTTACAGCAATCGCCACAATGGTTCCATATAAAGAAGCTGCCTCAATCGAATTCTCAAGGTTTTTACGGTCGATGGTATCGAAAATATATTTAAACCCTTTACCATCCGTATACCTATTCACATAGTCTTGTACGGACATTTCTTTATAATTGATGACAACATCGGCTCCAAACTCTTCCGCAATTTGAGCTTTTTCTGGTGAAGAGACGGTTGTATATACCTTTGCACCGAGCCATTTTGCCAACTGAATAGCAACATGTCCTACTCCGCCTGCACCGCCATGAATGAGAATCTCGTCTCCAGCTCCAATATTGGCACGTTTAACTAGAGCTTCCCAAGCAGTGATTGCAACAACTGGAAGGGCTGCTGCTTCTGCAAATGATAGGTTTTTAGGCTTATGAGCAAGTAATCTAGCATCTGCTGCCATGTATTCTGCTAAAGCACCACTCGTACCTTTAACACCACCTGCAAAACCGTATACCTCATCACCAACTTTAAAATCAGTAACTCCTTCTCCGACTTCTGTGATAATACCAGCTACATCGCCATGTAAAACAGCTGGAAATTCAGGAGCAAATTTAGCAAAAACTCCACTGCGTATTTTTGTATCAAGGGGGTTTAAACTTGTAGCCTTTACGTGAATTAAAACATGCATGGGTTTTAATTCAGGAACAGGAATCTCTTCTAATTGAAAAACAGATGCCTCTCCAAAAGAACGGATAACTTGTGCCTTCATATAAATCTCTCCTCTAATATTTAGGCTTTGTTAAATAATATTGTTGATTTTTGACTCATTTAAGCTGTATGGTCATGAAATAGTAGGAGAAAATGCATTTTCTCCTACTATTTCATGACTATACAGCAACCTTTCAGCATAGCTGAAAGGCGTGTGAAATGTTCATTTCACACGAATGAGTCAAAAATCTGGCTTATCAACACAGTACTTTAACAAAGCCAATATTTAAAATAATATAGCTATTATTCTCAATATTACATTTATTTTCGCCGAATTGATACTAAAAAGTGTTGTTGTGCTAAACTGCACCGTTTGTTTGAGTACATTATTTCACAATCTATAAATTCATTTTAGCATAAATTTTCCATATGAATTCCTTTGTGAATATAAAGGTGATTGACAAGAAAGTCTAGATAATAACAAGAAAGTGAAGATGAAAGCGCTATTAGGAATACGCTTTCATGATAATCTAAATGTGTGTTAAGAAAGCTTTCAAACGAAGAATTCAATGAATATAAAACGAATTGATTAAACAAAGTGTTGGAGATCAGGAGGTAAAAAATATGTTTATCAACTATGCTTTCCAAAAATGAAGATGAAGTTAGCCAATTTTCAAGGGTAAATTAAGGTCGTATAGATGGAAGGGAGGAAAAGAGAGAAGGGTTCTCTCTTTACAAATTATGAAAAATCATAAAATGTACATTGTTTTAATTACCTTGGTCGCTACTCTTGGCGGGTTGCTATTTGGATATGATACGGCCGTTATTTCTGGTGCGGAGGCATCGCTTCAAACCTATTTTACTGATAGTCTGGGTCTTAGTTCTCTTATACATGGGATTACTGTTTCAAGTGCATTGATTGGATGTATTATCGGAGGAATCATTTCTGGTTATTTTTCAAGTACGTTGGGAAGAAAATATTCACTGGTTGTAGCAGCTGTATTATTTTTAGTATCAGCACTAGGATCAGCCTATCCTGAGTTTTTATTTTTCACAAAAGGGGAGCCTTCAATTGCTCTATTAATTGTATTCAACATTTATCGTATTATCGGGGGAGTCGGTGTAGGACTTGCATCAGCGGTTTCACCGATGTATATTGGAGAAATTGCCCCTGCACGTATTAGAGGGACATTAGTTTCTCTAAACCAATTTGCAATTATCTTTGGTATGTTAGTTGTTTACTTTGTTAACTTTGGTATTGCAAGAGGACAATCAATCGAATGGATTAATGATATTGGCTGGCGTTATATGTTTGCATCAGAAGCCATCCCTGCATTACTATTTCTAGTTCTATTGTTTACAGTTCCGGAAACACCTAGATATTTAATATCAAAAAATCAGGATCAGAAGGCGATGGCTGTGCTTTCAAGATTATATGATCAAGCCATGGCAAAAGCAACGATGATGGAGATAAAGAAATCCTTTCATGATGTCAATAAAGCAAAGCTATTTACTTATGGTAAAGCAATTATTGTAATCGGTATTTTACTATCTGTATTCCAACAATTTGTCGGCATTAATGTGGCCCTTTATTATGCTCCACGTATATTCGAAAGTATGGGTGCAGGAAGAGATGCGTCCATGGTTCAAACGATTGTCATGGGCCTTGTGAATGTAGTCTTTACCTTGATTGCCATTGTTACAGTTGATAAATTCGGCAGAAAACCATTGTTGATTATCGGTTCAATTGGAATGACAATTGGTATGCTAGGAGTTGCCGGTATGTCCTTTTCTAATACGATTGGAATCGGTACATTAGTTTTTATCGTTATTTATACAGCATCCTTTATGATGTCTTGGGGACCAGTGGTGTGGGTACTAATTTCTGAGATTTTCCCTAACAAAATTAGAGGACAAGCTGTGGCGATTGCGGTTGCAGCACAATGGGCAGCTAACTATTTCATCTCTTCTACTTACCCAGCGATGATGGAATTTAGTGGCGGCTTAACTTATTCTTTCTATGGCCTTATGAGTTTACTTTCAGCTATATTCATTTGGAAATTTATCCCTGAAACAAAAGGTAGATCATTAGAGGAATTAGAGGATATTTTAACCAACAAAAAAGATTCAAAAGATGCAAAAGGTGCGTAAGAAAAAGTATAGAATACGCCTTAAAGGTTTGTAGAATAAGTGTATAACAATAAGGTTACATCATTTATCTATGCACGAGTGCAGTTATGTAAGACTAAACATAAGGATGCCTGATACATTCTACTAATAAAAGTGCTAGGAACAATCCAGTAATGGATAGATCCTAGCACTTTTCTTTTGGAAAAAGTATGATAAGACATAGAGAAGTAAGTTGGGAGAGTGGGATAAGAATGCCATTAGAGATTGTACGCAATGATATTACAAAAATGAAGGTAGATGCCATTGTGAATGCGGCGAATCCTGCCCTGCAAATGGGCGGTGGTGTATGCGGAGCGATTTTTCGCGCAGCAGGAAAGAGAGAGCTGCAAGAAGCCTGCAATAAAATAGGAAACTGTAAGACAGGGGAAGCGGTTATGACTCCGGGATTTAATCTTGATGCCAAATGGATTATTCATACACCAGGACCTGTTTGGCAGGGCGGTTCCAAACAAGAAGGTGTTCTGCTAAAAGCCTCCTATCAGAATTCTTTAGAACTCGCGAAGAATCATCAATGCCAGTCTATCGCGTTTCCATTGATTTCAACGGGTATTTACGGTTATCCAAAAGAGGAGGCTCTACAAATTGCCGTATCTGTTATTAGCTCTTTTTTAGTACACCATGATATGTATGTGTATTTAGTGGTTTTTGATAAGAGTTCATTCGGTTTAAGCAAAAAGTTATTTTCTTCAATCAATCAATATATAGATGAGCATTATGTAGAGGAAACGGAGAACAGGGTTCAACGCAATCGATTAGAAGATTTCGAACTGCTAGACACCTGTCAGGAAGTCGAAATAAACCTACAGGAAATGCAAGCGGAGGAGGACGCATCATTAGCGGTCTTGCTAAACCAGCTGGAGGAACCCTTTTCCAATCAGCTGCTTCGGATAATTGATGAAAAAGGAATGACGGACGTAGAGGTGTATAAAAAAGCAAATATGGACCGTCGGTTATTTTCGAAAATCCGAAAGGGAGCCAATACACCCAAAAAGAAAACCGTTCTGGCTTTGGCGATTGCTTTACAATTAAATTTGGAAGAAACCATTGAATTATTAGAAACAGCTGGATATGCCTTGTCACATAGCTATAAATTTGATGTGATTATTGAATTTTTCATCAGGCAAGAAAAGTATGATATTCATGAAATCAATGAAGGGGTCCCCCCAACAAAACGCGGAAAACATACGCTAAGTCAATTTCTGGATGAAATAAATCGACTTTTTCCTATGCTAAGGAATTAATAGCCTTTCATATTGGCTAAATAATCTTAGAATTCT
>Ga0182742_1005695_pt1 | contig 10344 bp, 9 predicted proteins | sample eDN5th37CBELigMG_FD_128880 | JGI IMG/M metagenome (GOLD analysis project Ga0182742, IMG submission 128880) | Enriched Miracle-Growth compost microbial communities from Emeryville, California, USA - eDNA 5th pass 37_C BE-Lig MG (version 2)... ... | reverse complement strand
TAGGTGCGTGATAATGTGCTAACTCTTCTTTCATTGTTAATTTGGGCATGTCTTGTTCCAATTTTACATATTTAAAAACGTCGCCAATAATGGTTTTATCTCTTTCTTTCATACCAGAATCGGCCATATGATCTGCAATTTTATCAAGATAGGTTGGGGAGGAGGTTCCATGAAACAACACTAAAGGTAGGAGGATGTCTTGTATCATTTTAAGCTTTGAACCTAGTTTGATCCCTGCTGGTGCTACCAATGCTGCACAGGCAATTTTATCGGGCAAGTACGTAGCTAAACGTAAAATAATTCCGGCACCGTAAGATGGACCGACGAATGCACAACGATTTATTTGATAAGTATCCATGAGTTCCTTGATCCAGTAGGCAAAACTACCGTCTTTTGCTGAAATTCGGTTTTCGTCGCTATATCCTGGATGACCAATGGTGTCTGGTGCGTAAACTCTGTATTTTTTTACGAGTGGCAAAAACCATGAAAAGGTCATTGGATTGATGCAATTTCCACCTTGAAAGAGAAAAACAGGTTTCCCGTCTGGTGGGCCTGCTATAAGAAGATGGGTTTTCCCATAACTTGTATCAACGTAAGTCCTCTCGACTTCAAAATCAAAACTTTCTATGTAATCTTCATAATGTTGTGCAATGACCTTTTTCCCATCCTTTTTATAAATCGATTTCATCCTCAGAGACATCCTCCTTAGATAAACGCTAACGTCCGAATATCTTATCTTTATATATTCTGATATTTTAAAAAATAATACAATGGTTATGGTATTCTTTTAATAGAATCGTAGTTCAGTGAAAACGGAGGGGATCAAGAATTGAAGTCTGTCATTCAACATGAATTTGGCGATGCTAGTGTACTTTCTTATACAGAAGTTGATACACCCGCGATTGGTGAGAATGAGGTTCTCATTAAAGCAGCTTATACGAGTGTGAACTATGCTGATATTAAAAAACGGGTCGGCAATAAAGGGAAAGGGAAATTTCCTTTGATGCTTGGGCTGGATGTTGCGGGGGTTGTTGAAGAAGTTGGACCAGATTCCACCTTTTCAGTCGGCGACCGAGTGATTGCTTTTCCTAAAAGTGGTTCTTATGCTGAATATGTTGTTGCAAAGGAATCATTAGTTTTTAAAATTCCAGAGCAGTTACATTTCGAGCAGGCGGCAGCGATTCCAACGGTTTCAATTTTATCCTATATTCTCCTCCACGAAATCGGCCAAGTGAAACAATCCGACATCATCGTTGTTCATAGTGCAGGTGGTGGAGTTGGTTCGATGTTGATTCAACTAGCCAAATTAGCAGGAGTCGATAAAATTATCGGCACTGTTGGAAGTTTGGATAAAGCATCCTATGTCAAACAGTTAGGTGCTGATGTGGTATGTACGTACGAAAATTTTGCAGAAGAAGTTTTAAAAGAAACCAACGATGCAGGTGTGAATGTGATTTTTGACAGTGTTGCGGGCGAAGTGACCGGTAGGGGTCTAGACTGTTTAGCTTTTTATGGGACGCTTGTTCAATTTGGAAACAGCAGCGGGAAAGTTGGTCATATAAAAACAAGTGATGTACATAGTAGTTGTCGAAACATAAAAGGTTTTAGTTTAGGAACCACGAGAGAACGAGATCCAGAAAGATTGAAGCCGGTTGCCGATAAGGTAATCGAACTGTTTGCTTCGAAAAAAGTCTCGCTTCCGATTGCGCAAGTGTTTCATTTGAAGGATGCTGCACTGGCTCATCGGTTAATTGAAAGCAGGAAGTATCAAGGGAAAGTACTGTTAAAAATGTAAACATGGAAGCTAGGAATCTAGTTGAAGAATTGGCTGTTAATCACTACTGTATAAGTTTTAAGGTTGAAATAATTTTAAACGAACCATGGGAGATAGATAGTTTTTTCTTTGCTAAACGGACGGGAGTTGCTGTAAAAGAATCATGATTTGATGAGGTGATTTTTATCATGACAGATTATGGGGATGAGTTGTTCAAGGGGACAGCTTGGTATTATTCACGTTATCGCCCTTTATATCCGGCTTCTTTAATACGGTTTTTAGTCGAGCGGTTTTCGCTGGATGGGAAAGGTTACATGCTGGATTTAGGGTGTGGGACTGGACAATTGGCATTGAGGTTTGCTGATTGGTTTGAAGGGATTGTTGGGGTTGATCCAGAAATTGAAATGATAGAAGAAGCCAAGCGTCTCGGGAAGGAATATCGAGTAGGGAACCTGAAATGGTTTCCTGGTGATCTTGATACTTATAAGAAAACAATGGATGGAGACTTTAGATTGGTCACAATTGCAAAGGCCTTTCACTGGATGGATCGTGAGAATGTTCTTGATACTTTGTATGAAATGGTGTCATCTGGCGGTGGTGTGGCGATCATTGATGATTATTCTCCTAATAAAGCAATTTTACCTTGGCAACAGAAAGTGAATGAGTTTGTTAAGCAATGGTATGGAGCGGAAAGAAGAGCAGGAGAGACAACCTATTCAGAGCCTACCGTCCCTTATCAAGACATCATCTCCGCTTCAAAATTTGATTTGGAAGTGCATGAACTTCCACCGTATGAACATGTATGGACCGTGGACGCCATCATTGGCAATCTTTATTCGACTTCGTATGCTGCGAAACGATTTTTAGGGGGAACAGCTCCTTTATTTGAAAAACAGTTAAAAGAAGAATTATTAAAAATCGATGATTCTGGTGTTTTTAAGGAACAAATCACGATTTCAATTAAACTAGCAATAAAGATTTGAAGGATTAGTAGAAAAAGAAATTGGCGAAGATGATCAACTTTTACGGGGAGGATTATGATGAGTATTTCGATTTCGAATAAGTTAGTTGATTACACGATTGTCTATGACGATCGGAGGGAAGTAATTTCGGGAAAATACCAACACAAGAAAGACATTATCGAAGAGGTAATCAATAAGTTTAAGAGTGATGTTGAAGCAAGAATTGGGAAGGAAGTCGTCGTTGTGTATGATTGGCGAAAAACACATAGTGGCATGGAGATTATTTTATATGCCTATGAGTCTTAATTGGAGGATCTTAACCTTTTGTTTTAATTTCTAACTTACATTTAGGAACTTATATTCTCTCTTTGCAAAAATAAGCACCTTCTAAAGATGTCTGGCTACCAGGTACGGGCTTTTTAGTTAGATAACCGTGCAAGCATAGTGTAGCAATATGATATTTCCGTTTTTATACGAATAGGAGGGTGGTTGGATATGGTTCGGCTAATCACTGTCAGTTTCATCTTTTGGCTGCTTGCATTGATACTTGGCTTGATCTTAGATATAACGCTTACCTCTTATGGATTACCAATGAATAGATTTTTCGAGACTTTAGTGCAATTACTCATAATCTATTATGGAGTGTCTAGGTTTGGTTTTAAAAAAGATCAATAAAAACTATTAAAAAACCTTAGATGTAAGGATTTATTGTTTAGTCTACAAAAAAAGCTAGGAACTATTGTTATTTTTAGCCTCACGGTTGAAGGGGGTGTTGATTAAAATGAAGCATCCGATTATTGGACTGACCTTGTTAATAGCGAGTGCGATTATTTATGGAGCATCACTGATAGCAGCTTCGATTTATTCTCAAGTTTTGGCTCAGGTAGTAGGAGAGTGGGACTCTCGTTATGGGCTTTTTGGAACGGCTTTACGAGAAGTAGGATCAGTTCCGCTCACAATCGCGATCTTGCTTGGGTTATTGGGGGGATTTTTGATTGTGAAGTCTTTTCGAAAAGGTTAAAAAGATTTTAGAGTTCACCAACAGTAACTCATTCGTGTCATTGACAGGACAACCTTTCATTGATAGTTGTTTGAATATTAAACCTTTTCTTTTGCAAATATTAGGTAAAGCCATATACTTACATATAAGACCGAATGGATTACATATGGGAAGGGTGATAGGTATGGCAGCCCTAAAGGTTGCTTCAATTTGGAGATATCCGGTTAAGTCGATGATGGGCGAGGAATTGAACGCGTGCGAGGTAACGGAGAAGGGGTTATTGGGAGACAGAGCGTATGGAGTCATTGATAATGAAACGGGAAAACTAGCGAATGCAAAAAATCCTAAAAAGTGGCCAAATATGTTCCGGTATCGAGCGCAATTTATTGAACCTCCTGAGAAAGAAGGAGCTACTCCACCGGTAAGAATTACTTTGCCGGATGGTCGTTCGATGGTTAGCACAGACGGAGAAAAAAATGAAATGCTTTCAAACAGCCTTAAACGAAACGTTCAGTTGTCAACCGTATCCTCGAGTGATGTCCAGTTTGAGGGATATATTCCTGAAGAAATTTACGAACTCGACAACAAAGGCACTGTTTTTACGAGAACGTCACCTAAAGACACGTTTTTCGATATTGATATGGTTCATATTGTTACAACATCCACAATAAATTACTTAAGAAAACTAGCTCCGGATAGCAGGATTGAGCCACGCCGGTTCAGGCCAAATTTAATTATCGAAGTTCCGGATACAGAAGCTTTTATCGAAAATCAGTGGGTGGGGAAAACCTTAACCATTGGCGATGTGCAACTCAAAATTTCGCAAGAAACCAAAAGGTGTATTATGACAACCTTGGCCCAAGGCGACCTTCCGAAAGATCCGAATGTTTTAAGAACGATTGTGAGAAAGAACGCTGGAAGTTTTGGTGTTTATGCTTCGGTTGTGAAACCTGGAAAAGTCAATGTTGGGGATAGTGTGGAGATTGAATGATAGGTGGAAACATAGCATGAGGGATAAAGTCCTGCTTTGCTTTAATATTGCCTGTATAAGGGTTCTCTGATGAGATACCCTTGTTTTTAGCATATTCATTGATGTAATGAATGCGTATTTTCTAGAAGGAAAAGAAACTATGAATTTTCCTTTTCCTTCCTCGTTCGATTTAAGTGCTATGTTTCGTAATTTCAATACTTTAATTTTAAGTCTTCACTTTTGATTTAAGGCTGACTATGATCAAGTATACAATCTGGGACAGGATGATAAATCCTATTAAGGACTTTGTATGTGTCCAATTATGTAAAATTAACATCCCGCCTTTAATAAAAAGAGGTTCAAGTACGTAAGAGAATAATGCAGAACCTAGTACAGAAAAAATAAAATAACTAGAAAACTTTTTGGAAAACTGGTTAACAAACATAAATAAAACAGGAATAACTGTAATATCTGCTGGGAATAAGGGAGGAACCATTGGTAACAGTTTGTCTGGATATCCCCATAAAATCAATTCCCCGCCAATCACATCAAAAAGTGAGGACAATACTGCCCAAATAAGTCCATAACATAAAATTTCAAAGGTTCTGTTTTTATCGTGAAATTTCACCCATAAAATCCAAGGGATGATCGTGGCTGCAAGTAATAACCACCAATTCTAAGTAAATAAATCATCTTGAACCCAATGCTTAAAGGCAACATCTCTTAATGTTTCCCTAGCTTTTCTTACGTCCTCAAATGAGGGTTTCATTGTGTTTCATTCTCCGCTTCCTAATCTCTTCTTTAACATTTACATCATTAAAAATAGTATTCATTACTAGGGCTGAGGGTATTTTGGCCTATTTTTTCAGGGATATAAACCCCGGTATTTGGATGTTTTTCCGTGCGCCAAATTGTATATGAAATTGTAGTTGATGTGTAAGTGGACACTAGCGCTTTCCATATAGACATTGTACTGCAAATTCCTTAGAATCTTTATAACAAACAAAAGTAGTCATTTCGCATTACATTTTTTTATCAGCTAATAATGGTGAATATTGGTTCTGGATAATGCTTAAAGATTGAGTGGCGATAACCCCTAGTACCCGTAAAAACTCAGCGGGGTAGTGTGCAAAGTCCAAGTACCCCAACATGTTGTAAACGATAATAATGGTCACCAATTCAACTTGGTGACCATTTTTTCTATCATGGATTTATTTCAATCCCGTCGCCGGCACCATTTTCTTCTCCAAACCCTTCCCAAAAATCAGGTTGTGGTGTAGGGGGAGCATCAACGGTAACAGAAGTCGTGGCAGGTTGACTAGAACCCATTTCATTGGTTGCCGTTACAGTGATGACGTACGTTTGTCCTGGTTGAGGTCCCATTAACGTTGCTTGCAATTCGGTTGTTGGTGCGAGTGTTTGTGGAATGCCATTCACGGTAAACGAAACGGTATATTGCACGTTTTTCGCGTTGTTGCCAGGTTGCCAACCAATCACAATGCTATTTGATGCTTGATCAAAGGTTGCTTGTAGATTTGTTGGGGTAGCTGGTGTTGCCTCTTCAACGGTAATTGAGGTTGCAGCAGCATCACTTTTCACATCTCCCGCAATCGCCACAACGGTAAAGGTATAAGCTTTTCCTTTTTCAGGACTAGGGAATGTAACTTGCTGATCCTTTGTCGTTGTTAAGGTTTCGGTCTTTCCGTCAACTGTATAGGAAACATCAAAGCTTGTTTCCAAACCACTATTCGATGTGTGGTTCCAGGATAATTGAATTTGGTCGGAAGCTTCATCATAGGTAGCTTTTAAATCGGACGGTTTAGTTGGTTTCGGTGGCTTTGGCTTTTCGCCGCCTTTTACATAATATTCATAACCTAATTTTCCGACGCTATCTGGTTGTTTAAAGGTATCTGTACTGTTGGCTGCTTCCGTGAAGATTTTTTTGAATACCAACAATGGGATATCATCACTTGTGCTATTCAAATAGTCATCTGACCCTGTGGTTTTATCATAGCCTGTCCATACGGCCGCTGTGTATTGAGGCGTATAGCCAACAAACCAAGCATCTCTTACTGCTTTCTCTGGTAAATCGTATTTCTCAATCGTTTTTTTATCAAAGTTGGTTGTGCCCGTTTTCCCAGCCAAATCGAGACGAGGGACATTTGCCTTTGTTCCTGTTCCTGAATCGACCACAGAACGCAACATATCGGTAATTAAAAAGGCCGTAGAATCTTTCATGACTTTTTCTTTTGACGGAGCTACTTTTTCCTCCCGGCCATCGGAGTGGACAATTTTTGTCACGGTATGAGGCTCGTAATAATAACCACCATTTCCAAAAGCCGCATACGCACCGGCCATGACTAGTGGAGAAGCGGCGTCAATTCCGCCAATCGAGTTTGATTCGTTCGTTTTTTGTTCATCTGAAATCGGAAAGCCAAGGCTTCTAGCAAATTCAGTCGCATCATCCGCGCCAACTTCTTGGAACGTTTTTAACGCTGGAATATTCCGTGACCAGACGAGGTGATCGCGAATGGTCTTCGTTCCTGCGTAGTTACGAGTTGCGTTTCGAATCGGCGTTCCATCGCTATATTGATATTCTTCATCTTTAATTAAGTGCCCAGTCGACCATTTGAATTTTTCAATCGCCGGACCGTAGTCAAGGATGGGTTTGATCGTCGACCCAGGCTGGCGTTTCATCATTGTGGCATAATTGTATCCGCCGGCTTCCTTGTTACGACTACCACCTATGGCTTTAATTGCTCCCGTTTGGGTATCAGTAATCACAATCGCTGTTTGCAAATTCTCATTATCAGGATAAGCGATATGCTCGTTTGTCGTGAGAACCTCTTCGGTCAATTCCTGAATCTTGGGCTCAAGGGTTGTATAAATTTCTAAGCCATCTTCGAAAAGGTTGGCGTCGGTCTTTTCTTGGACTTCTTTTAAAACAGTTGAAACAAAATCCTCATATTTATTGGCTTTCGGAGTTTGAAGATTTAACGTGTCTTCAATTGGTGTACTTTGCGCTTTTTTCATCTCATCTTCGGAAATATAATCATGTCGGTTCATATAGTATAGAACCATATTTCTTCTTTCTTCAGCGCGTTCTAGATTTGCTTCGTCTGTTGGCATGTATCGATTCGGACTTTGAGGGATACCAGCTAAAAGGGCCGCTTGTTCGAGTGTTAATTGGTCCAGCTCTTCTGTGTTCAACCCAAAGAAGCGCTCAGCTGCTTTGGCCACGCCATAAACATCGCCACCGTATAAATTTTTATTAAAATACATTTCAAGAATTTCTTCTTTGGAAAATTCTCGTTCTAACTGAAGCGCCAAGTACCATTCTTGGATTTTTCGAGTAGGTGTTTGCTCGATTGATAAAAAAGAGTTTTTGACAAGCTGTTGCGTAATCGTACTTCCGCCACCACCTTCTAACGATTGAGTCGTGAGTACTTTGAAAATGGCTACTAACGTTCGTTGTACATCAATTCCATGATGTTTATAAAAACGTGCATCTTCGGTTGCTAACACGGCATCTTGCAAAACATCGGGTATTTGTTTAAGCTCAATATCTTCGCGTTTTTCTTTTCCAACTTCAGCGATGATCGTTTCGCCATCACTTGCATAAATGCTTGAAGATAACGGGGCTTTTAATAACGTTTCATCAAACTTTGGCGCGTCTTTTATAATCCAGGCAATTGCCCCAACACCGATCACCATAAGCACAGCGCCTATTATCAGAGCATAATAGAAGATTCTTTTCCATAACGCTTGTTTGGAATGGTCTTTATTGGAAGAACGTTTTTGTTCTTGTAATTGTTTTCTGCGCTCAACGCGCGAAGATTGGTTTTCTGTCATGGCTCTAGCTGCTAACGAAATGAACACATTGCTAGCAGTTTTTTCACCTCATTTTTGTTTGAGTCTGGTGGTACAGAGGACTAGAAACGAACTTTTTGCATTTTGTCTTAGTGTGATAGAATGTTTCTCTAATCATTCGTTGAATTAGGATTTTTTTCGGGAGAGGGGGTCAGGTTGCTGTTTCAAATCGAGTCAAACGCTGGGACAAAGTGCCTGTCCCTGTGTCCCGAATTTTGATATGATGATAACAGGAGTTTACATAATAAAACGATGATGGTTCAATAGTAGAAAAATGATAAAAGAATGATAACGAATTTGGGGAGTAAAAAGATGAGTGATTCGATTTGCTTAATTGTGGAACAGGGGGCTCCTTTTAAAGAAGGGGACTTTATCCCGCTAAAGAGGAATTCGATGATGATTGCAGGGAGAAAAGGGACGAACTGGAATCCGGATCTTTGTTTTAACAATCTATTTGTCTCAAGGAAACAGTTTGCGGTTTATCAGAAAAATCATCATTACTATATAAAAGATTTGAACAGTAAGCATGGAACATTTTTAAATCAGAAACGTTTAACAGCAAACGAAGCGACGCTATTAAACGTTTCCGATGAAATCTCATTAGGAAATGACTTGATTAGACTTTCTGTTGCTTCGATCTCAGATGAAACGTCTGATATTGGCCCGCTTATCCATGGAGTGGTAGAAAGACTGACGAAACAAGAGTTGTATATTGATTCCATTAAACAGGAATTCAACTGGCAAGGTGAAACATTCAAGTTCTCCGACAAGGAATTTAAGTGTATTGAGTTTCTTCTTCAAAAGAAAGATCAATTTGTCTCGAAAGAAGAACTGATTCAGTGTGTTTGGCCTGAAAGAATTATGGATGTGAGCAATGAAGAAATTAATTCAATCATCTATCGAATCCGCAAAAAAACGCAAAATGTCGTTGGAATTGAAAACATAAGAGGGAAAGGATTTATTCTTTCTTTAATTGGTGAAAAAATGAGCATTTCTCTGTGAAAAGAGAAATGCTCATTTTCGTTATTTGGGAAAGAAAGTAAAACTGTCTCCTTAGAAAGGAACATTGGTTTCACACAGAATTTCTGTTTTTGAAGCGGAAAACCTTTTGAACATCGCAGTTAGCGCCAATACATCGATCGCGAGTGTGATATTATTTACAGATTATTTAAAATGTACAAATTAAAATGAGTTTCGAGATTGGGCTTGAGCCTATTATGGAAAACTGTAGATAGGAGAGGGGAAAATGACAAAAACTGACTTACCGATTGTCTATTCGTGCTCAGGATGTTCATCGGCCGCACAAACGGCAAACTGTATTGCGATTAAAATGGATCGTGAAAAAGTAGCGGAAATGTCATGTATTGCCGGTGTTGGAGGGGATGTAAAGCCACTTGTGCAAACTGCAAAATCTGGTCGGGAAATTATCGCAATTGATGGTTGCCCATTAGAATGCTGCAAACACTCGCTAGTAAGACATGATGTTCATGCGAAGCACCATTTTGTGTTATCGAATTTTGACGTACCGAAGAAGAAAGGCGTAGATCCAGACCCTGTACTAACAATGAATGCATATATCCAGATTATCGAGTACATCAGGTAGCAGGACACGGTGTATAATGCCTGTTCCTGTGTCCCAAAAAAAGAGTAGCGCTTGGTGGTTAGGTGGTTACCCCAAAAATTTAGAGTTTTATTATGCAGCTAATTGGCTAGATTGAATTCGGTATTCTACTGGACTCAGTCCAGCCAATTTTGCTTTTGATCGTTC